>JAABUP010000376.1_pt1 | contig 100073 bp, 95 predicted proteins | sample 5559201 | NCBI WGS metagenome assembly JAABUP01 (sample SAMN10711887, study PRJNA513373) | rock metagenome | isolation source: Antarctica rocks | place: Antarctica | reverse complement strand
GGCACGGACCCTCCAGGTGATCGTCGGGACGTCAGCAATCCCCTGATCAAGTCGGGTCCGTGCCCCTACCCGTAGCGACACACCAGTAACATCAGCATCACCAGCCACATCAATTGCCGGGCGTTCTAAGTCGCGTCACGGCGCTCACGCCGGAGTTGCGATAAATTTTTCGAGTTCCTCCGCCACAACTTCGACTCGGCCTAACCGGCGGGTCAGGCAAGACGATCGCCCCAATGTAGCCACGGACCGGTCCAACTAGCCTGTGCCCCCTTCTGCCTGTCCTATAGCGAACGTCTTCGAATCGCGCCGCACCTCTTGCCGGGCGCGGTCGACCGTCTCGCAGGCGGGATCCTCAACTGCGAAGGTTCGGCTGCCGCGTCGTTCAGGCGACCTCACCGTGCAGTAGGGCGACGAGCTTTCTCACTTCTACTTGGATCGCTTCGGCACGTGCACTGGCGGCGCGAACGTCGAGCGGGCTCGCCGCTCCGAGCGCGGCCTGCCTGATGAACGTGCTCAGCGGCGTATCGGCCGCTCTTGCGGCCCGCTCCACCGCCGCGAGCTCGTCCCCGCGCAGCCGCACGGAAACCACCGTCGAGACGTCCTCGACCATGCCGGCATCTGCCGGAAGCAGATCGAAGTCCGCCTCCACGGCGGCCCTCTCATCGGCGGTGTCGTAGTCGTTCATGTGCCCACCTCCCATGCAGTGATCGGTCGAATGCGGCCTTCACCTTGATCGACAAACGGGACGACGACGCTCCGCCCGCCCGCCGTCTCACCGCGGGCTAGGTGTTCCCGGCCCTGCCCTTGCGGTTTCGCCGCACGTCCGGGCGGTTGGCGAAGACCTGCTGTACCTCGACGATGGACACACCATGGCTGGTCAGATGCGCTTCGTTGCGGTCGTCGATCTCGATCTCAGTGATCCGCACGACCCGTCCTCACGCGTATGACAGTACCCGCGTCTTCCGTCATACGCAACGGGATGCGCCTCGGCGCCCCGTCGGCCGATCCACGCCATCCCAGTTGCGGATCGTCCTACGGTCACGGCGACGGCCGACGTCGAGTGCGTCGGGCTGCTCGAGAGAAGACGGCGCAGCGCTACTCGCTACGGCTCGAGAGGGCTCGAAGCTCAGGCGGGGCAGAACCGGTCGCCGGCGGCCTGCATGGTGCGCGTCAACGCATCCGGGGCCGGGTAGTGGCGGCGCAGGGTGAAGGCGTGCTCGGTGGGTCCGCGTCGGCGCAGGTGGCGAACGCGGTCCTCTGCGTCCTCGACGCTGGGCCGGACCCCTGCGGGCACCCACCAGAGCGCGGTGGTGGCCTCGACGACGGGGTGGAACCACTCTCGTCGTTGACGCATGATCGCGAGGTGGCGGCCGCTGAACACGAAGTCCGAGAGCTCCCGTGTGCTGGTCCAGGTGGTGAGGTTGACGCTCACCCCGTGGCTGCCCGCGAGGTCCCACCTGAAGCCCTCGATGTCGGTCGCGTTGCCACTCTCGGTCTGCAGCCGCCAATCCTGGCGCCGGGTCGCCCTCGGTGTTGACCTCGTTGAGCGCTGCGACAAACGGTTCCAGCAGCGTCGAGTCGAGCGGGGCGAGCAACCGGGAGACGTTGACCTGGGCGAGGTCGTAGCTCATGGGCCGATCCTATCGAGCCGAGGGTCACCCGCCCGTCCCCGTAAGACGATCCCCGAGTTGTCACCAGCGTGGTGACGCCAGAGGTCAGGGGACCTCGACGTCGGCGCGGCAGGCCCGCTCGACCGCGGACAGCGGCGGGAGCTGGGCTTGGTCCTGCCATCTACGTCGGGCGTTCGGTGTCGGTCTCAGCCTTGGCCAGTCCAGTCAGTCGGGTCAGGGCGGCGAACCCCTCGTCGGTGCCGGGCCAGTGCCCGCGCACCGCGTCCAGTCCCGCACGCCGGACCACGCCGCGCAGAACCGCGGTGACGATGATCGCGTCGTCGGCGTAGCCCAGGACCGGGATGAAGTCCGGGATCAAGTCGATGGGCGAGGCCAGGTAGACCAGCAGCAGCCCGAGCCGGACCCGCACCCCGCGTGGCAGGGCCTTGTCCCCGCAGAGGCGGTGCACCAAGCGCAGCACGTCAGGCAAGATCCGTAACGCCTCGCGGAGAAGCCCACCGCGGGGCCGGGCGATGGCCAGCACGATCACTAGCGCGAGCCAGGCCAGCAGCAACGCGACGCCGATACCGATGAGCAGGTCCCACCAGAACGAGCCGGTCACGACTGGTCCACCACTCTCAATCGCGGCAGTTGCCGGTCGGCGCCCGGGTCCGGTGCTTCGACGGCGAGCGCGATCTCCTCGAACGCGGCCAGCTCGGCGGCCGCGTCCTCCACCGCGGTGCGGGCAGGCCCCCCGCCGGGGGCGGCGAAGTAGTCGCGGGCAACGATCTTGGTCAGCCACACGCGGAACCGCTCCAGGTCGGCTTCAGACTCCTCGACCTCGGCGTAGGTGGCGTTGCCGCGCGCTCGTTCGTCGGCCAGCTCCTGTCGCAACGCGGGGAGCCGTTCGAGGACCTCGGCGTACTCGGCGTCGCGGGCGGCATTCGCCTGGGCGATGAGGTGTGCCCGTTCGGCGGCGTCGGTGAGCTCGACGTGCAGTGCCTGGCCGGTGCCGTCCTGGTGGTGTACCCGGTCCAGCAGTCGCCGCACCTCGCGGGCCACCTCGGGCCGGTCGGGCAGCAGGCACACCGACTGCTGGAGGTACAGCCCGCCCAGCGAGCGCAGCTTGCGCCACACCTGCACCCGCAGGCTGTTCGCCGCTCCGGCGGTGGACACGCTGATCAACAACCAACCTCGGTGCTCGGAATCACTCGTCACGTCAACATGTTACAACCGTTACAGCTCCGCGTCGAGACTCTTGCCCGAGCAGCGCGTGCAACCGGCATTCCCGTAAGAGAATCCTCTTACGGGAACGGGGCGTTGCATCGCCGACGCGCGATAGCAACCGTGACCGACAGCACCCGTGCATCGCGCGATCGCCGTCAGCATCTGTCTCGATCGTCGTAAGCACCGGTGGCCACGTTGAGGGTTGTCAGAATGACGAGATGATCAGCATCCGTCGCCTACCGTTGACCCCGTGATAGTTGAGCTTGTGGCCTATGACGGTGGCTGGGCCGAGAGGTTCGCCGAGGAGCGGGCCCTGCTCACCAGCAGCCTCCGTCCGTGGCTGCGGGTGGAGTACGAGACGCTCAAGCACCAGTTGGCGGCCACCGAAGTCGAGCCCCGTGACTACACGAACGGCAAAAGGGAGATGGTCCGGCTGGTGCTCGCGCGGGCCGGGATAGAGCTGTGAACAGGGCAGAAACGGGCGACAGGGAACCGAGACCGCGCTTGCTCACAATCAGCGCGAACCCCGGTGGCAGTGGTTGGCGGCCGGTCATCGCCACCGCGTGCGCCACGAGTAAACCCAGCGCTCGGGCTGCTGGGGCTCGACGGGCTGGTGCTGCTCGCTGTGTCGGAGCGTGACGGGGAGCTCGAGCAGGCGGTGGAGAGCACGGCCACGGCCACGGTTGCCCGGTGCGCCTCGTGTGGGGCGGTGGCGCGCCCGCATGCTCGGCGGCCGGTGTGGGTGCGGGACTTGCCCGCCGGGGGTCGCCCGGTGACCCTGGTGTGGGTGAAGCGGGTGTGGCGCTGCCACACCCGGGGTGTGCGGTGCGGGACGTGGACCGAGACGCACCCGGCGGTGCGGACCCGCTCGTCGTGGACCGAACGCGCCCGGGTGCAGGCGTGCCGGCGGGTGGGTCAAGACGGGCACTGCGTGGCGCAGGTCGCGACGGCGTTCGGGGTGTCGGGGGCGACGGTGATGACCGCGGTCGCTAATGGCGCGTGTCAGGCGAGCAGACCCCATCGGTGACAATCGGGCCTCATGCGTGCACGCGCGCGTGCCGCCCCTTGCATGCGCCTTGCACCGCCCCGTGACCTGGGGAGATGCGGCGGAGGTGACGCTGCCGGCGAGGCGATGCTGAGGCGGGTGTGTTGAGAGCAATCAGCATGAGCGCGTGCATTCATGGTCCGCGCAATCGGGTAAGGGTCACCTTACATTTATTGCGGAGGCCGTTGTAACCATTCAGGTCCACGGCGCGTCGGCTTGATCAAGTTGGGGTTGGTCGGCCCGCTTGCGGGGGTCAACACCTTGGGTGGGTGTTGACGGTTCTTCTGGCGACTTCCCCCGCGGTGAGGTGCGGTGTCCGTCGGGTCGTCTGGTGCTTCGTCACGTGCGCGCGAGTCCAGGGCTGAGCTGTCGGCGGAGCTAGCTCGCCAGGATGAGGTGATTGCCGCGTTGCGGGCGGCGAACGAAGAACTCGGACGGCGGATCTCGCAGTTGGAAGCCCGGTTGGGGAAGAACTCGCAGAACTCCTCGAAGCCGCCGAGTTCGGATGTGTTCGTGAAGCCGCCGCCTCGGTCTTTGCGCCGGGCCTCTGGCCGTAAGCCCGGGAAGCAGCCCGGTGATCCGGGGTTCCGGCTGGTGCAGCGCCCGGATCCTGATGAGGTTCGGGTCCATGCTCCGGAGCTCTGCCGCGGCTGCGGTGACAGTCTGCAGAACGCGGCGGTCGTCGGCCAGGAAAGCCGGCAGGTGTTCGACCTGCCCCGGATCGAGCTGACGGTGATCGAGCACCGGGCGAACGGCGCGAGGGTGGCTGCGGGACCGTGACGACCGCGGGGTTCCCGGCTGAGGCGACCGCCCCGACCTGCTACGGCCCGGGGGTCGCGGCCATCGGCGCGTGTCTACTGGCCCGCCAGCACCTGCCGGTGGAACGCGCCGGGCGAGTGCCTGGCGGACTGCTTCGACGCGCCGGTCTCAACCGGCTACCTGGCCACCTTGCTACCGACCGCAGCCGGCCGCCTGGAAGGTTTCAAGGCCTTGCTGCAGAAGGAACTCGCCCAAGCCCAGGTCGCGCACTTCGATGAGACCGGTGGCCGGATCAAAGGCAAGCTGTGGTGGATCCACGTGGCCTGCACCGACCGGTACACGCTGTATCACCTCGATGCGCGGCGCGGGAAGACCGCGATGGACGCCGGTGGGGTGCTGCCGTCGTTCACCGGTGTGGCCGTGCATGACGGGCTGGCGGCCTACCGGCAGTACACCGCCGCCGAACACGGACTGTGCGGTTCGCACCACCTTCGTGAGTTGGCTGGGATCGCCCAGCTCACCGGGCAAGACTGGCCCACCGAACTGGCCGAGCTCCTGGTCGAGATCGCTCTTGCGGTCGAGGTCGCTCGGGTCAACGGCGCGACGGCACTGCCCGACCAGCGACTGGTCGGGTTTCGGTGCGCTACGACACTCTGGTCGCAGTCGGGAAGGCGCTGAACCCGCCGCCGCCGCGGACCGGCAAGCGCGGCCGGCCGGCGCTGGGCCCGGCCGGATCGCTACTGGCCCGGCTCGCTACGCACCGCGAGGACGTACTGCGGTTCGCCACCGACCTGCGCGTCAGCTTCACCAACAACCAGGCCGAGCGTGACATCCGGATGGTCAAGCTGCAGCAAAAAATCAGCGGTGGCTGGCGATCACAGACCGGCGCCGAGTCGTTCCTGGCCGTCCGGTCCTACCTGTCGACCGCCCGCAAACACGGCCAGCACGCGATGGACGTCCTGCGCGAGTTGTTCACCAGCAGCGCCTGGCTGCCCGCCATCGCCGACCCGTAGCGCCGGACAGTCCAGCGTTACAGCCCGGTGCTCAGCACCGAGGCCATCACCCCGGCCATCTCCAAGACCTCGGTCATCATGACCAGGCACCCGGCCGCGCTCACCATCGCGGCCGTCACCGTCTCGGTGCAAAGCTGCCGCAGCTCCTGCGGCATCGGCTCCAACACGAACTCACGTGCGCGCAACGCCGAGCCGAGTTCCCCGCCGAACATCACCAACGTCAGCCCCACCGCCGCCCGGGACGGATCATCAACTGTGGTCATTCCAAGGAGCCCGTCCGTCGCAGCCAGCAACTGCCCCAGGCACAGCAGGTGCTCACGCACCATCTGCACCCGACGATCCGCCGACGGTTCAGCCTCAAGCACCATCATCAACGTCACCGGATCAGTGAACCGCCGCGACTTCCCGCGCCGCCGAGCCCACGTCGGCGGGCAGAACCCACAGTCACACTCCGGCAGAACCAGCGCGTAACGATCAAGATCCCTGCCAGCCACCGCAGTCCCCACCGTCATGCAGAAATCGTCCCACTGTCGGACTCGAAACCCGTGGCGGCTCGCCGAAGGACCTGAATGGTTACAGGCCGTTTGATAAATTTTGGCTGCATCTCGACAACGGGGCGGCGCTAACCCCGGGGCATGTTGACGAACCGGGAGTAGTGCAGCTGGGGCACCACCGTGGTGGTCCGCAGCGGCCCGTTGCGGTGCTTGCCCATGATCAGGTCGGCCTCCCCGGAGCGGGGGTCGTCACCGTCGAACGCGTCCGGACGGTGGATCAGGATCACCATGTCGGCGTCCTGTTCCAACGAGCCCGACTCTCGCAAATCGCTCAGCAGCGGCTTCTTGTCGCTGCGCTGCTCCGGGCCGCGGTTGAGCTGGCTGATGGCCACCACCGGCACCTCCAGTTCCTTGGCCAGCAGCTTAAGGTGCCGGGAGAACTCGCTGACCTCTTGCTGGCGGCTCTCGACCTTCTTCCCGGACGTCATGAGCTGCAGGTAGTCGACGACGATCAGCCGCAGCCCGTGCCGTTGCTTAAGCCGACGAGCCTTGGCGCGGATCTCCATCATGGTCAGGTTGGGGGAGTCGTCGATGAACAGCGGGGCCTCGCTGATCTCGCTCATCCGCCGCGCCAACCGGGTCCAGTCGTCGTCGGTCATCTTCCCCGACCGCATCGCGCTGAGCTGGATCTGCGCCTCCGCCGACAACAGCCGCATCACGATCTCGGTGCGGCTCATCTCCAGGGAGAACACCACGCTCGGCATGCCGTGCTTGATCGAGCACGACCGCATCCAGTCCAGGCCCAACGTCGACTTGCCCACCCCGGGGCGGGCAGCGACGATGATCATTTGCCCGGGGTGCAGGCCGTTGGTGACCTCGTCGAAGTCGTGGAAGCCGGTCGGCACGCCCACCGCGAGGCCCCCGCGGCTGGCGATCGCGTCGATCTCGTCCATCGTCGGTTGCAGCAGCGACTCCAGGGCGACGAAGTCCTCCCTGGTTCGCCGCTCCGTCACCTCGTACACCTCGGCCTGCGCGCGGTCCACCACCTCCGCCACGTCTTGGCCCTCGGCACCGGCGTAGCCGAACTGCACGATGCGGGTGCCGGCCTGCACCAGTCGACGCAGGATCGCCTTCTCTGCGACGATCTCGGCGTAGAAACCGGCGTTGGCGGCGGTGGGCACGGTAGCGATGAGGGTGTGCAGGTAGGGCGCGCCGCCTACCCGGCGCAGCTCACCGCGGCGGTCGAGTTCCGCGGCGACGGTGACGGCGTCTGCCGGCTCGCCGCGCCCGTAGAGGTCGAGCACGCAGTCGTACACCGCCTGGTGCGCGGGACGGTAGAAGTCCGCCGACCGCAGCACCTCGAGCACGTCGGCGATCGCATCCTTGCTCAGCAGCATGCCCCCCAGCACCGACTGCTCGGCCGCCATGTCTTGCGGAGGCTGGCGACCGAAGTCCTCGCTCGGCTGCTGCTGCGGCACCGCGGGTGCCCGGCCACGATCGTCCACCAACGCCACGAAAACACCCCTTCCACCGGCATGCGGAGGACCCGCATGACCGCAGCCACGTTGTACCGATCGTCACCGACAGTTCCGCGCAGCGGGGGCCGTGATCACACAACGCCGCGACGCTAAGGCCCTGCAGGATCCCGCTCAACCGACGCTGTGCGTCCTGCTGTGGACCAGCTGTGGACAACCTGGTGATTCCGGGTGATCTCTGGTGCACGAGCTGGGGACAACCTGGGGATGGAACGCTGACGCCGTCGCAACGCTCCCGCTCAGCGGCACGATCGCCTGGTCGTCGGGTGTGGACAAATAGTGGTCTCGGCGTGTTGGCTCAGTTGACAAGCCGGGCGTGTTGGGTCCGTTCTGCCCGATCGGCTACACCAGCACCACATGACCCAGCCGTGTCATCCACACCTGCTGCCGCCGCCAGGTGGGGAGGAAGACGAACGGCCCCCGGACGCAACGTCCGGGGGCCGTGATAACGGAGCGTAGTCAGCCGGCGGCGACGACCTCGACGGTGAACGCGGCGTCCACTTCCGGATGCAGGCGCACCGTCACACCGTGACGACCAGCCTTCTTGATGTGCTCGCGGGGCAGCTCAATCGTGCGCCGATCCAGCACCGGACCCCCGGCGGCTTTCACGGCGCCAGCAACGTCGGCGGCGGACACCGAACCGAACAACTTGCCGGAGGACCCGGCGGTCCGCATCGACAACCGCACCGACAGGCCCTCCAGGGCACCCTTGAGCTGCTGCGCATGCTCCAGACCGCGGACCGCCCGGGTCTGCTGGGCACGTCGGATGGACTCCACCTGCTTCTCCGCACCCCGGGTGGCCGCGATGGCCAACACCCTGGGCAACAGGAAGTTACGGGCATATCCGTCCTTGACCTCGACGACGTCGCCGGGCTCGCCGAGGTTGGCCACGTCGGCGGTGAGGATGAGCTTCATGCTGTGTTCCTTTCCTCGGGCGGGTCAGCGCGCGGTCGACGTATAGGGCAGCAATGCCACCTCGCGGGAGTTCTTGACCGCCTGGGCGACCTTGCTCTGGTGCTGCACGCAGTTCCCCGTGACCCGGCGGGAGCGAATCTTGCCGCGGTCGCTGATGTACTTGCGGAGCACCATCGTGTCCTTGTAGTCGATGAGCTTGACCTTCTCCTTGCAGAAGGTGCACACCTTCTTCTTCATGGGCTTTTCTGGCGCCTTGGCCATGGAACGTCTCCTGTGCTGGGAACTGTGCTGTGCCCGGCTGGCCGGGCAGAGGGTGAACGGGATGAGTGAGCTACCGGCAGATGGTCGGTGCCTCAGAAGGGTGGGTCATCGGAGGCCGCGCCGGACGTGGCCGAGCTGGATTGCGGTGCCGAACCCCACGGGTCGTCACCGCCGGAGTAGGAACCGCCGGATGCGCCGTCGCCGGAGCGAGCGTTACCGCCAGCAAAACCGCCGTCGCCGCTGCCCCGGCTGGCCTTGTTGACCTTGGCTGTGGCGTACTTCAGCGAAGGCCCGACCTCGTCGACCTCGAGTTCCACCACGGTGCGCTTCTCGCCCTCCTTCGTTTCGAAGGACCGCTGGCGCAACCGCCCGGAAACCACCACTCGCGCTCCGCGGGTGAGCGACTCGGCGACGTTCTCCGCCGCCTGCCGCCAGATGTTGCAGCGCATGAACAGCGCGTCGCCGTCCTCCCACTGCGAGGTCTGGGCGTTGTACTTACGTGGGGTGGACGCCACCGTGAAGGTGGCGACCGCTGCACCAGAGGGGGTGAAGCGGAGTTCGGGGTCAGCGGTCAGGTTGCCGATCACGGTGATGACGGTCTCGCCTGCCATGGTGTTCCTCCTGGGTTGGTGTCGGTGGGCTGCCCGGTACGAGAGACTCAGGCAGGCTGCCGCATCACCTTGGTACGCAGCACCGACTCGTTCAGCGATAGTTGCCGGTCGAGCTCGCTAACGGTGTCCGAGGTGCAGGCGATGTCGATGACGGCGTAGATACCCTCAGCGTGCTTGAGGATCTCGAAGGCGAGCCGGCGCTTACCCCAGACCTCCACCTTTTCCACGGTGCCGCCGTCCTTGCGTACAACGTTGAGAAACGTGTCCAACGACGGGGCGACGGTGCGCTCGTCGAGGTTGGGGTCGAGGATGATCATCAGTTCGTAACGACGCATGGGACCTCACCACCTCCTATGGGCTAGGTCGGCTACGGTCGGTCCGCAGCAGGAGGGTCGTCGCGTCAGCAACCCCAACATCCTAGCGGAGCATCCCTGACCTGCGAAATCAGGCTGCGGTCACGGCCGCGCGGCGCAGTACCCACGTCCGGACCACTGCCGCCGAGGTGCCCGACAGCATCAGCACCGCCAGCAGCGTCGCCACGCTGACCAAACCGGGAGCGGGGTTACGGCCCAGTGCCCGGACCTGGCTGGCCGCCAGCACCGCCGGATCAGCACCAGCCGCGGCTAGCGGCGCGGTGACCGGGGCGTCACCCGGCAGCTCCGTGCCGTACACCGAAGCGGGGGAGCGGGCCCGGCCTGCCCCACCCGCGGCCACCAACGCTGTCGAGGCGTAGTCGAACAATGGTACCCGGCCGAAGTCGAACCGCATTCCCGACCCAGTGCCGACCGGGGTGAGCAGCTGACCCAGGCTGGCACCTTGCACGCTGCCCGAGTAGGTGACCGGGGCGGCCGCGGGAGCCGGCGAACCCGGCGCCGGGGCCGGCGCAGCGCCGGGCGCAGCGGCCGGTCCGTTCCCCGACGGGTTCGCCGCAGCGCCGCCGACCGGTCCGCCGGCGGAAGGCGCTGCCGCCACGGGGGGGACGGCGACGGCGGGCAGCGGTGATGTGGCCACGGTTGGCAGCGGTAACGCGGGGGGCACGGGAACCTGCGGCAGGGACGGCGCAGCAGGCAGCGGCACCGACGACACGCCGACGCCCTGCACGACCACGGTGGCCCGGCACAACGCGGGGCCGAGCGGGGTAGTCACCGATGCCGCGAGCGCCTGCGTGCCGGCGCTACCCACCGTGGTCGCTGGGCCAGCGGCGATCGTTCCGGCGGGCGAGGCCCACACCAGTTGCACCACCGCCCCCGCGGCCACCGGGGCGGCGGTGGGCGCGGAGCCGTCGATGCTGCACGGGATCGTCACCGGCTCAGCGGCGGCCGCGGGGCCCACGCTGGTTGCGAGGGCGGCGCTGGCGAGCGTGGTCGTCACGCCAGCAGCTACCAACGCCCGCCACCCGCCCCGTATCCGCATGGTCGCTCCCTCGTCGTTACCGTCGGCACCCGCCGGTGTGCAGTAGCTCACCCATCCAACGACACGATGGCGCCTTGGTGACGACTGCATGCACTAGCGGGGTCGGGTCGGCCTCGGTCATCGTGGCAGTGAACCCTGATCGCTAGCCAACACCTACCGTGGCACCCATGCGTATCGGAGCACACGTCCGCGACGACGACCCGCTCGGCGCCGCCAGTCGGTGGGGCGCCGACGTCGTGCAATTCTTCGTCACCGACCCCCAGCAATGGCATCGGCCCACGCCGCACCCGCAGGCGGAGCAGCTTCGAGCCAGCGACGTCACAGTGGTGGTGCACTCCGCCTACGTGATCAACGTGGCCAGCCTGAACAACCGCATCCGGATCCCCTCCCGCAAGGCCGTCGCACAGCAGGCCGAGGCGGCGGCCACCTTGGGGGCGATCGGATTGGTGGTGCACGGTGGGCACGTCCGTGCCGGTGAGGATGCTGCCGAGGGGGTGTCCAACTGGCGCAAGATGTTTGCCCGTCAAGCCGAGGAGGGGGGATTCGCGGTGCCCATCCTGATCGAAAACACCGCCGGGGGTGACAACGCGATGGCCCGGCGGTTCGACGCGCTCGCGAGGCTGTGGGACGGCGTGGGGGAGTTCGGAGCCGGGTTCGTGCTGGACACCTGCCACGCGTGGGCCGGTGGGGAAGACCTCACCACCGCCGTAGACCGGGCCAAGGCCATCACTGGACGCATCGACCTGGTGCATCTGAACAACTCCCGCGACGAGTTCGACTCGGCACGCGACCGACATGCCAACATTTCCAACGGCACCATCGGCCCGGAGGTGCTGGCGGGGGTGTGTGCGGCAGCGAACGCGCCGGTGGTGCTGGAGACCCCGGCTGACGGGATCGCCGACGACCTGGCTTACCTACGCTCGGCGCTAGGCGCCGACTGAGGCTCAGGCACCGGCTGAGGCTCAGGCACCAACGCAGTCTCAGGCCGGGGACGTAGCCACGCGGGCAACCACGGCGGTGGGTGATCAGCGGCGCCGTCAAGCACCCCGCCGACCGGATCGTCCACGCCACCCTCGCGCACCAGGTCCCGCTCCGGCGCCAGCACCTCCCGCACCACCACCGCGCACAGCACCACCACGGCCAGGTCACGCAACACCACGGTGCCGGTGAACCACTGCTGCGGCAGGCCCTTGTTGGTGACTCCCAGGTAGAAGTACATCCGCGGCATCCAGACCAGGGCATCGATCAGCATCCAGCCCAGCAGCAGCCGCGTCCGGGGCAGCGCCAGCACCGCCAGTGGCACCAACCACAGCGAGTACTGCGGGCTCCATACCTTGTTGGTGAGCAAGAACCCCGCGACTAACAGAAAGCTCAGCTGGGCAACTCGGGGACGACGCGGAGCGCACAACGCCAACCACGCCACGGCGGCGCACACGGCAGCGAACATCACCAGCGTCACAGCGTTCAGCACCGACGGCGTCTGCCCAACCGCCAATGGACCGTCGAAGCCGGACCACCCGGTGAACGAGGACACCACGTTGTACAGCGAGTCCGGGTCGGCCCCGCGGGAGGTGTTCAGCCGGACGAACTCCCGCCAGCCTGCGGGGAACAGCACCGCGATCGGCGCATTCACCACCACCCACGCGCCCAGCGCCGCTGCGGCGGTGCGTATCCAGGTGCGCACCGTCGCGGTGCGCAAGCACAGCACCAGCAGCGGCCCCAGCAGCAGCAACGGGTACAGCTTGGCCGCGCCGCCGATGCCAAGCAGTACGCCAGCCAGCACCGGTCGCTTGCGTGCCCAGGCCAGCAGCCCGGTGGCGGCGAGCGCGGTGGCCAGCGGGTCGAAGTTGGTGAAGGCGTGTACCGCCACCAGGGGTGACACTGCCGCCAGGGCAGCGTCCCAAACCCGGCGGCCCGTGACGCGCGAGGTCGCCCACACCGTGACCAACCAGGCGATGGCCAGACCCAGCGCGACCACCGTGAAGTACACGACGACCTCGAGCGCGCTGGGCAGGCCGAGCACCGCGGCCGCACCCACCCAGCCCTTGGCGATCACCATCGACGCCCACTGGTACAGCCCGGTGATCACCGGGTACTCCATGTACCGCGTCTCTTGCGCAGCGGTGCCCGGGTTCTGCACCCACGACGTCTTGTACGGGAAGGCGCCCTGGTCCAACCGCTCGGCCCCGTACAGCGGCACCGTGTCGGAGTAGCACATCGCCACGTACTGGCGGTTGTTCTGCCAGTCCAGCGCTGGTACCCCGCCCGGTCCGGGGTACTGCTGCAGGCACGCGGCTTTCCCCGCCCAACCCAAGGCAAGGAACACCACCGCCAGCAACAGCACCACCCGCAGCGGGGTGAACACCCGAGCGCGACCCACCAGAGCGTGCGAGCCCACCGGGCCCCCGACGACCGAGCTGGCCGTAGCAATCGTGGCATCCGCCCGGGTGGGTGCCTCCCGCTGCACCCCGACCTGCAGGCCGGCTCCGTCGTGGTGGCGGCCACCCGGACTTACCAGGTGCCGCGACGGTGGTGCGACGCTCATCCCGCTGGGGTGGGTGCTGGCCCGGTCGTCGTCGGCGGCGGCGACGAGGACGGCGGGCTGGTCGGGGGCACCAAGACGGTGGTCGGTAGTCGGCTAGACAGCGGCGCAGCGGTGGTGGTGGTCGGTTGTGGCGCCACGGTGGTGGTTACCGGAGGCGGGCGGGTAGTGGTCGGTTGCGGCGGGGCCACCGTCGTCGACGATGGCGGGGCAGAAGTTGTTCGGGGTGGTGGCGGGGCGGTAGTTGTGAAGGGCGCCGGTGCCGGGGTGCTTACCGGTACCCCGCGATTGCCCCCGTTGAGCGGCGCCGCGTTGGGGAACGTCTCGTTCGGCGTCCCGGACAATGCACCGTCCATGGTGGACTGCCAAATGTCGGAGGGCAGCCCTGAACCGTACACCCGGTTGCCCGTGCTGTCCTGGGCGGGTGTGCGGTCCACTGTGGTCACCGTGCTCGCGGTGCACAGCGACGGCGTGCAGCCGACCATCCAGCCGTTGGCGTTCTGGCCGGTGTTGTCCAGTTGCGCGGTACCGGTCTTGGCCGCGGACTGACGCCCCCCGGCCAGATCGTGATTGCGCGAGGCGCCCGCGATGGGCTCCATGGCGGCGATGACATTCTGCGCGACCGGGGCGTCGATGGCGGGGCGCGGTGGCGGCGTACCGCGCTCCAGCAGTACCCGACCGTCAGAGGCAGTGACCTTCTGCACGAAATGCGTGTCGTTCGCCTTCCCGTCGGCAGCCAACGTGGCGTACGCGCCTGCCATGTTCAGCACGGGGACCGGGTATTGGCCCAGCGCGATCCCGGCGGCGGGCGGCGCTCCGTTGGGCTCAGTCAGCGAGGGACCCTGCTGGCCGGGGATCTGGCGGGGTACACCGGCTGCATGCGCGGCGTCGGCGACCGCCTGGCCGCCGATGTCAGTGGCTAACCGGAAGTACACCGTGTTCAACGACAGCTTCAGCGCCTCGGCCAGATCACAACGCCCGCACGACGCTCCCTCGGCGTTGACCACCGTAGTACCGCCGATGGTCTGGGGGGTGGACCCGTCGTACAGCTTGCTCAGCGGGATGCCCTGTTTGAGTGCGGCGGCCAGGGCGAACACCTTGAACGCAGAACCCGGTTGGATGTTCGGTGAGCTCGCGTAGTCGAACCCGGTACCGCTGTCACCGCCGTAGTAGGCCTTGACCCCGCCCGTACGGGGGTCCACCGACACCACGGCAGAGCGAAGGTTCGCGGGTTGCCCGGTGAGCGTCTGCTGGGCGGAGGTTACCGCGGCTTGCTGGGCCTTCTGATTGATGGTGGTGGTGATCTGCAGGCCCTCGGTGTTGATCTGCTGCTCGTTGATACCGGCCGCGGTGAGTTCCTCGCGGACTTTCGTCGAGATGAGGCCCTCGGGCCCGGCAGCCGTGCTACCGGCAGCGGCCGACGGTGGCGCCGTGGGTGGGTACGTCAGCCGGGCGCGGTCGGCGGCGCTGAGCCAGCCTTGCCCGACCATGCCGTCGAGCACGAAGTTCCACCGGTCTTTGGCACCGGTGGGGTTGGTGGCCGGGTCCAGCGCGCTGGGGCTGCGGATCGACGACGCCAGTACGGCTGCCTCGGCGGCGGTCAATTGCTCGACCGGTTTGCCGAAGTACGCGGTGGCGGCGGCGGAGATCCCGTAGGCGCCGCGACCGAAGTAGATGGTGTTGAGGTAGGCGGCAAGGATGTCATCCTTGGAGACTTGGCGCGACATCTTGGTTGCAATGACAAGCTCCCGGAACTTGCGGGTGACTGTCTGACTGTTTCCTACCAGCGCGTTCTTGACGTACTGCTGGGTGATGGTGGATCCGCCCTGGGTGTTTCCGCCGGTGACGTTGTTGACTGCGGCCCGGATGGTTCCCGTGACGGAGAAGCCGGGATTGGAGTAGAAGGTGCGGTCCTCAGCGGCCAGCACGGCTTCGCGGACCGGAACAGGCACCTGGGCGATGGTGACGTCGGTGCGGTTGCCCTCCGGTGGCACGATCCGCGACAGCGCGCTGGTGCCGTCCTCGAAGAACACCGTGGCTACCTGGTTGGTCTTCAGGTCGGCCGGGTTAGGCACGCTGACCAGGACGTAGGCCACGATGAAGGCGACGATCGGCCCGATGATGCCCAGCACGACGAGCCCCAGCACCACCCGGCGCACGATTCGCCACCGGGAGGTGCGTGGCTGGCCTGCCTGCTCGGTGTCGGGACCCGGACCGGGTTTCCTCGCCCTGGGCGGGTCCGGGGCGGCGTGGCGTGATCGGCTCACTCGCTGGCCGTTCGGTGGCGACGACTGGCCGGCGTTGCCCGCCGACGAGCGCCCGCGGGCACCGGTGCGCCCAGTACGTAGCTCTGCACCAGGTGATTCCAGCTGCACGTCCGGCACACTTCGACGACATGCACGGTGAACTCCTCGTGGGTAGCGGCCAACCGCACTAGCTCCTCGGGCATTCGGGCCGAACCCGATACCGCACCCAGGCGCTCGCCGAACACCCAGGACACCAGCGTGAGGAGCTCCTTGCGGCAGACCGGGCACGTCGTGGTGGCGGCCCGGCCGTGAAACTTCGCCGCTCGCAGTAGGTAGGGGCTCGCGTCGCACACCGCAGCGACGCCGGTGCGCCCGGAGTAGACCTCGGCCAGCAGCGCACGCCGCTGCAACGCGTAGTCCACCACCTGCCTCTGCATGCGCACTCGGACAGCGTACGTGCGCACCTTGCCGGTGCAGCGGCGTGCTCGGAGAAGCTGACCCCTCCCGCCAAGGATGTCGCGCCGCATCTGCGCCCGCCACTCCCGCCCGGTACCGCCACCCGGCACTCCCCGTGCCGACCCGCGATCGGATGTATCGGTGCGATACAGTGAGAACGACGACGCGCAGGTGGACAGGAGGTGGACCGTGCTGGAACTGGCCGTGCTCGGCCTGCTACACGAGTCTCCGATGCACGGCTATGAGCTGCGCAAACGACTCACCGGCCTGCTCGGGGCGTTGCGGGCCTTCTCCTACGGCTCGCTGTACCCGGCGCTGCGGCGAATGCAGGCCGACGGGCTCATCGTCGAGGACGCCGACCCCGACGGGACCGGGGTCGAGGCCCGGCGGCGGGCGCGGCGGGTGTATCAGCTCACCGCGGCCGGCAAGGAACGGTTCGCCGAGTTGGTGGCCGACACGAGCCCGCAGACGTTCACCGACGACGGTTTCGGGGTGCACCTGGCGTTCTTCAGTCGCACCCCGGCCCCGGCGCGGTTGCGGATCCTGGAGGGCCGACGCCGTCAGGTGGAGGAGCGCCGCGAGGGCCTGCGCACGTCGATGGGACGGGCCGGCGAGCAGATCGACCGCTACACCCATCAGCTGCACCGGCTCGGGTTGGAGACCAGCGAGCGCGAAGTGCGCTGGCTGAACGAACTCATCGCCGCGGAGCAGACCGACACCCCGGACAAGACCGACCTACCAGATCGAGGAGAGCACCAGAATGACTGATAACCGAACCAGCGTGCGCGTGGCGATCGTGGGCGTGGGCAACTGCGCCTCGTCCCTGGTGCAGGGCGTGCACTATTACCACGACGCGGACGAGACCGCGACCGTCCCCGGGCTAATGCACGTGCGGTTCGGGCCTTACCACGTGCGCGACGTCGAGTTCGTAGCGGCGTTCGACGTGGACGCCAAGAAGGTCGGCTTCGACCTCAACGAGGCCATCGTGTCCAGTGAGAACAATACGATCAAGATTGCCGACGTACCCCCGACCGGGGTGCTGGTGCAGCGCGGGCCGACCAACGACGGGCTGGGCAAGTACTACAGCGAGACCATCACCGAGTCCGATGCCCAGCCGGTCGACATGGTGGCCGCACTCAAGGCCGCCGAGGTCGACGTGCTGGTGTGCTACCTGCCGGTGGGCTCGGAGATCGCGGCCAAGCACTACGCGCAGTGCGCCATCGACGCCGGCGTGGCGTTCGTCAATGCTCTGCCGGTGTTCATCGCCTCCGACCCGGTGTGGGCGCAGAAGTTCACCGAAGCGGGGGTGCCGATCGTCGGCGACGACATCAAGAGCCAGGTAGGCGCCACCATCACCCACCGCGTGCTGGCCAAGCTCTTCGAGGACCGCGGTGTGCAACTCGACCGCACCATGCAGCTCAACGTCGGCGGCAACATGGACTTCAAGAACATGCTCGAGCGCGAGCGCTTGGAGAGCAAGAAGATCTCCAAGACGCAGTCCGTGACCAGCAATCTCACCCGCGACATGGGGTCCAAAAACGTCCACATCGGACCGTCGGACTACGTCCCCTGGCTCGACGACCGTAAGTGGGCGTATGTCCGCCTGGAGGGTCGCGCGTTCGGCGACGTGCCGCTGAGCCTGGAGTACAAGCTGGAGGTGTGGGACTCCCCGAACTCGGCCGGAATCATCATCGACGCGGTACGGGCGGCCAAGATCGCCAAGGACCGGGGCGTCGGTGGCCCGGTGTACGCGGCGTCGAGCTACCTGATGAAGTCCCCGCCGCGCCAGCTCGCCGACGACAAGGCGCGCACCGAGCTGGAGAACTTCATCGCCGGCTGATCCTCAACCCCGCGCTGTTGCCGATCGGGAAGCGTCCGTCGTCGCCACGACCATGGACGCTTCCCGATCTGCGGGGACGGGACAGGCGCCCAGCAGGTTCTGACCCAGGGCCGCGATCGCCAGGGCGAGAGGCAGGTGGGCGAGCGCGGAGCCGCCCAACACGCCCATGCGCAGGCGGCCGCAGCTGCCGAGCGCACCAGGTTCGGCCGGTGGACGGCGGCGGGTCACCGCACCTGCCGCGCCTTGTCCGACTCCCACCGCTGCCGGGCGGCGCGCACCTCCGCCCGTCCGCTCACCTCGGGCACCGCCACCTCCCACCACGCGCCGCCGGAGGTCCAGGCCTGCTCCACGGTGCGCAGCACCACCACCGCGGGTTTGCCGCAATCGCGCAACCCCACCACTGCCGCCTCCAGCCCCGCCACGTCGGATACCTCGACCACCGCTGCGCCGAGTGCCCGGGCGTGCGCGGCGAAGTCCACCCCGGTGCGGTCACCGCCACCGCGCGAGGTCGCGAAGGAGTTGTGGAACGCTACGCCGCCCTGGTTCACCTGCAGCCGCTCGATCACCTGGAATCCGCCGTTGTCGCACACGATCGCCAGGAACGGGTGCCCGGCGAACACCGCGGAGTGCAGCTCGGAGTTCAGCATGAGGTAGCTGCCGTCGCCGAGGAAGGTGATGACATCCCGCCCCGGCAGCGCCATCGCCGCGCCCCACGCCCCGGCCAGCTCGTAGCCCATGCAGGAGAACCCGTATTCGCAGTCGAAGCTGCCCACCTCGTCGCTGCGCCACCCCGCCGACAGCTCACCGGGAAAGCCGCCGGCCGCCGTCATCACATAGGTGCCCGGCCGGGCCACCCGGGCAACCGCGGCCACCACTTGCGCGTAGGTGGGAACCCCGTCACCTGGCGCTCCGATCCCGTCGAGATACTCGTTCCATTCCACAGTGGACTGCACGGCCTGCTCGGCCCGTGCCGGGGGCGCACGCCAGTCGCCCAGCGCGGCGGACAGCTCGGCCAGGCACTCCTGCGCGTCGCCGACGACCGGCAACGCCCGGTGCTTGACGGCGTCGAACCGCGCGACGTTCACCCCCACCAGGGTGACGTCGGCTCCGAACACGCTCCAGCTGCCGGTGGTGAAGTCCTGCAGGCGGGTCCCCACCGCCACCACCACGTCGGCGTCCGCGGCCAGCCGGTTCGCGCCGGCGCCGGCCAGCGTGCCCAGCGGGCCCAGCGCCAGCGCATCGGAGTGCGGTAACGCGGTGCGCCCGGCGGTGGTCTCCGCGACCGGGATGCCATGGCGGTGCGCGAACGCCTGCAGGGCGACGCAGGCGTGCGAGTAGTGCACCCCGCCGCCGGCCACCAGCAGCGGTCGCTGCGCGCGGCGCAGGACCTGGGCGGCAGCAGCGACCTCGGTGCGGTCCGGGCGGGCACGCGGTACCCGATGCACCCGCACCGCGAACAGCGCGTCGGGGAAGTCGTACGCCTGCGCTTGGACGTCTTGGGGCAGGCACAGCACCACGGGTCCGGTGTCGGCCGGGTCGAGCAGCACCCGCAGCGCCTGGGGGAGGGTGGTGATCAGTTGCTCGGGCCGGGTGATCCGGTCGAAGTAGCGGCTCACCGGACGGAAGGCGTCGTTGGCTGTGGTGGTCGGGTCACCGTAGTGCTCCACCTGCTGCAACACCGGGTCGGATGCGCGGGAGACGAAGGTGTCGCCGGGCAACAGCAGCAGCGGGATGCGGTTGGCGTGTGCCACGCCCGCGGCCGTCACCATGTTCAGCGCCCCAGGCCCAATGGAGCTGGTGACGGCCATCACCTGCTGGCGACGCACCGCCTTCGCATAGCCGACGGCAGCCAAGGCCATGCCCTGCTCGTTCTGCCCGCGCCAGGTGGGCAGCGCATCACCGGCCTGCTGCAGCTCGTGGCCCAGGCAGGTGACGTTGCCATGGCCAAAGATGGCGAAGACCCCCGGGAACAGCGGTGCGTTGTCCGCAGGCCCGTCGAGCTCCGGGCCCGCCAGCACGGTGCGTTGCGCGATCATCCAGCGGACCAATGCCCCTGCGGTGGTCAGTCGCACGGTCACAGCACGGGCCCTTCGGCGGAGGTCATCGGCACCCGGGGGTCCACGGTCGTGCCCGGCCAGCTCTCGCGCACCCAGGTGTGCGCGGGGTCGTCGCAGAAGGCCATCGACCGCTGAGACGACGGTCCGGCCAGCACGTTGAGGTAGTACATGGTGTAGCCGGGCGCCGCGACGCACGGCCCGTGGAACCCGCGCGGCACGTGGAACAGATCGCCGTCGCGCACCCGGACGTTCTCGTCGATCTCGCCGTCGGCGGTGTAGGTGGTGTGGGTGCCGAAGCCCCTCGTCGACGGGGTGCGCCCGTCCGGGCCGGCGATGCGGAAGTAGTACAGCTCTTCGTTGACCACCGGGCACACCACCCCGTCCAGCACGTCGGCGTCGTGCCGGTGCGGCGGGTAGCTGCTCCAATTGCCGCCCGGGGTGAGTAGTTCGACAGCCGACAGCGACTCCGCGTGCGCCCACGTGTCCGGCGAGGCGAAATTGGTCACCTGGCGGCTGGCCGGTCCCGCGCCGCGCACCTCCACCGCGACCTCCTCGGCCGGGCCGTAGCGCGGGGTCAACCGGCGAGCGCAATACGCCCCGGGAAGGGCCAGCTCAGCGCCTTCCACACTGGACAGACGCACCGCGGCATCGCGGGGTAGGTAGGCGAAGTCGGTGACCCTGGTGAACACCGAGCTGCGCCCGTCCAGCTCGAACCGCATACCGTCGCATTCCACCACGGCAGAGCCGGTCAGCGGCAGCACGATCCGCTCGCTGTCCGCTGTGGAGAACGTCCGTCTTTCACCAGGGGCGAGTACCAGCACGTCCAGCACGGTGTGGGTGAAGCTAGCGCGCACCGGGTCCGCGCCGGCGGCCAGGGAACCTGCCGGGAAGTGCAGCGTCACGACGCCGCCAGCACCTGCGCGGCGGCGTCCACGGCGGCGCGCACGTCACCGTCGTCGGGGTAGAGCAGCGTCCGGCCCACCACCAGCCCGCGCACCGTCGGTTCTGCGAGCGCACGCCCCCACGAGGCGAGGTCGGCGGCGAGGTCCCCGCTCGGCGACCCGCCCAGCACCACGACGGGCAGGGTGGAGGCCGCGCAGGCTTGCGGGGTGGCCGGCCACGCGGGCAGCTTGAGCCAGGTGTGTGCGCTGGACGAGCCGAGTCCGGCGGTCACCGTCACCGCCCGGACCAGGGATTCCGCGCTCTTGTCCAGCACCAATTGCCCGCCCACCCGCTGGTAGGGCAGTGGTTCCACCATGGCGGGCACCCCGGCGGCCGCGCACTCGCCGACCGCTCCCGCGCACGCGGTGATGGTGGCCAGGGTCCCCGGATCCGCTAGGTCCAACCGCAGCAGCATCTTCAGCCCGTCGAGGCCCTGGGCCAGTACGCCGGGTATGTCGTGTCCGGTCACCGGGTCATCCAGCTCCCAGACCGCGCCGTCGATGCCCCCGCGGTTGAGCGATCCGAACGCCAGCTTGGACTCCAACGCCCCCAGCAGCACCAGCTCGTCGAGCACATCCGGCGTACCCAGCACCCCGTCGACGCGAGGATGGGCCAGTGCGGTGAGTAGGCGGGTGAGTAGGCGGCGGCGATCGGCCATAGCGAGGCGATCGGTGCCTACGGCCAGCGCGCCGCGTGCCGGGTGGTCGGCGGCCACCAGGAACAGGGTGTCCTCAGCCGAGCGCAGCAGTGGACGGCGGCGGCGGGCGGCCCACGCCGCTGGCACCAAGCCGGGTTCGAACGCCCTGCGGCGCAACAGCTCCGCCCACCGATCGTCGGTGATCACGCCAACACCCCCAGCTCGTCCAGCGTCGGCATCGCATCAGCGCAGGCAAGTCGCGCCGCCACGTGGGCGCCGGCAGCGTTGGCCAGTTGGGCCACCGCAACCAGATCCCAGCCTGCCAGCAGCCCGTGGCACAGCGCCCCGCCGAACGCGTCGCCCGCCCCCAGGCCGCACACCACCTGCACCGGGCGCGGCGGCACCACAGCAGAGCCCCTGGCAGTCGCCACGAGTACACCGTCGGCGCCCTGTTTCACCACCGCCACGTCCACCCCCGACTCCAGCAGCATCTCGGCGGCAGCCCGGGGGTCTCGGGTGCCGGTGGCCACCGCCACCTCGTCGCGGTTGCCGACGGCCACGGTGCTCAGCGCCAACGCTTGCCGGTACAGCTCCCGGGCCCGCGCGACCTTCGACGAGCCTTCGGCGGTCCAGAAGCCCGGGCGCCAGTCCAGGTCGAACACCGTGGCATGTCGGCGCGCCCGGATGCGCAGCGCGTCCAGCGTGGTCGTCCGGGAGGGCTCGGCGCAGAGTCCGGTGCCGGTGAACCACAGCAGCGGAACATCGGTGAGCACGGCTTCGGGCACGTCACCGGAGTCCAGCTGTAGGTCGGGAGCCGAGGGCTCGCGGTAGAACAGCAGCGGTGGGTCCTCCGGCGGGTCGAGCTCGCAGAACACCACCGGGGTGCGTAGCACCGGGTCGCGACGCACGAACTCCGTTCGCACCCCCCACACATCGAGCTGGCGCAGCAGGTAGTCGCCGAACCCGTCGGCGCCGACCCCCGTCCACACCGCGCTGACGCGCCCGAGCCGGGCCGCCCCCGCGGCCACGTTCGTCGGGGAGCCACCGAGCGACTTGGCGAAGCTCCGCACCTGCGCCAACGGGCCGGTCTGCTCGGGGTACAGGTCGACGGAGATGCGGCCCATCGTGACCAGGTCGAGGCCGTCGGCGCCCGCTCCAGCCGGCGGGAGCACCGGGGCCGGGAGCACCGGGGCTGGCAGGCTCACGAGCCCGCACCGGAGGAGAGCTCGTGCTCGAGCTGAGCGAGCTCGGAACCACCGGCCATCAGCCCGACCAGCTCGTCACGGGTGAGTTCGGACCTGGCCTTGTCGCAGATCGAGCGGCCCCGCTTGAGCACCACGAAGCGGTCGCCCACCGGCCACGCGTGGTGCGGGTTGTGGGTGATGAAGACGACGCCCAGGCCCCGCTCACGCGCGGCGGCAATGTAGCGCAGCACCACACCTGACTGCTTTACCCCGAGCGCGGCCGTCGGTTCGTCGAGGATGAGCACCCGCGCGCCGAAGTGGACGGCCCGGGCGATGGCCACGCATTGGCGTTCACCACCGGAGAGGGTGCCCACCGGCTGCTCCACGTCGCGCAGGTCGATGCCCATCTTGGCCAATTCGTCCTCGGTGGTGCGGCGCATGGTCCGCGCATCGAGGAACGGCCCCTTGCGTAGTTCCGAACCCAGGAAGAAGTTGCGCCAGATCGGCATCAGCCCCACCACCGCGAGGTCCTGGTAGACGGTCGCGATCCCGCGGTCCAGGGCCTCCCGTGGGGAACCGAAGGTGGTCGGCACCCCGTCCACCAGCATCGCACCCTCGGTGTGCTGGTGCGCCCCAGCGATGATCTTGATGAAGGTCGACTTGCCTGCGCCGTTGTCGCCGAGCACGCAGGTCACCTGCCCGGCGCGCACCACCGTGCTCACGTCGCCCAGGGCCAGCACGTTGCCGTAACGCTTGCCGACGCCGACCAGCTCCACCAACGGCCCGCCCCCCTTACCCAGCTTGTCGGCGCTCACTCCCGGTCTCCCGAGACACGGCGACGCACGACGCTGTTCAGCACCGTGGCACCCAGCAACATCACACCGAGAAAGAGCTTGTACCAGTCGTTGTCCCACTGGGCGGCGGGAATGCCCTGCTTGGTCATGCCGAAGATCAGCGCACCCAAGGCGGCCCCGATCGCCGAACCGTATCCACCGGTCAACAGGCAGCCACCGATGACGGCGGCGATGATGTACTCGAACTCCAGGCCGATACCGAGATTGGCCTGGACAGATCCCGACCGGGCCATGGTGATCATCCCGACCAGCCACCCGCAGAGCGCGACGCCCATGAACAGCGCCACCTTCACCTTGCCTACCGGTACCCCCACCTGGCGGGCGGCCGCTGGCCCACCGCCCACGGCGAAGATCCAGTTGCCGAACCGGGTGCGGGTAAGCACCAGCGTGCCGGCCACCACCAGGGCAAGCCACCAGAAGACGCTGACCTTCACGCTGACATCGCCGACGGTGAGCGAGCCGGCGAACACCGCGCGCACCGAATCCCACCCGTCGAGGGTGGCGACGCCGGTAGCGAGCACCGTGCCGGTGACCTGCTTGGTCACCGCCAGGTTCAGCCCCTGCAGCACGAAGAACGTTCCCAGGGTGACGATGAAACTGGGCAGCCTGGTCCGCACCAGCAGCACGCCGTTGAGGGCACCGATGCCCAGGCTCACCACCAGGGCAAGCAGCACCCCGATCCACACGTTGAGGGTGAACTGGTAGGCGATAATGGTGGCAACCAGCGCCGAGGACGCCGTCTGCACCCCGGCTGAGAGGTCGAACTCCCCGCCGATCATCAGCAGTGCCACGCCCACCGCCATGATCCCGAGCAGCGAGGCGGCGTCGAGGAAATTCGCGGCACCCGGGCCGGTGCGGAACGACGGCGCGAACACCAGGAAGAACACCAGCACCGCGACCGCCCCCACCGCCGCCCCCAGTTCGGGACGACCCAGGGCGGCGCGCAGGGCTGACGTCCTGGCGAGGCGTTCGTCGGCCGGCCCTACGGCCGTGCTGGTGGTCGTCGTCGACACCGGCAAGCTCCTGTCCTCGCTGTCGTGTCAGCGGGTGCCGCGGGCGGCGTACTCGGCCACCTTGTCGGCGTTGGCTTTGGTCACATACCCGGGTCCGGTGAGCACCGGCATCCCGCCACCCACGGTGTTGCCGTTGTCGAGGTACAGCTTGAGGAACACCACCCCCAGGTATCCCTGAAGGTAGGGCTGCTGGTCGACGGCGAACAGGATCTTGCCGTCCTGGACGCTCTTGATCACGTTCGCGTCCACGTCAAAGGTAGCGATCTTGGCGGAGCTGCCCGCGCTAGCCACCGCGGCCACCGCGGAGCTGCCCACCGCGTTGTTCAGGGTGAGGATGCCGTTGATCGACGGGTCGGCCTGCAACTTGGAGGTTATGGTGGCCTGCGCCTCCGCCAGGTTGGAGACGTCCACCTGCAGGTTGGTCGTCTTGGCGCCCAGGCTCTTTGCCGCTCCCGCGCAACGGTCCTCGAGCCCGACGTTGCCTGCCTCGTGGATGACGCAGATCAGGTTGGTCACCCCGGCCTCTTTGAGCTTGCCGCCAGCCCCCGCGCCGGCGCTATTCTCGCTCTGACCAAGGTGGCCGATGGCGCCGAACGCCGCCGAGCGATCCGCACCGGAGTTGATGGTGATTACCGGGATGCCCGCTTTGACAGCCGCTTCGACCGAGGTCTTCAGCCCGTCCGGGTTGGCCATGGACACCACCAGCCCGCTGACCTTCTGAGCCACCGCGCTGTCGATCGCCTGGCTCTGCTCGTTGGGGTTGCCCGAGCCCTGGTAGGTGACCTTGACGCACTCCACCGCGCCGCCGGCCTCCGCGCCCTTCTTCACGATGTCCCAGAACGAGTCCCCCTGCTTGCCGTGCGAGACCACCGCGATGGTGCCGGTCGGGTTGGTGCAGCTGCCCGCGGTGGTAGGCGCGGTGGCCTGCTCGGCCTTGGCGCCACCCTGCGAGCTGCACGCGCCGAGCACCAACGCCGAGGCAGCCACGGCGGCGGTGAGCAGGGTTCGGGCCGCCCTGGGGCGTGCGGTGTTGATCATCGTGGCTCCTTTGCCGGGTCGGTCAGGGTAGGCGCAGTGTCGGCCGGGGTGCTGGGGCCGTGGAGCTGACTCAGGGTGTGTAGGCACGCTCGCACGTCGTCCTCGGCCGCGCGGGCCGACGCCTTGTCTGCGCTGGCCAGTCTGGTGTCCTGTTCCAACACGAACCAACCGTCGTAACCCACCGCGTCCAGCACGGTGAGCACAGCCACGATATCGACGTCGCCCGCCCCGAGCGGACGGTACAGACCAGCGGCCACGGCGTCGGCGTAGCTGAGCGCCCCGGTTCGGACGCGATGGGCCACTGCGGCGTCGACGTCCTTGAGGTGCACATGCCGAATCCGAGCGGCGTGCCTGCGGGCGATGTCCACCGGGTCACCGCCACCCACCAGTACGTGCCCGGTGTCCAGGCAGAGACCGACGAGTGAGTCCGCCAGGAACCTGTCGATCTGCGCGGGGCTCTCCACCAACGTCCCCACGTGAGGGTGCAGCACGGTGTCGAGCCCCTCCTCAGCGGCCAGCTCTGCCACCGCCTCGGCGCCGGCAACCAGTGCGGCCCACCCGCGCTCATCGAGCACCGCAGCGGTGTCGTAGCCGTCGACTCCCGTTGCTGCCGCTAGCACCAGCATCTCCGCCCCCGCCCCTGCCAAGGCGCGGGCGGTGCGCGTCGCCACCTCGGTGACCTGCTCGGGCGGGTCGTGCAGCGCCACGGCCAGGAAACCAGCCACCAGGTGCATTCCGGCTTCAGCCAGAAGGTTGCGCAGGACCTCCGGGTCCTCGGGCAACCACCCCGGCGGGCCCAGCTCGGTGGCGGTGAGGCCCTGGGCGCGCATACCGGCGAGCACCCGACCCGGGGGCAGCACGGCTCCCCAGCCGGGCACCTCGCACACCCCCCAACTGATGGGCGCTGCCGCCAACCGCCTGCCCGAGCCCCCGCCGGTCATGGGCGAACCCCACCGAGCTCGACGACCCGTCCGCCCTCGCGCAGTGAGCGGCCACAGGCCTCGGCGAGTTCCAGGGCGTGCAGGCTGTCCAACGGTGGTGAGGGGTTCTCCACATTGCCGGCGACGATGTCGGCGAACGTCGCCACCTCAGCCCGGTAGGCGACGGAAAAGCGTTCCAGGAACCCCGGGTAGGGGTCCACGGGCGCAGCCACCCCAGGTTCGAGCGAGGTGAGCGGGGTGTGGGCGTCGAGGCCGGCGGTGACGGAGGCGTGCTGCGCGGACACCTCGATGCGGTTGTCGTAACCGCCGCCGTTGGCTCGACCGGCCGTCAGCACGCCGAGGGCGCCGGAGGCGAAGGTCAGCACCACGGCCGCGGTGTCCACATCACCGGCGTCGGCGAAGGCCTGGTGCACCAGCACCGATCCGGTGGCCTGCACCCGCACCACCGGCTCGCCGAGCAGCCAGGGCAGTGCGTCGAGGTCATGCACCAGCTGGTCGGCGAAGATTCCGCCCGAGCCCGGGAGGTAGTCCAGGGGTGGGGGCACGTGGTCCATGGCCACGGCCCGCACCAGGTAGACGGTGCCGTACGCCCCCGACGCGATTCCCGCCCGCATCGCCTGCAAGGCTGGGTCGAAGCGACGCTGAAAGCCCACGACCAGCGGCACTCCCGCCGCGTCGGCGGCGGCGGCGAGCTCGCGCACCACGTCGGGTTGTAGTGCCAATGGCTTCTCGCACAAAACCGGTACCCGCGCAGCCAACGCGGCACGCACCAGCTCCGGATGGGTCGGGCTGGGCGTGGCCACTAGGACTCCGTCGACATGGGCGAGTACCGCGGCCAGGTCGTCGCTGCAACGCACCCCGCGCTGGTGTGCCACCGCTGCGGCGCGCGCACCGTCGGAGTCGAACACTGTCACCTCGCTCACCGCGGCGCAGGCGGCGGCGTTGGTGGCGTGCATGACGCCGATACGCCCGACACCGAGCACTCCCAGCTTCATCCGCTCACCGCCTCGGGGTTCGTGTGGAGCGCTCTACCGTGTGGAGCGCTCCAATGATGTAATGGGGATCACGGTTCGTCAAGACCCAGCCGAGAGGAGACCTGCGGTGACGTCACGGGCGCCCACGCTCGACGACGTCGCCAAGGTGGCCGGCGTATCCCGCGCGTTGGTGTCGTTGGTGGTGCGCAGTTCACCCAAGGTCAGCGACCACAGCCGGGTCAAGGTGCTGGCTGCGTGCGCCGAGCTGGGCTACCGGCCGAACCTGCACGCGCGCAACCTCGCCGCCCACGGCAGCGCCATCATCGGTGCCCTGATCTCCGACCTGCACAACCCGTTCTTCGCTGAGGTGGTCGACGGGCTGCATACGGAGGCCGCGCTGCACGGCCAGCATGTCATCATCACCAGCGGCGGCCGAAGCGCTGACGGCGAACGCGCTGCGCTGGAGACGTTGTTGTCATTGCGCCCCGCCGGAGTGGTGCTGGTCGGTCCGGTACTGGACACCGCCAGTGTGGAACGGGCCGTGGGCGCCACGCCGGTCGTCTCCGTCACCAGGGTGCTGCGCAGCCCGTTGGTGGACACCGTAACTATTGACGAGTACGCCGGGACAGCGCTCGCCGTGTCGCACCTGGTCGAGCTCGGCCACCGGCAGATCGTGCATCTGGACGGCGGTGGGGGCGCCGGTGCCGTCAGCAGACGAACCGGTTACCTGCGTGCTATGCGGGCGGCCGGGCTGGCCGAGCACGCCCGGGTGATGCGCGGCGCGTACACCGAGACCGGGGGTTGGGAGGCCACGGACCGGCTGGTCCGTACCGCAAGGACGCCGCCCACTGCACTGTTCGCCAGCAACGACGTCGAGGCGGTGGGCGCGCTGTCACGGTTGGCCGAAGCCGGTTTGGACGTACCCGGTGAGGTGAGTGTGGTGGGCTTCGACGACAGCGCGATCGCAGCGAGCAGACTCATCTCCCTGACCACCGTCCACCAACCCAAACCGCACATGGGCCGACTCGCGCTGCGCGCCCTGCTGGAGCGCAGCGCCGGCCGGACCGAGGCAGTGCGGCACACCGTCGAGCCCACCCTGGTCCTACGGTCGAGCACCGCCGCGCCTCGCACCTGAAAGGACCTACCCATGCCCACCGCGCCCACCATCGGCCACTGGATCGACGGCAAGCCCGCGACCGGCACCAGCGACCGCGCTGCCCCGGTCACCAACCCCGCCACCGGGCTCGTCACCGGGCAGGTGGCGCTGGCGTCCACCGAGGACGCCCGCGCCGCGATCGCTTCCGCCGCGGCGGCGTTCCCCTCCTGGCGGGACACCTCGATCGCCCGACGCACCCAGGTGATCTTCGCCTTCCGGGAGCTGCTCAATGCCCGCAAACCCGAGCTGGCCGCGCTGATCACCGCCGAGCACGGCAAGGTGACATCCGATGCGCTCGGGGAGGTCAGCCGCGGCCAAGAGGTCGTGGAGTTAGCCTGCGCCGTCGCGCACCTGCTCAAGGGTGGGCACACCGAGAACGCCTCCACCGGGGTGGACGTGCACTCAGTGCGCCAGCCGCTGGGTCCCGTCGCGGTGATCAGCCCATTCAACTTTCCGGCGATGGTGCCCATGTGGTTCTTTCCGCTGGCCATCGCGGCCGGCAACACCGTGGTCCTCAAGCCCAGCGAGAAGGACCCCTCCGCCGCGCTGTGGATGGCCCGCCTGTGGCAGGAGGCCGGCCTGCCGGACGGGGTGTTTACCGTGCTGCAGGGCGACAAGGCCGCCGTGGACGAACTGCTCACGAACCCCGAGATACAGGCGGTGTCCTTCGTGGGCTCCACGCCCATCGCGCGCTACGTGTACGAGACGGGCACTGCGCACGGCAAGCGGGTGCAGGCCCTCGGTGGGGCCAAGAACCACATGGTGGTGCTGCCCGACGCCGACCTCGACCTGGCTGCCGACGCCGCGGTGAATGCCGGGTTCGGCTCCGCCGGTGAGCGGTGCATGGCGATCAGCGCACTCGTCGCCGTGGGCGGCGTGGGTGACGAGCTCGTGGTCAAGATCGCCGCGCGGACGGGCACGTTGGTCACCGGGGACGGTACTGGCAGCGCTGACATGGGGCCCTTGGTCACGGCGATGCACCGGGACAAGGTGGCCTCCTACGTCGATGCCGGCGAAGCGGCCGGGGCCACCCTGGTGGTCGACGGGCGGGCGGTGAGCGCGACCGGTGCACCGGACGGCTTCTGGTTGGGTCCGACGCTGTTCGACCACGTCACCGCGCAGATGTCGATCTACACCGACGAAATCTTCGGACCGGTGCTGTCCGTGCTGCGGGTCGACACCTACGACGAGGCGCTGGAGCTGATCAACAACAACCCCTATGGCAACGGCACCGCGCTGTTCACCAACGACGGTGGCGCCGCGCGGCGGTTCCAAAACGAGGTGCAGGTCGGCATGATCGGTATCAATGTGCCGATCCCGGTGCCGATGGCCTACTACTCCTTCGGGGGCTGGAAGAACTCACTGTTCGGCGACACCCACGCGCACGGCACCGAGGGCGTGCACTTCTTCACCCGCGGCAAGGTCGTGACCACCCGGTGGTTCGGCCCCAGCCACGGTGGTCTGAACCTGGGCTTCCCGCAGAACGCCTGAGCCTCGCCGGACCTCCGGGGGCCGGCACCCTTGCCCGCACGCCTGGGTAGCGTGCTCGCCATGACGACCCGTCCCCTGGCCCTGGTCACCGGCGCCTCCCGCGGTGTGGGTGCGGCCACCGCCCGCGCGCTGAGCCACACCCACGACGTGCTGCTCGGAGGTCGGGACGCCGCGGGGCTGCAGCAACTGGCCACCGAGCTGCCCGGTGCCAAACCCTGGCCGGTGGAGATCACCGACGATGCCGCGTTGGCCGAAGCCACCGTGGGGATCGGGCGCCTGGATGTGCTGGTGCACTCCGCTGGGGTGGGCCGGATCGCGACGGTGCAGGCGAGCACAGCCGCCTTATGGCGGCACACCCTGGACGTCAACGTGGTGGCCGTCGCGGAACTCACCCGGCTGCTGCTGCCGTCACTGCGGGCCGCCCGCGGGCACGTGGTGCTGATCAACTCCGGCTCCGGGTTGCGGGCCAACCCCGGTTGGGGGGCCTACGCGGCGAGCAAATTCGCCCTGCGCGCGCTCGCCGACTCCTTACGCGCGGAGGAGCAACCCCACGGTGTGCGAGTCACCTCGGTGCACCCCGGGCGCATCGCCACCGACATGCAACGCCAGGTGCGGGCCGACGAAGGCGGTGATTACCTGCCGCAGGAGTACCTGAGCGCCGAGACGGTAGCCGGCGCGGTCCTGACCGTTCTGCAGACACCAGCTGACGCCCACCTCACGGAGCTGGTGCTGCGCCCGGCCAGTTCGGGCTGAGGCAGGACGGCAGGTGGGCAGCATGTCGAGGAGCCCGTGGTGGACGTGGCGGGAGATGGCCGCACGCCGGTGCAGCGTGCGGCGTTCATCGTCGACACCGTCCACAACTACAACCGCGGCAGGAGTGCGCCCTGCACACAACCGGCCTCGCCGATCTGGAGCAGCGCCTACGCCAGCGGCCGCTCTGGTGGCCTGAGTGCGGTATCCGGGTGAATTGATCTGGCGGGTCTGAGCGCCCGGGTCAGCCGCGCTCTCGCTGATCAGTCCCGCAATGGATCGGACCAGCGGACGCCAGGAAAACGCGAGAAGTCCGCGTCGCCGGAGAACAGCTCGGCACCGTGTTCGACGGCCAGCGCAGCCAGGTGAGCGTCCATAGTGAGGTTTCCCGCCGTCCCGAGGGGCGCGAGCAGCTGGCGCAAGACCGCGAAGTGTCGAGGCGTCTCCTGTACGACCGTGACGGCCGGCACCTGCAACCATCCAGCCACCACGTCGAAGGCCTCATCGACGGTGAGCGGCTGTTCGAACACCGCGTGATGGGTGCTCAGACGGAGGAATCCCAGCAGCACCACCCAGGGCAGTGCCACCGTTTCGGGACCTTGCAGCGCCTGTTCGACCCAAGCTCGCGCTCGGCTGTGCTTGGGGGCGCTCTCGGCCACGGCGTAGATGAGGATGTTGAGGTCAATGAGCTTCACTTGCGTAGCTGGAGCTTGCCCACGGCCTCGGAGTCCTCGAGGTCCGAGGCTAGGCGCAGCGCTCGGTCCAGGTCGACCCCCGGGCGCAGGCCCATCGGTCTTGCGGGCATCCGGTAAGCATGACGCTGTGCTGATGGGGGACGAAGGCCCGTGCGCACCGCCGCGTTCAGGACGTCTTTGAAGGTGGAGCCCCGCTCGCGCGCCAACTGTTGCAGCGACGCCACGAGGTCGTCGTCCAAGGTCACCGTCGTCCGCATGCCAGGCATCATAGCTTCTGCCAGTCGAGCATCATGATGCTCCGAGGCGGAGGCCCAACTCATCCGCCTGGTGTCCGAGGGCTCTACCAACAAGCAGATTGCGCGGACGCTGTACCTCAGTCCACGGACGGTGGCGCAAGCTCAGCGAACTCCTGGAGTGCACGGGCGCCAGCAACGGCGCAGAGCTGGTGGCCCGCGGATATGTCGCCGGGTGCCTCGACAGCAGCGCATGGCCGTCGACACTCACTGACGAGCCAAACTTCGTGGTCACCGACGGCGGGCTTCTCACACGACGACGTTCACCAGCCGCCCGGGCACGACGATGACCTTCTTGGGCGGGCCCCCCGCCAGGATCTCCATCACCTTGGGGTCGGCCAGCGCGGCGTCCTGCAACACCGCCCTGGACGCGTCGGCCGCCACGGTCATCTTGGCCCGGACCTTGCCGTTGACCTGGATCGGGTAGTCCAGGGTTTCGGTGGTCAACCACCGCTGCTCCGCCGTGGGGAACGGCCCGCGCACCAGGGAGTCGCTGTGGCCCAGGCGCTCCCACAGCTCCTCGGCGGTGTGCGGGGCCAGCGGCGCGACCATCAACACCAGCGGCGCCACCACCGAGCGGGGCGCCCCGTCCGGGTAGGTCTTGGTGAGGTGATTGGTCAGCTCAATCAGCTTCGACGCGGCGGTGTTGTTGCGCAGCGCGGCGTAGTCCTCACCCACCCCGGCGATGGTCCGGTTCAACAACCGCAACGTCACCTCGTCCGCCTGGGCGTCGGTGACCCGCAACGCCCCCGTCTCCTCGTCGAGCACTGTGCGCCACAGCCGTTGCAGGAAACGGTGCGCGCCTACCACGTCTTTGGTGGCCCACGGCCGGGAGGCGTCCAGTGGGCCCATCGACATCTCGTACACCCGCAGCGTGTCAGCACCGTAGGCCTGCGCCATCTCGTCGGGGGAGACCGAGTTCTTCAGGCTCTTGCCCATCTTCCCGTACTCCCGGTTCACCTCCGCACCCTGGTAGTAGTACCGGCCGTCGCGCTCGAGGACCTCGGCCGCGGGCACGTGCACCCCGCGGGCATCGGTGTAGGCGAAGGCCTGGATGTAGCCCTGGTTGACCAGCCGCCGGTAGGGCTCGCGGGAACTGACTTGCCCCAGGTCGAAGAGCACCTTGTGCCAGAACCGGCTGTAGAGCAGGTGCAGCACCGCGTGCTCCACCCCACCGACGTAGAGGTCCACCCCGCCGGGGTCGTCCGGGCCGTGCAGCTGCGGGCGCGGGCCGACCCAGTACGCCTCGTTCACCGGGTCCACGAACGCCGCCGTGTTGGTCGGGTCGATGTAGCGCAGCTGGTACCAGGAGCTACCCGCCCACTGCGGCATCACGTTGGTGTCGCGGGTGTAGTGGCGCAGCCCGTCACCGATGTCGAGCTCCACGTTCACCCAGTCGGTGGCCTTGTTCAACGGCGCGAACGGCATCGAGGCAGCGTCGTCGGGTTCGAAGCTGACCGGTGCGTAGTCCGCCACCTCCGGCAGCTCGACAGCCAGCATGCTCTCCGGCAGTGCCAACGCGGTGCCGTCGGTGTCGTAGACGATCGGGAACGGCTCACCCCAGTACCGCTGCCGGGCGAACAACCAGTCCCGCAGCTTGTACTGAACGGTGCCTCGCCCCGTGCCGCGCTGCTCCAGCCACGCGGTGATCGCCTCCTTCGCCTCCGTGACCCCCATGCCGTCCAAGAATCCCGACGCCACCGCAACGCCGTCCCCGGTGTACGCGCCGGCGGTGACGTCACCGCCGGCGACCACTTCCACGATGGGCAGGCCGAAGGTCGTGGCGAACTCCCAGTCACGTTGGTCGTGGCCGGGCACCGCCATGATCGCGCCGGTGCCGTAGCCGGTGAGGACGTAGTCGGCCAGGAACACCGGGACCGGGGCGTCGTTGACCGGGTTGGGGACGAACGAGCCGGTGAAAACCCCCGTCTTGTCCCGGTTCTCCTGGCGCTCCAGGTCCGTCTTGGAGTTTACCGCCACCCGGTAGGCCGCCACCGCTTCCGCTGGCGTCGCGGCGCCGCCGGTCCAGCGCGGGTCGACCCCCGCTGGCCACGCCGGCGCGGTCAGCTCGTCGACCAGGTCGTGCTCCGGCGCCAGCACCACGTACGTCGCGCCGAACAGGGTGTCCGGCCGGGTGGTGAACACCTCAACCGGCCCGAAACTGACCTGCGCCCCGTAGCTGCGGCCGATCCAGTTGCGCTGCATCGTCTTCACGTTCTCCGGCCAGTCCAGCAGGTCGAGATCGTCGACGAGTCGGTCGGCGTAGGCGGTGATACGCATCATCCACTGCCGCAGCGTCTTTCGGAACACCGGGTAGTTCCCACGGTCACTGCGTCCGTCCGCGGTGACCTCCTCGTTGGCCAGCACTGTGCCCAGGCCGGGACACCAGTTGACCAGGCTCTCCGACAGGTGCACCAGGCGGTGGCTGTCCAGCACCGCGCGCTGCTCGGTCACCGTCAGCTGCGCCCACACCCGGCCGTCGGCCAACCCCCGCGTGCCCGTCTCGAACTCGGCGACCAGGTCGCTGATCGGTCGGGCCTTGTTCTGCTCGGTGTCGTAGAACGCGCCGTGGATCTGCAGGAAGATCCACTGCGTCCAGCGGTAGAACGACGGGTCTGCCGTGGCGATGCGGCGGCGCTCGTCGTGGCCGAGGCCCAGGCGCCGGATCTGCGCCAGGTAGCGGTCGATGTTGGTCTCGGTAGTGCTCCGCGGGTGGGTACCGGTCTGCACCGCGTACTGCTCCGCGGGTAATCCGAAGGCGTCGAACCCCATGGTGTGCAGCACGTTGCGGCCGGTCATCCGGTGGTAGCGGGCGTAGACGTCGGTGGCGATGAAACCCAGCGGGTGCCCGACGTGCAGCCCCTCACCGGAGGGGTAGGGGAACATGTCCTGCACGAACAGCTTGTCGGCCGGCACGTCGCCGGCCAGGTCCCCGACCGGGTTGGGAGCGTGGAACGTGCCCCGCTCGGTCCAGCGCTGCTGCCAGCGCCGCTCGATCTGCCCGGCCAGCTCCGCGGTGTACCGGAAGGCAGGGGTGTCCGAGGCAGGGGTATCCGAGGCAGGGGTATCCGGTGCGGGTGGGACGTTGGGCGCAGTACTCACGACCACCCAGCGTAGTGCCCGGTGACAGGGCATTCTGCGCGGCAACGAGGCAGCGGGTGGGAGCTCATCCGTCGGGGTCGGTGGCGATGTCGGCTGTCGGCAGGCTGATTTGCTGGCCCACGCGCCGGGTCTCGGCGATAGCGTCGTGCACGGTGTTGCGGATCGGTCGTTGCTGGGGGTCCAGGTGAGCCGGCGGGAGGAACCAAGGAACTCCGCCGCGGCTGCTGATGCTCCATTCGCCCAAGTGGATCACCGTGTGATGGTGGGCGCACAGCAGCACCCCGTTGTCCACCGTCGTCGCCCCGCCGCGGCTGAAGAACTCGATGTGGTGGGCATCGGTCCAGGTTGGAGGCCGGTCACAGCCCGGGAAGGCGCAACCGCCGTCGCGAGCAGCCAGCGCCCGGCGCTGCGCAGGGGTGAAAAACCGGCCCAGCGTGGTCATCTCCAGCACCCGGCCGGTGTCGTCGAGGAGCACCCGGTCGATCACCGAATCACACAACAGCGCGTCCAGAGTGGTGGGCGTCAGCGGCCCGGTCTGTTCGCAACTGGCCGCACCCGCGGCAGGCTGCTGCGCTGCCCGTGCCCCATCACGCACTCGGTGGGCTGCGGCGACCTGCTCCGGCGTGGTGTGCACGACCACGCGGGGCGGCTCACCCGCGCGGACCCCGATGTGCAAGGCGCCAGCCGCGAGGCGGGCCATCTCCCCCAGGGCATCCGCACGGCGCTGCGCCGGGGTACGGCGGTCCACCACCGCGAGGGCAGTGTGAGTTGAGTCTGCCTGAGCTGAGCCTGCCTGAGCTGAGGGTTCCGCCTCGTCCTGCCAGGACTGCATCGACCCACGGTGGGGCGCGGACAGATGCTCCAACACCGCCTTGAACTGGGCGGTCACCGCTGGCTCCAGCTGGGCGCGCAACACCCCCATCCCGGTAGCGTCCACCGCCAGGAATACCTCACGTCGCAGGTGCGCCTCGGTGTCGAAACGGTCCACCCGGTGGGGATCCACCGTGTCCAGCAGGTGACGGGCCAGCTTCACGGTGGTCGGGGGCGCAAATCGACGGGCCTGGTCGGTGAGCAGCTCGTCGATCTCCGCCGTGCGCTCACGACGGATCCCGGCCGGAATCTGCTCCAGGGCCCGCACCGCGAGACGCGTGTGTGCAGCGCTGACCTCGCCGCAGGCCAGCGCCCGCCCGAGGGTGCGCAACTCGCCCACCTCCGCATCGAGCACCTGTGCCGACCGCAGATCGGCCTGCAGTTGCCCGGCCGAGAGGTTGCGCTGCGCGGCCAACCAGGTGCACGTCGCGTTGGTCGTGCGCCCCTGCTCAGGCGCGTCCCGACCGGCCGACTCGGCCAATAACACCAGGTACGCCGCATGCGCCACCGCCTGCAGCCGGGTCGCCTCGGCCAGCGCCGTCCGCACGTCGCGTGCGGACATGGTCCAGCGCGAACCGCCCAGCACCGCGGCCAACCCTCGGTCGACGTCCGCCAGCCCGGCCAGCACCTGATGCTGCGCCACCTCGATCGGACCACTGCTCATGAATCGAACATACGTTCCCACACCGACAGTATCCGGGCGCCCGGCGGGGCCGCGCTCCCCGTCCGCGATGGGGGTGGGTGATTGTCGGCACGGGGTGCTTGACTTCACCGATGATGGACATCGACGCATGGCTGGCTTCGCTGGGATCGGAGCGGATCGCGGAGTTGCTGACGCTGCGCCCGGACGTAGTCGGCCCACCTGCACCGCATGATCTCGCCGAGCTGGCGGCGCGGCTGGATGACCCGCACGCCCTGGCCGCCGCGCTGCAGACGGCCAACCTGCCGAGCTTGCAGGCAGTGGAGGCGCTACAGGCCCTCGGCGGCCACGCCAGTCGCGCCGTGCTGCGGGACTTTCTGGACGGCGCCTCGGCTGCGCCAGCGGAGTTCGACCGCGCCGTGGAGTGGCTGGTGCGACGGGCCATCATCCGGGAGGGCCCGGACGGGGTGCTGACCGGCGCGGTAGGTCTCGACCAGTGCTATCCGAGTCCCCTGCGGCTCGGCCCACCATTGCGCACGCTGCTGGCCACCCAGACCGCCGAGGCACTGAAACCGGTACTGCGCGAGCTCGGCGAGCCCGTCCCACCCAAGAGGGCCGAGATCGTCCACGCCGTGCACACCTTCCTGGCCGATCCCGTCCGGGTCCGGGCAGTGGTGGCCGATGCCCCGGGGGCGATCGGTGACTGGTTAAACCTGCGCGCGCAAGGCGAGCCTTCCTCGCTGTACGAGACCAGCTATGACCCGGTGAGATACGGGTTCGAACAGCAGGCCACCGCCTGGGCGGTCGCTCGCGGGTTGATGTTCGCCGAGGGGTGGGGGTACATGCGGCACCTGCCCGCCGAGGTCACGCTCGCACTGCGTGGACCGGACTTCCGGGCGCCATTTCAACCATCCCTACCAGCGGCGCGAACCCACCAGGTAGTGGACGCCGACGCCGAACGGTCCGCGGCGGCCGCAGCCAGCGCGGTGTCCTCGCACGCCACCGCGATCACCGACCGCATTGCCCGGAGTGCTATCCCAACACTGAAGTCCGGCGGGGTCGGGGCCCGGGAGATCACCCGCCTAGCCAAGGCCACCGGGGCACCCGAGGAACAGGTCCGACTGGTCCTGGAACTCGGGGCGGCCGCCGGGCTGCTTGAGCCGAGCGTCGATGGGGTCTGCGCCAGCGCCGACTTCGACACCTGGCGCGCCAGCGATCCTGCCGAGCGCTACCGAGACCTGGTGTTGACCTGGTGGCTGGTGGGACTGGTCCCCAGCTCGTCGCGGGAAGAGGGCAAGACGGTGCCGGCGCTGACCCGGGGTGGGTGCGCAGGGTGTGTCGCAGCCCGGCACGCACTATTCGACGCGCTGTCCACAGTGGAATCCGGCTGCGGTGTCACCCTGGACCAGGTCGGCGCTATGGCCACGTGGACTCGACCGCTGATCCACGCCGAGATCGAACAGGACGACCTGCCGTTATCCACCACCTGGCGGGAGGCGGAGACCCTCGGCCTCGTCGCAGCGGGGTCTCTGACGTCGCTGGGCCGGTTGGTTCTCGCCGAGGACCGGCAGGGGCTCGCTGAGCACGGGGCCATCATGCTGCCCGGCACGGTGCACGAGGCGTTGTTCGGCACCGACCTCACGGCGGTCGTGCCCGGTGACCCCTCCGCCCAGATCACCGACCTGCTGGACACCTGCGCCGACCGGGAAAGCCGAGGAGCTGGCGTGGTCTGGCGATTCACCCCGGCCACCGTTCGGCGCGCCCTCGACGGGGGACTGAGCCCGGAGGAACTTGAGCAGCAGCTGACTGCGGTAGCGCGGGACGGGTCGCCGCAACCGCTGAGCTATCTCATCGGTGATATTGCCCGGCGGCATGGTTCCATTCGGGTCGCACCCGCAACCTGCGTCCTGCGCAGCGACGACGTCGCCCTGCTGGCGCAGGTGGGTGCGGACCGCGCGTTGAAACGCTTGGGTCTGATCCTGGTGGCACCGACGGTCCTGACCAGTGAGCTGCCCGCGCAGGACACCCTCGACGCGCTGCGCGCCGCGGGTTACCTACCGATGCCGGATGCGGGTGTGCCGGTGGGTGGTGGTCGTCCAGGCCCGGCCACCGGGCGGCGCCTGGAGGGCAGTCAGAGAACCCGCCGACGTCTGCTGTCCGCGGTCGAGCAGCCCGTCGATCGGTCCGCCCTGGCCCGCCGGCTCGCTGCCACCGCGGAACCCAGCCGCACCGCCGCTGCGGACCCCGACGGCACCACCGCGTCGCCCACCGAGCGAGTGATCGCCGCCCTCGCGCCCCGGCTGCCCGTGCCCCAGGCTCGGCTGCTCGCGCACGCCGTCGACACCGGCACCACCGTCGTCATCGACTACCGGGCCAGCACCGGGGGCGTGACCTCGCGGGCAGTCTCGGCGTTGGCCCTGATGGGCAGCACCCTGAGTGCCTGGTGCGAGCTTCGCCAAGACGAGCGACACTTCAGCCTGGGGCGCATCCAGGCGGTTCGGGTTGCGTCGGCGGGGCGCTGACGCCGCGGCCGGCTTGCTGAGCGGTGAGCAAGGCCGAGAAACTCCGTCGTAGTGCGTCGGTGGAACCAGCGGCGAGGTGGGCGAAGAAGTGCCGGACGGCGCTGTTCAGCAGCACCCCCCGAGCGCGGCGCAGGTGGTTGCGGCCAGCGGTGGTGAGGTAGGCGCGCACGATCCGGCGGTTGTCCGGCCGCGGGTGCCGGACCACCACTCCGCGCCCTTCCAACCGCTTGATGCGGTAGGTGATCACACTGGGATCCACGGTGAACAACTCGGCGAGCGCCCCCATCGAGCGCCCGCCATCGCCCGCCGACGCCAGGGCGAATAGGCAACCGGTATCCAGCAGCGTCAGGTCTTCAGCTGCCTTGAGCCGACCTATCGATCCGCGGCTCAAGCGTCGCCACGTGGGTGGAGGAGTACGCCTTCGGCTGAGTGGTCTGACGGGGTCCTACGTGGCGGCCTCCTACACTTCAGTCTGTGGTCGTCCTTACCCTGAGCGCAGTGCTGTTCGCGCTGGCCGCCGCCCTTCTCGGCATCGGCGCGGCCGGCCTGCGCGGAAGCTTGGCACCCAACCGGTGGGCCGGGGTACGCACGCCGGCTGCGATGGCCAGTGACGCAGCCTTCCGACTGGCCAACCGAGCAGCGGCCCCCGGGATGCTCGCCGCAGGAACCCTGCTGACGGCCGGTGGCGTGGCAACGAGCGGGTTCGACGGCGTGCTGCGCGTCCTCGCGGTGGGCATGAGTGCGTTGGGGGCGCTGGGGCTTGTGCTGGCCGGCGGCGCCTTGGGGGCCGCAGCGGCCGAACGGACTCCCGCCCCATCGCCAAGGGGTTCGACGCGGTGCGCCACCTGCCCAGGGTGCGACTCGCTCGACACCGCGGGCGTGACGGCGCGGGCACCCGCGCCGGTCACCAACCCCAGCTGCCCGGCACGCCCTTGAACGGACCCTGCAGATCAGCGGTGACCCACCCGCCGTAGAACCCGCCCGGCTGCGGCGCCACCTGCTCCCCGTCCACGGTGACCTCCTGCAGTGGGCCGGCGTACACCGCTACCCGGTCGGTCAGCTCGGGGTAGCGCGAATCCGGGGTGGGATACCACCAGCCGACCTCGGCCAGCGGCGCCACCCCGGCGACGACCAGATCGACGTAGCGCGCGGTGCCCTTCCACTCGCAGATCGTCACCCGGTCGGCGGGCTGCAGCACGCCGGGAGTGAACACCTGCCGCGGCAGGTAGTAGGTCGGCGGGTGGCTGGTCTCCAGCACCCGCACCACGTCGCGGGTGTTGACGACGGTGACGCCGCCGTGGCGCACCAGCACCCGCCGGTCCACCGCCTCGGCACGGGGTGGGCGCGGGTAGTCCCACACGGATTCCATGCCGCCGACGGTAAGCCTATGTCGCGCACCCCGCTCGCCTCCTACGGCAGGATCGGGGTATGACGGTGACGACGCTGGTTCTGCTGCCCCGCGGCCTCGACGAGCTCGCCGACTTGCCCGGGGTGCACCCGGTGTATCACCAGCTCGGTGAGCCGCTGACCGAGCACGACCTGGCCGCCGAGGTGCTGGTGACGCTGAACGACTCGGTGTCTGAGCAGCTGGAGTTGGCTCACCAATTGCCGAGCCTGCGGCTCGTGCAGACCCTCAACGCCGGCACCGAGCAGTGGGAGGGACGACTTCCCCCCGGGGTGGCGCTGTCGAACTGCCGCGGAGCGCACGGCGGGTCCACCGCGGAGTGGACGGTCGCGGCGTTGCTGGCTGTCTACCGCCAGCTGATCCCCTTCGCCGAGCAGCAGGCAGCCGGCCAGTGGGATGGCCGCGTCACAGAAACACTGATGGGCAAGCGGGTGCTGGTGCTGGGAGCCGGTGACCTGGGCGAGGCGCTGCGAGTACGGCTGCAGGCGTTCGGCGCGCACGTCACCCTCGTCGGGCGCACCGCGAGGGATGGGGTGCAGGCGATGGCGCAGGTACCCGAACTGCTCGGGGTGCACGACGCGGTGGTACTGGTACTGCCGCTGACCGCAGACACCCGCAATCTGGTGGATGCGGAGTTCCTGGCCAGGATGGCCGACTCGGCGGTGCTGGTGAACGCGGCTCGCGGTGCGATCGTGGACACTGCGGCACTGCTGGCCGAGCTACGAACCGGGCGGTTGCGCGCCGCGCTCGACGTGACCGAACCCGAACCGCTGCCCGCCGGGCACCCGCTGTGGTCGGCACCCGGGGTTCTCATCACCCCGCACGTCGGGGGGTTCACCGAGGGCCGCCAAGAGCGAGCGTGGGCGGTGGCACGCGCCCAGTTGGCCGCGGTGGGCCGGGGCGAAGAGCCCGCGAACCTGGTGCACTGAGGGGCGCCTGGACTCAGTAGTTACTGGCCTGCATCATCAAGTACAGCTCCCGGCCGGTGGTCAGCCGGGAGCCGGCCACCGTGTCGGTGAGCTCGGCGTAGCTCATCGCTCCACCGAGCGAGAGGTACCCCAGCCAGACGTTCCACAGCGGAACACCGGCCCTGGCAAGCTCAGCACCCAGATCGACCCCGGAGACCATCGCCTCGTCGCCGCGCACGTTGCTGTCGATGCTCACGACGATGATCGTGCCCGCAGCGAATAGCCAACGTGCTAACACCGCGTTACAAACTCTTGCACGTGACGCGGCGGGCCGGCTGGGGGTGGCCGGCTGGGGGAGGCCGGCTGGGCGGCGCTTGGCTGGGCGGGGCCCCGGGTGCAGCGATCAGCCGGTGTGCGCGGCCATCTCCTCGCTCACTGCCGCCGCAAAGGCGTCGACATCTTCGACGGTGGTGTCGAAGGAACACATCCAGCGCACCTCACCGGTGGCCGCGTCCCAGGTATAGAAGGCGAAGCGCTGCTGCAGCTTCTCGGTGACCTCGGCCGGAAGCACCGCGAAGACGGCGTTGGCCTGCGCGGAGCGCTCGACCCGGACCCCGTCCACCGCGCGGACCGCGGCCTCCAGGCGTCGCGCCATTTCATTGGCGTGCCGGGCGTTACGCAGCCAGAGTTCGTCGGTGAGCAGCGCGAGCAGCTGCACCGAGACGAAGCGCATCTTCGAGCCCAGCTGCATGGAGGTCTTGCGTAGTCGCAGCACACCGGGCGCGGTCTCCGGGGTGAGCACCACGACGGCCTCCCCGAGCAGCGCACCGTTCTTGGTGCCGCCGAAGCTCACCACGTCCACCCCGGCGTCGGTGGTGAACGCCCGCAGCGGGACATCCAGCGCCGCAGCAGCATTGGCGATCCGGGCACCGTCCAGGTGCACCGTCATTCCGAGCGAGTGCGCCCGGTCGCACAGCGCGGTGATCTCCACAACCGTGTACACGGTGCCCAGCTCCGTGCTCTGGGTCAGCGACAGCACCTGCGGCTGCGCCCGGTGCTCGTCGTCGAAGTCGCGGGCCTGCGACATGATCAGGTCGGGGGTGAGCTTGCCGTCCGGGGTGGCCACGGTGAGCAGCTTCAGCCCACCCACCTTCTCCGGCGCACCGCCCTCGTCGACGTGCACGTGCGCTGATTCGGCACACACCACCGAACCCCACCGGGTGGTCATCGCCTGTAGCGCGGTGACGTTCGCTCCGGTGCCGTTGAACACCGGGAACGCCTGCGCCTGTTCGCCGAAGTGCTCGGCCACGGCGTGCTGCAGCCGCGCGGTGTAAACGTCCGAGCCGTACGCGCCTTGGTGACCCTCGTTGGCCACGGCGATCGCGGCCAGCACCTCCGGGTGCACCCCCGAATAGTTGTCGCTGGCGAAGCCCCGGACGGCGGGGTCGTGCAGGCGGGTGAGCGTCACAGCGGCCACGCTATCGGGCGGTGATGCCAGCGGTTGCGGCCACCACCGGGCGCAGCTTCTTTTCCAGTGCCTCGAAGAACATGCTCAGCGGGAACTCGTCGGGCAACACCGCATCCACCAGTCCCTTCGCTGCGCCGTCCAGGGGCAGGTCGCCGCGCGCCCACGCCGACGCCGGGTGCGGGGTGAGCACGCCGCAGACCAGCTGGTAGCTGGCCAACCAGTGCGCCACCTTGGGACGGTCGATGCTGCGCCAGTACAGGTCCTCAATCTTCGTCAGCAGGTCCAGCACCGCCGCCGGCATCGCGGCCCAGTCCACGCTGAGCGCGTTGTCGGTCCAGTGCAGTACCCGCGCCTGGTGCAGGTGGGCGAACAGCAGCTGCCCGGCCAACCCGTCGTAGTTGCGCACCCTGGCGCCGGTCAGCGGGAAGCGGATGCCTCGGTCGAGCAACACCGCCACCTGCAGCAGCCGCGCCTGGTGTACCCCGGCGGCCTCTAATGCCACCGCCGCCCGGAACGCGGTGAGGTCGCAGCGCAGCTCCTCCAGGCTGTACAGCCAATACGGCATCCGCTGCTTGATCATGAACGGGTCGAACGGCAGGTCCCCGCGGCTGTGCGTACGGTCGTGGATCAGGTCCCACAGCACGAACGTCTCCTGGGCCAGGGCCGCATCGGTGAGCAACGGCCCCACCTGCGCGGGCAGCTGCAGTCCGGTGGTGTGGACGACGGCCCTGGCTACCGCACGGAACCGGGCTGATTCTCGGTCGCAGAAGATCGCACCCCAGCTGAACAGCGGCGTCTCGCGCACTGCCACGGTCTCCGGGAAGAGCACCGCGGAGTTGGTGTCGTAACCCGCGGTGAAGTCGATGAACGTGATGGGCACGAACTTGGGGTTGTCGTAGCCGGCGGCCTCGATCTCGGCGACCCAGTGCGGCCACGACACCCGGAGCAGTACCGCCTCGACCTTGCGTTGGGTGCTGCCGTTCTGGGTGTACATCGGGAACACCACCAGGTGGCTCACCCCGTCGGCGCGCTGGCGCTCCGGTCGAAACAGCAGCAGCGAGTCCAGGAAGTCCGGCACACCGAAATCCTGCTCGGACCAGCGCCGCAGGTCCGTCTGGGCGGCGTCGAGGTAAGCCGCGTCATGGCTGAACAGGGGGGCCAGCTCTGCCACCGCTGCCACGATCCGGGCGAGGAGTGCGCGGGCGTCGTGGTGCTGGTGGGCTGAGGCGATCGAGCCGTCCGGTGCCTGCAGGGCCTGCAGCTCGTGCACGGCTGCCTTCAACGCCAGCCAGTGCGGGAGCTGTCGGAGATCGTCGTCGGTGCTCATGTCGTACTCGACAACCTCGGTCATCTCACCTCCCCTTCCCGCGTTATGTACAGAAAACGTCACTACGGCCCGGCGATGGGCGACGTTACCTGTACATGACGCGGCGGGGTGAGGCGCGGCGGGGTCAGTTCCGCTCCAGCTCCAACGGGTGGGTGGCCAGCAGCGCCACCGGCATCGGCTGGCGCCGCAGCACCCGCCCCCACAAGTCCACCCTGCCCGGCGTGAGCACGTCGGAGGGCAACGCCGGCAACGTGAACCAGTCACCACGACCCACCTCCCCGCCGAGCTGGCCCGCCGACCACCCCGCGTAGCCGACGAACACCCGCACCCCGTCCAGGTACGGGACCAGCGTGTCGGGCTCGGCGTCGAGGTCCACCATGACCACCCGGCCCTGCACCCGCCGCAACCCCACCACACCGTCGAGCGCGCGGGTGTCCGCGGCGACCCCCGCCCGCACCGTCGCCAGGCACAGCGCAGAATCCCGCCGCACCGGTCCACCGACGAACAGCGCCTTCGGTGACACCGCATGCGGTGCCCACGCCGCCAGCAGGTCGTGCACCGCGGTGTCACTCGGCCGGTTCAGCACCACACCCAGACTGCCCGACTGGGAGTGCTCCAGCAGGTAGATCACCGTGCGGCGGAAGGTGGGCTCGACCAGCTCCACCGACGACACGAGCAGGGTCCCCACCGCCGGTGTCCCCGCAGCCACGGCCTGGGTCGGGTCGAGGGGCACCCCACGATCATGGCACCGCGGGCGCCGGCGCAGGTGGGTAGCGTCGTGGCCATGCCTGACGCCCCCTCCGACGACACCCTCGCCCCCGCCTACACCGGGCGGCTGTCCACCGAACCGGTTCCGGCGCGGCGACTGCCCCACAGTGAGATGAGCGCACTGGCGGCCTACCGCTTCATCCACGACGAGCTGATGCTGGACGGCAGCTCGCGGCTCAACCTCGCCACGTTCGTCACCACCTGGATGGAGCCGGAAGCCGAAGCGCTGATGGCGGAGACCTTCGACAAGAACATCGTCGACAAGGACGAATACCCGGCGGCGGCGGCGATCGAAACGCGCTGCATCGCGATGGTGGCCGACCTGTTCCACGCCAGCGTGGCGCAGGGCCAGGACCCGACCGGGGTATCCACGATCGGCTCCAGCGAGGCGGTGATGCTGGCCGGGCTGGCCCTGAAATGGCGGTGGCGGACCCGACGATCCGGCGCCGACACCAGCCGCCCCAACCTGCTGCTGGGCACCAACGTGCAGGTCGTGTGGGAAAAGTTCTGTCGCTATTTCGACGTCGAACCGCGCTACCTTCCCGTCGAACCCGGCCGCTACGTCATCACCGCCGAGCAGGTGGTGGCCGCGGCCGACGAGAACACCATCGGCGCAGTCGCCATCCTGGGCACCACGTTCACCGGGGAACTCGAACCGGTAGCCGCGATCTGCGCCGGGCTGGACGAGCTGGCGGCAGGGGGTGGCCCGGACGTGCCGGTGCACGTCGACGCGGCCAGCGGCGGGTTCGTGGTGCCGTTCCTGGCACCGGAGCTGGCGTGGGACTTCCGGCTGCCTCGGGTGGCCAGCATCAACGTCAGTGGCCACAAGTACGGGCTGACCTACCCGGGCGTGGGGTTCGTGCTGTGGCGGGGCCCGCAGGACCTGCCAGCCGACCTGGTGTTCCATGTGAACTACCTGGGCGGGGACATGCCGACCTTCACCCTGAACTTCTCCCGGCCCGGCAACCAAGTGATTGGGCAGTACTACAACTTCCTGCGGCTGGGCCGCGACGGCTACACCCGCGTCATGGCCACCCTCCGCGACACCGCCATGTGGTTGAGCGGGCAGATCGCCGCCATGACGGAGTTCGAACTGCTCTCCGACGGCAGCCAACTGCCGGTGTTCGCCTTCGCCGTTACCGGCGATCGGGGCTTCACCGTCTTCGACGTCTCCCACGAGCTGCGCGCCGACGGTTGGCAGGTACCCGCATACACCATGCCCGCAGACGCCAGCGCAATCGCGGTGCTCCGGGTGGTGGTCCGCGAAGGTTTCAGCATCGACCTGGCCCGTTCGCTGCGCGACGACCTCGCCGCAGTGCTGACCAGGCTGCGTCGCCGCGGCGGGATCGGCTCGGACCAGGCGCACTTCGCGCATTGACCGCGTCGCCGTAGCCTGCCCTGGTGAGCACGGCGCGGGTCACCAGACGCGCAGCCGTGCAGACCAGCTTTCGGACCCATCCCGGACTGGCCCGGTTGTTCGCGCTGCGCCTAGCCGCGCAGTGGGGCGATGGGCTATTTCAGGCCGCGTTGGGCGGCGCGGTGTTGTTCAATCCCGAACGTCAGGCAGACCCCGCGGTGGTGGCCGCCGGGCTGGCCGTGCTGTTGCTGCCTTACTCGCTGGTGGGGCCGTTCGCCGGCGCGTTGTTGGACCGCTGGGACCGGCGCAAGGTGCTGGTGTGGGCGAGCCTGCTGCGGGCGGCGTTGATCGTGGTCGTCGCCGCAGCGTTGGCGGCCGGGGTGGGCGGTGGAGGGCTGTTCCTGGGGGCGCTCGCGGTCACCGGTGTCAGCCGGTTCGTGCTGGCCGGCCTGTCCGCCGCCCTGCCGCACGTGGTGGCGCCGGCGAGCCTGGTCAAGGTCAACTCCGTCCTGGCCACCACCGGCGCTGTGGTCGCTGTGGCGGGCGCCGGTACCGCGTTGGCTGTGCGGGCGGTGGTGGGCACCGGCAATCTCGGTTCGGGCTTCACCACTTCGGTGTCGGGTCTCGGCGGGCTAGCGGCGGCGCTGATCGCCGGTGGGTACGCCCGCCACGCCCTCGGTCCGGGCCCTGGAGCGTCCGGACAGATACCGGCGGTGCGGGCGATAGCGGCCGGCCTGACGCAGGGGGCGCGGGCAGCCTGGCGTGCCCCTGGGGTGGCAGCTGCGCTGCTGGCCCTTGGCGCGCACCGCATCGTCTTCGGGATCAACACCCTGCTGGCGCTGCTGCTGGTGCGGTACTCCTTCAGTGGGCGAAGCTCCCTGCTGCCCTCCGGGATAGCGGGATTCGGTCAGGTCGTCGCGATGGGAGCGGCTGGCCTGCTGGTGGCTGCCGTGCTGACCCCCCTGCTCGTGGCGCAGGTGGGTAAGCGCAGGACGATCACCGCCGCGATGGCCGTCGCGGCGACCGCGCAGGTGGTCTTGGTCCCGACGCTTGCGCAGGCACCCGTGCTCGCAGCCGCGTTCGTGCTCGGCACGGCAGGCCAGGTGGTGAAGTTGAGCGCCGACGCCGCCATGCAGCTGCAGGTGGACGATGCCCACCTCGGGCAGGTGTTCGCGTTGCAGGACGCGCTGTTCAACGTCGCCTACGTCGGCGCGGTCGCCGGCGCGGCCCTCGTCGTGCCGCCGGATGGGCGGTCGGTGCCGTTAGCGCTGGTGGGCGCGGCGGTCTACCTGGTGGGGTTGGCGGCTCACCTGGTGGTCAGCCACCGCACCCCGCACGCCTAGACCCAGGCAGGTAGGGTGGTCAGCCGACCTTGGGGGTGGCCCGGGCGATGATCGAGGAGGTGTCCACCCCGACGGGCAGCGTGCCGAACGCCGCACCCCAGTCACCGCCGAGTCTGCTGACGCAAAACGCGTCGGCGACGGCGGGGTGGCCGCCACGCACCAGCAGGGAGCCCTGCAGCACCAGCGCTACACGCTCAGCGACCCGCCGCGCGCGGTGCTCCAGACCCGCGGTGTCCACCAGGACGTCCTTGAGCTCGACCAGCGCGGCGTCGAAGCGTCGGTCTGCGCCGAGCGTCAGTTCCAGCTCGGCGACTAAGACCTCAAGGGTGTGCGGCTGCCTGGTCATCGCCCGCAGCGCGTCCAGCGCGGCGACATTGCCCGAGCCCTCCCAAATGCTCAGCAGCGGAGCCTCCCGGTACAGCCGCGGCATGCCGGACTCCTCGACGTAGCCGTTGCCACCCAGGCACTCCAGGGCCTCGGCGGCGTGCACCGGGCCGCGCTTGCACACCTGGTATTTGGTCACTGCCAAACCCACCCGGCGCAGCTCGTCGGCCCGGACGTCACCGGCCAGTGCGCGGTCGGTCAGCCCGGCCAGCCACATCCCGACCGTCGTCGCCGCCTCGGCGTCCACCGCCAGGTCGGCGAGCACGTTGCACATCAGCGGTGCGTCCACCAGCTGACGGCCGAATGCCCTGCGGTGGGCACCGTGGTGCGCGGCCTGCTCCAGTCCGGCCCGCATCCCCGCTGCGGACCCGATCACGCAGTCCAGCCGGGTCAGGTTGACCATCTCGATGATGGTGCGCACTCCGCGGCCGGCCGCACCCACCCGCCAGCAGACCGCCTCGTCGTACTCGACTTCGGCGCTGGCGTTGGAGTGGTTGCCCAGCTTGTCCTTCAGCCGCTGCAGCGCCATCGTGTTGCGGGTTCCGTCGGGCAGCACACGAGGCAACAGGAAGCAGGACAATCCGGCGTCGCCGTCCTGGGCCAACACCAGGAACACGTCGGACATCGGCGCCGAGGTGAACCACTTGTGCCCGGTCAGCAGGTAGCTGCCGTCCGATCCGGGCACCGCGCGGGTCGTGCCGGCGCGCACATCGGAGCCACCCTGCTTCTCCGTCATCGACATCCCAGCGATCAGACCCCGCTTGGTCAGCGGTGCCCGCAGCTCGGGGTCGTACTCGCGGCTGGTCAGCAGGGGCTCGTAGAGCGCCGACAACTCCGGCTCCGCCCGCAGTGCCGCCACCACCGCATACGTCATCGAGATCGGGCAGGTGTGACCGGCGTCGGCCCTCGTCCAGGCGTGCAGGGTGGCTGCGCGCAGCACATGCGCCCCCGGTCGCTGCTCCGCCCAGGGTGCGGCGTGCATGCCGAGTGACACCGCCTGCCCCATCAGCGCGTGGTAGGCGGGGTCATAGACCACCTCGTCCACCCGGTGGCCGTAGCGGTCGTGGGTGTGCAACACCGGGGGATGCTGCTCGGCCAGGCGTCCCCATTCCTGGGCTTGGGCGCTGCCAGCCAGCCGGCCCGCCTCGTGCAGCTGCGCCAGACCCCACCCGGCACCCTCGCGGTGCAGCGCCTCCAACAACGCGGGATCCTCCGCGGTGTCGTAGTCGACCAGCGGCGGAACCTGATTGGTGACCTGGTGCGTCGTTCGCACTGCTACCCCCGGTGGCTCTCGATGACTGGACAGGCTCAAACCTCTACCCGACGCACGGTATCCGAGCCGACCAGGTAGCCGACCGCCCAGACGAATGGCGCAGCCCTGCTCGGCATGGCTGCGTTGGCCGGCTACCACAGGAAACCGGGCTGACCTGCCCGCAGCGTCACCTCCGGGCTGCCGTCACCATCGGCGTCCACCAGCTGGGTGTCCACCTGGGCGTCGAGGTTGGTGTCCACCCCCGCCGTCTCGGCCACGCCGTCGTCGTCGGTGTCGACCAGCAGCAGATCGGCGCGTCCGTCGCCGTCGGTGTCGCTCACGGCGTCGTCGAGCACCCCGTCTCGATCCACGTCCACCGCGGCGAGGTCAGCCACTCCGTCGCCGTCGGAGTCCACGGTCAGCGGCGAACGGTGGGTCACCCCCGCGGTGTCGGTCCAGGTCAGCTCTACACGGGGGGCTATCGACGGTGCAGGTGCGGCGCCGACGGGGGGGTGCTCCACGGGGGGGTGCTCCACGGGGGGGTGCTCCACGGGGGGGTGCTCCAGCGCCTGCGCCCAGGTGCCGAGACCGGACGGGTCGGCGAACGCGCGCTCGGCGACCCCGTCGTCGTCGAGGTCCAGCAGTGCCCGGTCGGCCACCGCGTCGCCGTCGGAGTCATAGAGCACATCGTCGGCTAGGCCGTCGCCGTCGAAGTCCAGCGTCACGGCGTCCAGCACCCCGTCACCGTCGATGTCGGCATCGGGACCGGAATGCCACACCGTCGGCTCGTCCTCGCCGGTGCCGAAGGAGTAGTCGATGCCCACACCGCTGCGACGCAGCAATCCGCCAACCGGTTCCCCACCCTGGGGAGGTCAGGGACGTGGCGGGCCGTCGACGATGCCCTCGGCTCGTGCCCACTCCAGCAGGGCCGCCTCGGCCTGCTGCGGGGACAACGGTCCGCGATCCAGGCGCAACTCCTTCAAATGTTGCCAGGCTCGTCCCACCACGGGCCCCGCTGGCACCCCGAGCAGCGCCATGATCGCGTTGCCGTCCAGGTCCGGGCGCACCCTCGCCAGGTCCTCGGCCTCGGCGATCCGCTCGATCCGCGCCTGCAGGTCGTCGTAGGTAGCTTGCAGGATCGCGGCGCGCCACGCGTTGCGGGTGGTGGAGTCCGCGCGCACCAGCTTGTGCAGCTGGGCGAGTTGCGGCCCGGCGTCGGTGACGTAGCGGCGCACCGCCGAGTCGGTCCACTCACCGGAGCCGTAACCGTGAAAGCGCAGGTGCAGGAAGACCAGTCGGGCCACATCCTCGGTGACCTGCTTGGAGTGCCGCAGGGCGCGCAGCCGCTTGCGCACCAACTTCGCACCCACCACCTCGTGGTGGTGAAAGCTCACCCCGCCGCCCGGCTCGTGCCTGCGGGTGGCCGGTTTGCCGATGTCATGCAGCAGCGCCGCCCAGCGCAGCACCAGATCCGGGCTGGGGTGGGCCGGATCGGCGAGTTCGCGATCGACGGCCTGCGCCAAGACGGTCAACGAGTGCGCGTAGACGTCCTTGTGCTGGTGGTGTTCGTCGATCTCCAGCCGCATCGCGGGCACCTCCGGCAGTACCCGTTCGGCCAACCCCGTACGGACCAGCAGGTCGATGCCCTCCCCTGGGTGCTCCCCGCAGAGCAGCTTGTCCAACTCCGCCCGTACCCGCTCGGGGGTGATCCTGGCGATCTGCTCGGCCATCGCCGTCATCGCCACCACCACCCGGGGCGCGACGGCGAAGCCCAACTGAGAAACGAACCGAGCGGCGCGCAGCATCCGCAGTGGGTCGTCGGCGAAGGAGTCCTCCGGCGCACCTGGGGTGTCCAGTACCCCGGTCAGCAGGTCGCCGAGACCGTTATGGGGGTCGACGAACTCCGGGTTGCGCCCCACCCGCACCGCCATCGCGTTCACCGAGAAGTCCCGGCGCACCAGGTCGGCGGCCAATGACGTTCCGTAGGCGACCTGCGGGTTGCGGCTGACCCGGTCGTAGGCGTCCGCCCGGTAGGTGGTGATCTCGACCTGCTGGCCGTCCTTGGTCGCACTGACCGTGCCGAAGGCTATGCCGGTGTCCCACTGGGCCGAAACCCACCCCCGAAGGAGCTCCTGGACCCGCTCGGGGCGAGCGTCGGTGGTGAAGTCCAAGTCGGTGCCGAGGCGGCCGAGCACGGCGTCGCGCACGCTTCCCCCCACCAAGTACAGCTCATGGCCGGCTTCGGTGAACCGGTCCGCGAGCGGGTCGAGCACCTCAGACAGACCACGCAGGGCCAGCTCGGCACCCGCCAGCAGCCGCGCACGACGCTCGGATTCAGCTGCGGTCACGACGGATGAGACTAGTGAGCACCGTGCTGGCCGGCCGTGCGGCCGGGTCGACCGGTGTTGGCAGGCCCGCGCACTACCATCGGGGCGGTGTCCTCCACCGACCCGGCCGACGGGGTTCCCCGTCCGGCGCCCCGGGTCGACGCGGTCCAGCCGGGTACCAACCCACCCGGTCCGGCCCACCCCGGTGGGCAACGGTCCGGTGCACAACGGTCTGATGGGCAACGGTCCGGGGGGCAACGGTCCGGGGGGCAACGTGGCACGGTCCGAAGGTCCGGGGGGCGCCGCGGTGGCCGATCCCGGATGCGGACCGTCAACGAGACTTCCGCGGGTGGGCTGGTGGTAGATGGCCTCGGTGGTCCACCGGAGCTGCAGTGTGCGGCGCTCATCGGCCGGACGGATCGCCGGGGTCGCCTGCTGTGGTCACTGCCCAAAGGGCATCTGGAGCCGGGGGAGACCGCGGAGCAGGCGGCAGAACGCGAGGTGGCCGAAGAGACCGGGATCCTCGGTCAGGTTCTCCTGCCACTGGGCGATATCGACTACTGGTTCGTCACTGAGGGCCGGCGGGTGCACAAGACGGTGCACCACTTCTTGCTGCGGTTTCTCGGCGGTGAGCTTTCCGACGAGGACCTCGAAGTCACCGAGGTGGCCTGGGTCTCATTGTCGGAGATGGACCGTCGGCTCGCCTACGCCGACGAGCGGCGGTTGGTCCGCGCTGCCCACGCGGTGATCTCCCGGCTGCCCGACCCCGCCAGCCCCGAGCTCCCCAACCCCGAGCCAGCCAAACCTGAACCGGAGCCCAAACCTGAACCGGAGCCCAGTACCCGCGGCGGTCCTGAGCCAACATGAACGGGCCGACCCGGGCGGCCGCGTCGCTGCTCGTCATGTTGATCACCACCGCGCTCACGGTGGTGGGTGCGCAGCTCGGCTCGCCTTATCGAGCATTCGGCTCGCCCGTCCCCCCGGGCGCAGCGGCCGCAACCCCCCCGGACTCCGGGCCCTCACCCACGCAGGATCCGCTCAGCGCGCCCCGCTTCCTCACCCTGCGGGTGGCCTCGGTGTCCCCCACCGTGGTGAGCGCCGCCACCACCGAGGTGCGGGTCACCGGAGCGGTGAGCAACACCGGCGACCGGGACGTGCGCGATGTCGAGATCCGGCTTGAGCGCGCCCCGTTGATCAGTACCGCGACCGAGCTGCGCGCGGCGTTGCGCTCCGCACCGGACTCCGTCTCCTCAGCGGGACCGTTCACCCCGTTCGCGACGCGGCTGGTGCCCGGGCAGTCCGCCGAGTTCACCGTGACATTGCCGATCGCCGGGCGGGCAGGCGCCTCACTCGCGGTTCGTGAGCCCGGGGTATACCCCGTGGTGGTGAACGTCAACGGAGCGCCGGACTTCGGCTCGACCGCCCGCCTGGACGTCGTGCACTTCCTGCTCCCCGTCCAGACCGTGCCCGCCCCCGTCAAAGGCACCGTCACGGTGACCCCACTGACGAGGCCGGTCGGCACCCCGCCCACCCTGACGATGCTGTGGCCACTGGCCGATCACCCCCGGTTGCTGCCGACCGCGCCGGGGTCGCCGGCACTGCTCAGCGACGACGACCTGGCCACCTCGTTCGCCCCAGGCGGTCGGTTGTACACGCTGCTGGACGCGGTGCGCTCGGCGACCGCACCGGCAGCAGATCCTGGCGCCGCGCTGGGCACCAGCCTGTGTCTGGCCGTGGACCCGGACCTTTTGGTCACCGCCGAGGCGATGGCCAGCCCCGGTGGTTATCAGGTCACGGCTGCCGCGGGTGCGGTGAGCGCAGGGACCGGGGGCGCCGCCGCGGCCCGTTGGCTGGACGAGCTCCGCTCGGTGGCCGCCACCACCTGCGTCACCGCCATACCCTGGGCGCAGGCCGACCTCAACGCCACCGCCAGGACCGCGCTCGGCGAGCAGCAGCGGATCGCTGTTGTGCAGGGCGCCGGGTTGGTCAGCCGGGTCACCGGGGTGGCGCCCGTGCCGGGGCTGACCTGGCCCACCGCCGGCGCTTTGACCGCGGCGGCGGCCGCCGCGTTGCACGCGCTGGGCCAAAGCGGTGTGCTGTTGTCCGCCGACGCTGTGACGGCCGTCGGGGGCGGGTCGTCCAACTCCGCGCAACCCTTCCCCACCGCGCAACGCAGCGCCCGGGTTGCTGCCGGAGCTGGCGCGCTGGCTGCGGTACTGGCGGACCCGGCGTCCGCGACGGCCCTGTCGGCCACGGGTGCCAACCCCGCGGCGGGTAGGACGCCCGGCGCAGTCGATGCGAGCACTCGCGCGGTGACGCTGCAAGACGCCCTGGGTGCCCTGACATGGCCCTCGCTCGTCGGGGGCGGTGACACCGGTGCGCCGGCCACGCTGGTCGTCACCCCCCCGCAGGTGTGGACGGTCAGCGGTGCGGAGGCGAATGCCGTGCTGGGCGCCGCGCGCGCCCTGTTGTCGGACAACTTGGCCCGCCCAGCGTCGCTGTCCACCCTGGTGAGCGCGAGCGCGACCAGCCCGAACACCGCGGAACTCGCCTACCCGGTACAGGCTTCCTCCACCGAGCTGCCCGGAGCGCGGACCAGCGCTGTTGCCCTGGCCAGTAGCCAGGTCAGTGCCTTCGCCGCCGCGATCAAAGTCGACGTCCAGGCCAGGGTGACGCCGGCCACGCTGACCGATCCGTTGCAACAAGACCTGGTGCGCTCACTGTCCACCACGCCGGGGGCGCCACCGCCCAGTGGCGTGCTCGCCGCCTTAACCCGGTTGTACGGCTTGGTGTCGCTGCAGACACCGGGCGGGCCTTACACCCTGGCCTCCGCGCAAAGCCCGCTGCTGCTCGTGGTGCGCAACGGCCTCCCGGTCGCGGTCGACATCCAGGTGTCAGTCAACGGGCCACCCGGTCTGGCGGTCACCGACATCGGCGTACAGCAGCTGCCAGCAAACAGCTCCCGCCAGCTGGTGCTACCGACCTCGGTTGCCCGCACCGGGCAGTTCGCCGTGGACATCTCCCTCAGTACCGCCAGCGCCCAGAGTTTGGGGCCCCCGACCCGGCTGCTGGTCCGCTCCACCGCCTACGGCACGGCCACCGCGGCGTTGACCGGCGCCGCCGCGCTGGCGCTCCTCGCCCTCGTCGGGCGTCGGCTGTGGCACCGTTTCCGTGGCCAGCCGGACCCGGCCGACGAGGGGCGAGCCCCCTCGTGAGCACCGTCCCGGCCGAGGCCGAGTCCACCAGCGGACTGCTGCGCACCACCGGCTCCATGGTGCTACCCACTCTGGTCAGCCGCGTGACCGGGTTCGCCAAAGTGGCTGCATTGGGGTACGTGATCGGCCTGAAGGCGGCCAGCAGCTCGTTTAACTTGGCCAATACCCTGCCCACCATCATCGCCGAACTGGTCCTTGGTGCGGTGCTGACCAGCGTCGTGGTGCCGGTCCTGGTGCGCGCCGAGCGGGAGGACGCCGACCACGGGGTGGCGTTCACCCGGCGGCTGCTCACCACGGCCGGGGTGCTGCTGCTGATCACCACTGCCGCGGCGCTGATCACCGCGCCGCTGCTCACCACCCTGTACCTGGGCCCGAACTCCCAGGCCGACCCCACCCTGGCTACTCTGTTCGCCTTCCTGCTGCTGCCGCAGATCTTCTTCTACGGCTACAGCGCACTCTTCGGCGCGATCCTCAACACCCGCGGAATGTTCGGACTGGTGGCCTGGGCACCGGTGGTGAACAACGTCGTCACCCTGCTGACCCTTGCGGTATACGCGCTGCTACCTGGCACCCTGCAGGCGTCGCTGACCAACCCGCAGCTGCTGGTGCTGGGCATCGGCACCACACTGGGCATCGCCGCCCAGGCGGCGGTGGTCATCCCCGCGTTGCGACGCTGCGGGGTGGCGCTGCGCCCGCAGTGGGGACTGGACGCCCGGTTGCGCCGCTTCGGCGGGATGGCGGTCGCGGCGGTGGGTTACGTCCTGGTCAGCCAGGTGGGCCTGGCCGTCACCTACCGGGTGGCCAGCGCAGCCGACGAGAGCGGCATCGCGCTGTTCGGCAACGCCTGGCTGCTGCTGCAGGTGCCGTACGGGATCATCGGGGTGTCGCTACTGACCGCGATCATGCCGCGGATGTCCCGTGCCGCCGCGGCAGGTGATCACCGGGGGGTGATCGCCGACCTGTCGCTGGGCTCGCGGCTGTCCACCGTGTCGCTGGTGCCGATCATCGCGTTGTTCACGGTCCACGGCTCCACCCTTGGGGTGGCACTGTTCGGTTACGGGGCCGCCGACCCCCAAACCGCCGGTCGACTGGGCGCCACGGTGGCCGCGTCAGCCTTTGGCTTGCTGCCGTTTGCGATCGTCCTGCTGCAGCTACGGGTGTTCTACGCCCGCCAACAGGCCTGGATCCCGACGGCGGTGAACGGGTTCATGGTGGCCGTCCGGTTACCGCTGATGCTGCTCACCCCAGCCGTGCTGGCGCCCCAAGACGTCGTGCTCGGCCTGGCCGCCGTGCACGGCGTCAGCTTCCTGGCCGGTTCGCTCGCCGGGGCGGTCTTGTTGCGCCGCCAACTCGGCGCACTGGACACCCGCGCGCTGCTGCGCACCGTCGCCCTGGTCACGGTCGCCAGCCTTGCCGGGTTGGCGGTCGACCGCGGCCTGAGTTTGGCGCTGGGTTTGCACCGCCTCGGCGACACTCTGGGCGGCGTCGGCGCCGCCATCGAGTTCGCCGTGCACGCCCTGATCGTGCTCGGTGTCACCGCCGGCGTCATGCTGGCGCTGCGGCTACCCGAACTCGCCCCGGTGATGCCAGCCTTGTCGACGCTGCGGGGCAGGCTGGGTGGCACCCCGTCGTCGTCGACCCCAGCACCTGGTTCGGTCCACTCGGCGCAGCGCCCGTCGTCGGCCGCACGAGCACGTAGCGCTGCGGTCCTCCCGTACCCTGGCGCAATACCAGCCGGTGATCATCGGGGCGTGAATGAGCGAGGTGGAGGTAGGGCCGTGAGCGCGCAGCAGAACAGTCCGGAAACCTCCTCGGTCGCAGCGCCGAAGGTAGCGCCCACCGCAGCTACACCCACCGAAGCAACACCCACCGAAGCCGTGGGGGTCGCACACCGAGGGCCGGTGCGCGGGCCCCGGCTGGTGCCCGGCGCTGCCGTGGCTGGTGGTCGTTACCGCCTGCTCGTCTCCCACGGGGGGGCGGGGGCGCTGCGATTCTGGCAGGCCCGCGACACCACCTTGGACCGGGACGTGGCGCTGACTTTCGTCGACGCCGGTCAGTCGGGCGTCGGCGCCGATCCGGAGGCAGAGGGGCCGCAGGCCGTGCTGTCCAGGACCCGGCGACTCGGTGGCCTGGACACTCCCGGGCTGGCCAGGGTCCTCGACGTGGTGCGGGGTAGCTCGGGCGGCATCGTGGTCTCGGAGTGGACTACCGGGCGCTCACTACGCGAAGTGGCCGAATCCACCCCGTCACCGGTGGGCGCGGCGAATGCGGTGCGAACACTCGCGGCCGCGGCCGAGGCAGCGCACCGCGCCGGTACCGCGTTGGCGATCGATCATCCCGACCGGGTCAGGATCAGCTCCAGCGGTGCCGCGGTGCTGGCCTTTCCCGGAGTGACCGCCGGTGCTGACCAACGCGGCGACGTACAGGGCCTCGGCGCCGTGCTCTACGCCCTGCTCACAGCCCGATGGCCGCTGCCAGCGCCCGGGGTAGGCGAGTCCGTCGAGCCGGTCGGCGCAATGGCGCGGGCTCCCCTCGGTCGGGCGGGGACCGCGGTAGAGCCGCGCACGTTACGGTCGGATGTCCCATTCGAGATTTCCGCGGTTGCCATGCGGGCATTACAACCCGACAGCGGTCTGCGGACAGCGGCGGCCGTACAGACGGTGCTCGACCAGGCGTCCGTGCTCGACCAACGCACGGACATGTTCCCGGCGGTGCGCGCGGACGACGCGGCGCAGGACAGCTACCGCACTCAGGCCTTCGATGACCGGGCCGCGCCACCCCCGCGCGGCCCCAGGTTCCTCACCCGATCCCGCAAGCTCATCCTGGGTGTGCTGGCGCTCGTGGTCGTCGCGGTGCTGGTGCTGGGTTACGCCGGGACCCAGCTGGCGTCGGTGTTCGGCACCGGCCAACCCGCGACCAAGCTGCCTAGCCTGCAACTGGGTCCGACATCGGCGCCCGTTCCCAGCCCCGGTGCAGCGCCTGCGCCAGGCCCCGCCCCCGCCCCGCCGGCCGCCGGGTCGGTCACCGTTACCGGTGCCAGCGTCTTCTCCCCCGGAGGGGCGGCAGACCACCCGGAGGACGTCGGGCGGGCGTTGGACGGCAACCCGGCCACCGTGTGGTCCACCGACCAATACCTGCAGCAGTTCCCCCGGCTGAAGAACGGTGTCGGCCTGCTCCTGACCCTCGCTGGGCCTACCAAGCTGAGCAATGTGAGCATCGACTCGCCGAGCCCCGGCACCGTGGTGGAGATCCGCACCTCACCGAATCCGAACCCACAGCTGGACCAAACGGTGGTGGTGGGCACCACGACCCTCACCGGTGGCCGTTCGGAGATTTCGGTGCAGGTCACCGCGCCGGTTCAGTACGTCCTGGTGTGGATCACGCGGCTCAGCACCGCCGGGGGCACGAACCAGAGCGACATCGGCGAAATCGCCCTGCGATCCTGAGCGCGCGGGTACCCTCCCGCTGATGACCGGGCCGCGGCGCTGGGGGGCCGCGGAGCGGCGGAGCGGCGCACCCGGCCAGCTCCAAGAGGCTCGAAGCGACCAGCAGCTGCTGGCCGACCACATCGGCGGCGACCCCCGGGCGTTCACCGAACTCGTGCGCCGGCACTCCGACCGGATGTGGGCGGTGGCGCTACGCACGACGAGGGACCCCGAGGAGGCCGCGGACGCCCTGCAGGAGGCCTTCCTCTCCGCGCACCGGGCTGCCGAGTCGTTCAGGGCCGACGCCGAGGTAAGCACCTGGCTGCACCGCATCGTCGTCAACGCCTGCCTCGACCGGCTGCGTCGGCGCTCAGCGCGCCCGACGGTGAGCCTGGACTCCGACGACGTCGCCGAGCCGGCGGATCAGCACGACCGATTGGCCGAGCAAGACACTCGCATGATCGTCCATCGGGCACTGCTGCAGATCCCCCTCGACCAGCGCGCAGCCATCGTCGCCGTCGACGTGGAGGGCTACTCGGTGGCCGAGGCCGCCCGCATCCTGGGGGTAGCGGAGGGCACGGTGAAGAGCCGGTGCGCGCGGGGGCGTGTCAAGCTGGCGGTACTACTTGGGCACCTGCGGTCCGGGGAGCCTCCGACCGTGCGGAACCCCGAACCCCTCCGGCGCGTCGAAACAAGCGGGAAACCCATGCGGGAGGAGGACCGGTGAACAACCCGGGCTCCGACGTGCCAGAACGGCCAGTCCGAAACCCCCGAGACTTGACAATCGACCTGCTTGCCGACCTGCACGCCGGAGTGCTCGACGACGCCGAGGCGCACCTGTGGTGGCCGGTCGTCTCGGCCGACCCGCGGGCGTCCGCCGTGCTGCACGCGTTGGACGCCGCTGTGACCGACGCCGCGCAGTTGCGGACGGGACGAGGCGAGGCCCCATCGGTGCCCATGCCTGCTCACGTTGCCACCCGCCTTGCCGACGCGCTCGCCGCTGCTGACCCACCCGTGGCCCGTCCTACCCGGCCTAGTCGCGAGGTGCGCCGCGCCGCCGCGCATCCACACCGTCGTCCGGGATGGATACTGCTCCCCGGTGCGCTGGCCGCCGCTGCCGCCCTCGTTGTGGTGTTTCTCCTGGCCAGCCGATTCGTCGCCCCCAGGACCGTCGAGGGAACTGCGCAGGCACAGCCGCTGCAGGTTGTCGACGGCCAGCTTGGCACTGCCGTGTTGGCCTCCCTGGGCGCGCGTGACCTCGGTCCGTTACAGGACCCGGCGGTGCTGGCCGGGTGCCTGCGGGCCAATGGCGTCGCCCCGACAGTGCCCCTGCTGGGCGCGTCGGAGGTGGTGTTGGGCGGACGGGCAGGTGTGTTGTTGCTGCTACCCGGAGCGAACCCCGGAGTCATCACCGCTGTAGTCGTGGGTCCGGGCTGCTCGGCTGGCGATGCAGCACTACTGACCCGCCAGCAGATCGGCCGCTGACCTCGCAGCGGTGGAACAACGCGCCGACGCCCCACGTTGCAGGCATCGACAGTAGCTCACCCCCCGCCGAGTTCCACTCGGCGCCTACGACCCGGAGAGGTGGCACGTGACCGAACTCCGTTCTGGCCATCCGCAGCACGGTGACCCCCAGGGGGGCGATGCTGCGGCCAACGGTGCGGTCCGCGACGTCATCGTTGTCGGCTCCGGTCCGGCCGGCTACACCGCTGCCGTTTACACCGCTCGGGCCCAGCTGGCGCCGTTGGTCTTCGAGGGCACCCAGTTCGGCGGGGCATTGATGACCACCACCGAGGTGGAAAACTTCCCCGGCTTCCGGGACGGAATCATGGGTCCGGATCTGATGGGCGAGATGCGTGAGCAGGCAAAGCGGTTCGGTGCCGAACTCCGTGCCGAGGACGTGGAGTCGGTCGATCTGCGCGGTGCGATCAAGACCGTCCATGCGCATGGTGTCACTTATCAGGCTCGCGCGGTGGTGCTCGCCATGGGCGCGGCTCCGCGGTACTTGGAGGTCCCCGGCGAGGCGGAGCTACTCGGGCGGGGGGTGAGCTCCTGCGCCACCTGTGACGGGTTCTTCTTTCGGGACAAGGACATCGCGGTGATCGGGGGCGGCGACTCGGCGATGGAGGAGGCCACTTTCCTCACCCGATTCGCCCACAGCGTCACCGTGGTGCACCGTCGCGAGGAGTTCCGCTCCTCGCGCATCATGCTCCAGCGGGCGCAAGCGAACGACAAGATCCAGTTCCGCACCAACGCGGCAGTACTCGAGGTGCTCGGCGATACTACCGTGCGGGGGCTCCGGTTGCGCGACACCGACACCGGCGCCGAATCCACCCTGGATGTCGACGCGATGTTCGTCGCGGTCGGGCACGATCCGCGCAGCGCACTGGTGCGCGGGCAGGTCGACCTCGACGACGCCGGGTACGTCCGAGTCGCGCACCACAGCACGGCTACCTCGGTGGACGGTGTGTTCGCCGCAGGTGACCTGGTGGACCACACCTACCGGCAGGCGATCACGGCGGCGGGAACCGGCTGCTCCGCGGCGATCGACGCCGAACGCTGGCTCGCCGAACACTCCGGTGGTGACCTCGACTCACCCGCCGAGATGACCACGGAGCTGGTCGGTGGTGGGTACGGCGCCCACCCAGGACGCTGACCAGGCCGCACCGAACACCACACCGAACAATCCCCGACCTAACGGTCACCACCAGGAGGAATCATGTCCACACCGATCACCGTCACCGACGCCAGCTTCGCCGAGGACGTCCTTTCCAGCGGCAAGCCCGTGCTCGTCGATTTCTGGGCGACCTGGTGCGGACCGTGCAAGGCGGTCGCACCGGTCCTCGAGGAGATCGCCCGCGACCACGGTGACAAGCTGACCATCGCCAAGATGGACATCGACGCCAACCCGTCGATCCCGCGGGACTACCAGATCCTGTCCATCCCCACGATGATCTTGTTTTCCGGTGGCAAGCCGGTCAAGCAGATCGTCGGCGCAAAGCCGAAGGCCGCGCTGCTTGCCGACCTGAGCGACGTCCTGTAGTCCTCGCCGCTTAACCCGACCCGCCACGGCACGTCCCGAGGCCCGGGACTGACATCGGTCACCCAGCCTGCGCGTGAGAAGATCGGTTCCGGCCAGCCTCGACCAACGACCCGGAAGGTCTCGCGATGCAGCTCTTGCGCCTGGGTGACCAGGGCGTCGCCGTGGGTACGGTGCGCGCGGCGCTGGCCGCCCTCGGCCATCTGCTCCCCGGTGACCGAGCCGGTGTCACGCCGGTCTTCGACATTATGGTGGACCAGGCCGTTCGCGCATTTCAGCAAGAGCGCGGTCTGATCGTGGACGGCCTGGTGGGCGCCGCAACCTGGCGGTCGCTGGAGGAGGCCGGTTACCGCCTGGGTGACCGCACCCTGATCTACCGGCTTTCAGCTCCGATGTCCGGCGACGATGTTGCCGAGCTGCAGAGTCGGCTGTTGGAACTGGGTTTCAACGCGGGCCGTCACGACGGGGTCTTCGGGCCGCAGACCCACCGGGCGTTGTGCACCTTTCAGAGCGACTACGGACTCAACCCCGACGGCATCTGCGGCCCGGCGGCCCGGCGGGCGCTGGAGCCGCTACGGAAGGTCACCGGCGGTTCGTTGCACCGCATCCGGGAGGAGGAGGCGGTCCGAGTCTCCGGTCCACGCCTGCGGGGCAAGCGCATTGTCATCGATCCAGGACACGGTGGTGGCGACTCCGGTGTGCTGGGCCGCGGGCCCGACGGTGACCTCGCCGAGGCTGACCTGGTGTGGGAGATCGCCAGCCGGGTCGAGGGCAGGATGTCGGCGACCGGGATGGAAACCCTTCTCACCCGCCCGCAGGCCGGCGGCCTCAGCGACAGTGAACGGGCAGCGTTGGCCAACAGCTGGGGTGCGGACTTGGTGCTCTCCCTGCACGCGGACGTCAATCGCAGCCCCAACGCCAACGGAGTGGCCACATTTCACTTCGGTGCGGTGCACGGACCGAGCTCCAGTGTGGGAGAGCTGCTCGCGGGTTACATCCAACGTGAGTTGGTGGCCCGGACCGGCATGCTCGACGGACGGTCGCACGCCCGCACATGGGAGTTGTTGCGGCGCACCAGGATGCCCACGGTGCATATCGAGTTGGGGTACCTCTCCCACCCGGGCGATCGCCGGTTGCTCACCGACCCGCACAGCCAGGACTCGATCGCGGACGGGCTCGTGGTGGCGGTCAAGCGGCTCTACCTGCTCGGTGAGGACGACCAGCCCACCGGTACCTTCACCTACGAGGAACTACTGGCCGAGGAGCTGTCACCGGCCGATCCGGTCTGAGTACCGCCCGGGCGGACCAGCAGCGTGGAGGTCGGGCTAGCGGCGGGTTCGCGGTGCCCGACTACTTGGATGGCGTGCACCGGCGTGCCCGACTACTTGGATGGCGTGCACCGGCGTGCCCGACGTTGGGATGCTCACCGAGTTCAACAACCGTTCCAACGCCGCTTCGACATCCTCCTTCCAGGTAATTGCCGACCGGACCTCCAGACGCAGACGGGGCCAGCGATGGTGCGGTCGCACGGTCTTGAACCCCACCCCGAGTAGAAAGTCGGCGGGGATCACGCACGACGGAGTGCGGGCCGCGTCCAACCGCGGCACGGCGTCACCGAAAGCCTCGACCGCCCGCACCCCCCGCCGAGTGAGGTCCTTGACCACCGCCTGGACCAGTAACCGGCCGATACCAGCACCGTCAAAACCGTCCAGGACGCGCAACGCGGTCAACAAGACAGCATCTGCACTCACCGGGGACGTGGGGAAGGCCGCCGCCCGGGGTACCGACCGCGGAGGGGCATAGATCGCGTATCCGGCTGGCACCCCGTCCACCGTGATCGTCTTGCCGCAGGAACCCCACTCCAACAGGACGTTAGAGACCCAGGCTTCCTTCTCCAAATCCGTCTGGCCGTCCTGCTGCGCCTGCGCCAACGCGTGCGGGGCAAGTTCCCAGAACACACATTGCCGACAGTCGTTCGGAAGCTCCGTCAACGAGTCCAGCGTGAGGTTGGCTACCCGGCGGGACACGGCGTTCGACCTCCAGATTCTGGGGTAAGCGCCGACCCGGACCACGACATGATCGACATCACGAGGATAGGCGTTCGCCGATCGAATTGTCGCAGCTATCCCGGCGCGCCGGTCAGGATGGGCTTGACAACGCCAAAACTGTTGTTGCACAGTACAAGTGGCGGATTAAGCCGAACGACAACGCGGCGACTGTCACAGTGACGAAACACCCGAGGGTGGATTGCCTTACCTACTGCGGTCTACCGCGCTTCGGTGGTCCCCATCAGGGCCACAATTCGGTCCAAATCCTCGACTGAGCCGAACTCAACGATGATCTTGCCCTTCCGCTTACCAAGGCTGACAGTCACCCGGGTATCGAAGCTGGTCGAGAGCCGCTCGGCGACGCCCTGAAGTGCCGGTGCATGTTCGGGTCGGTCAGGCCGGGCCGGGGCAGCAGGCGAATCAACGGTCCCGCGCGACCGCGTCAGAACCACCGCTTCCTCGGTAGCGCGTACCGACATGCCCTCAGCCACGATGCGGCCCGCTAGATCCTCCTGCTCGGTGGGGGAGCCCTCCAGGGCCAGCAGCGCACGGGCATGTCCGGCTGACAGCACACCCGCGGCGACCCGGCGTTGCACGGCCACTGGCAGGCGCAACAACCGGATGGTATTGCTCACCACCGGACGTGAGCGGCCCAGGCGACTGGCCAGCTCGTCGTGCGTCACGTTGAACTCCTCCAGCAACTGCTGGTATGCGGCGGCCTCTTCCAATGGGTTCAACTGCGCCCGGTGGATGTTCTCCAGCAGCGCGTCGCGCAGCATTGCCTCGTCGGCGGTGTTGCGGACGATTGCCGGAATCGTGGCGAGACCGGCCTGCCGGCACGCTCGCCAGCGACGCTCGCCCATCACCAGCTCGTACCGGCCAGGTCGGGTCTCCCGCACCACGATCGGCTGCATGAGGCCGAATTCTCGGATGGAGTGGACCAACTCGGCCAGCGCGTCCTCGTCGAAGACGGTTCTCGGCTGGCGCGGGTTGGGCACGATGTCTGTCGGCCTCAGCTCGCGATACTCCGCACCCGAAGAATCCTGCTGTGGCTCAGTCCGCCGTGTTGACGTCGGGGTGCCGCCAATGATGACGTCCGCGGCCGCGTTGCCAAGCCGCGGGCCTGCAGTCGGCCCGCTGGGGATCAGTGCGGCAAGGCCCCGGCCCAGACCGCCACGCTTTTGATCGGTCACTGTTGCTCACTCTCGATCGTCTCAGTCGCCACCGGCAGAGTCACGTCGCCGCGCGTCGCGATCTCCCTACCCGCGTCCAGATAACTCATCGCACCTCGGGAGCCGGGGTCGTAGGACAGCACCGTCTGTCCATACCCCGGCGCTTCGGAAATCTTTACGCTCCGTGGAATGACCGTGCGCAATACCACCTCCCCGAAGTGCTTTCGCACCTCGTCGGCGACTTGATCGGACAACTTCGTCCGGCCGTCGTACATGGTCAACAGAATCGTCGAGACATGCAGGGCCGGATTGAGATGCGCCTGCACCAAGTCGAGGTTGCGCAACAGTTGGCCGACTCCCTCCAGCGCGTAGTACTCGCACTGAATGGGTATCAACACCTCCGCCGCTGCGACCAGGGCGTTCACGGTCAACAGACCCAACGACGGAGGGCAGTCAATAAGCACGAAGTCGATTCCGAAACGATCCAGACTCGCTTCATCGAGCGCGTTCTTCAACCGGGTCTCGCGGGCTACCAGCGACACCAGCTCGATCTCCGCACCGGCGAGGTCGATTGTCGCTGGTACGCACAGCAATCGATCGGACTCAGTGCTGGTCTGCACCGCTTCACCGAGGGGCAACTCACCCAGTAGAACCTCGTAGACCGACGGCACGCCCGCTCGGTGGTCGACCCCCAAGGCGGTGCTGGCGTTACCTTGTGGATCGAGGTCGACCACCAGCACTGTCATCCCATGCAACGCCAATGCGGCAGCCACATTCACGGTGCTCGTCGTCTTGCCAACTCCGCCCTTCTGATTGGCCACCGTAAGCACCCGCCGCTCAACTGGACGGGGTAGGTAGTCAGCACCAGGATGTAGCACGCGAGCCGCCCGTTGCGCCGCGGCACCGATTGGGGTGTCGTCATAATCCGTTGTCGGTCGCAAGACCACACCCGCTCCCACATTCGACTGACTTGATGGCACTACCGGCCGCTGAGTGGATCGCCCTGCGACAGATCGGACCGGCGTGGATGTTTCACGTGGAACATCGTCACCGTACTCGCTTCCGGGCTTGGCGATCATCGCACCCTCTCGTCGCTGACACCGCGGCGGACCGCCTCGACCACAGCCGTCGGCTGCTCTATCACGCCAACACCACACTGGCGTAACCGCAGCACCGCCGCACCGGCGCGTCGCACTGCAGCCTCGTCGCGGGCGACCTCGATGGCGGCCGATGCACCCTTGATAGCGAGAACGCGGCCCCCGGGCCGAGTCAAGGGAAGGCACCAGCCCATCAACCGAGCCAGGGGCGCGACGGCCCGCGCCGTAACGACGTCCACGCCTGCCCAGTCACGAAGCACAGCCGCATCTTCCGCTCGACCGCGCACCACCTGAACAGGCAGATCAAGCGACTGCACCACCTCGACCAGGAAAACCGCCCGCCGGAGCAGCGGCTCGACAAGGGTGATCTGCAGATCTGGCCGGGCGATCGCGAGCACAATACCCGGCAGACCAGCTCCACTTCCGACGTCGAGGACCACACTGTCCTGACTCAGGAGGTCACCGACCACCGCACAGTTCAGCAGATGCCGCGACCATAGCCGTTCGCCTTCCCGGGGTCCGATCAGGCCCCGCGCCGTCGCAACCGTGGCCAGCGTATCGGCGTACCTCCGCGCTAACGGCAGCCGATCACCGAACAACGCGGCGGCAGTCTGGTCGATCGTCACGCCACCACCTTCGGCCGAGTGCCCTGCAAATCCCCGTCATGATGCCTGATAGCCGTCCCTAGAGAGGGCCCTCTGGCAGTCTGGCGGAAATGTTTCACGTGAAACCGACGACAAATTACCTCGATGTCATTCAACGAAACGTCGGCGTCACGGGGAGAGGTGTCGCCGACTACCCACCCAGCCTGCTCACCGCGTCGGCAGCACCACGACGCGCCGGTTCGGCTCTGCGCCGTCACTTTCACTCACCACGCCCGACGCCGCCGCCACTGCGTCATGCACGATCTTGCGCTCGAACGGCGTCATCGGCTGCAGCTCCTCGGGCAAGCCGGTTGCTAGCACCCGCGAAGCCACCTCAGCGCCGAGGCGGCTCAGCTTGGACCGGCGAGACGCCCGCCACCCGGCTACGTCCAACATCAGTCGGCTGCGCTCACCGGTGACCTGCTGTACAGCCAGCCGGGTCAACTCCTGCAGCGCGTCCAACACCTCACCCTGACTGCCGACCAGCTTCTGTAGGTCCGAGCCCCCGTCGATACTCACCATGGCACGCTCGCCTTCCACATCCAGGTCGATGTCCCCGTCGAAGTCCAGGGTGTCCAACAACTGCTCCAAGTAGTCACCGGCGATCTCCCCCTCCTCCACCAACGGGTCCTCGGCTGGGGCCACCCCGCCGGCGGCGGCCTTCTCAGTGGACGGCTCGGTCACGCCACCGAATTCAGTGCCGGTCGGCGGTTCGGAATCGACACCGGCCGGGGTCGCGGGACTCACGTCATTCTGCGTCACAGCGTCTTGCTCCTCACCAGTACTTCACGATGTTCAGCGTGGATGCTAGAGGGCCACCTCAGCGCTTCTTGGACGACCTTCGTGTCGGCTTAGGGTTGGACTTGCCGGCTCCGGGAGCAGTCGCACGAGCGCCATGACGGGTGCCCGGCGCCGAGTTCCGACCCTTCTTGGGCGCAGCCGAAGCCGATCCTTTGCTGAGGTCGGTCCGGGGCGCAGGGCCAGTCTCAGCCTCCGGACTACCCGGGGGCTCGTCGCCGTCAGCGGGGCGGTCGGCCGTGCCAGGTTCGACACCCGGATTGATCCCGTTGAGGTGCTCGGGTGCCCCGTCGTCGGTCGTCCTGTCAACGTCCTTGGGTTTGCGGCCCTTCGTGTTCTGAGGTCGAGCGCCAGGTTTGGGCGCGGACGCGCTGCGTCGTTCGTGGGCTTCCAGCTTCTTCGCCTCGTCCTCCCGCGCGATCCCGGCAAAGACGTAGTGCTGCTGCACCAATGTCCAGGCGTTGTTACTCAGCCAGTACAGCAGGATCGCTACCGGAAGGAATGGACCGCCCACCAGCACGAAGAACGGAAACACCCACAGCACCAACTTGTTCATGATCGCGGCCTGGGGATTCACCTCCGCGGGTACCGGCTGCCGCGCCACCGAAGCACGCGCGGTGAAGTGGGTGGCTATCGCGGCGATGACCATGAGGGGAATCGCGACCAGGGCGATGTCGAGGCGACCGACGCCACCGGTGTAGGCCGCCAACTGATCGACAGTGGAGGTGATCTGGGCGGCCAGGGGAGCACCGAACAACTTGGCATCCAGAAACGATCGAACGTCCTCCGCACTGAACACGTAGTTGGGATAGGAGGCGTTCTCGGCGGGGGACAGACCCAGCTGACCGACCCCGGTACCGGTGCGGTTGAACGATCGCAGCACGTGAAAGAGGCCGATGAAGACCGGCCCCTGGGCGAGCACCGGCAGACACCCCGCGATCGGGTTGAACCCGTTTTCCTTCTGCAGCTTCTGCATTTCGGTAGCCAGCTTCTGGCGATCGCCGGCGTACTTCTTCTGCAGGGCCTTGATCTGGGGCTGGAACTCCTGCATCTGCCGCTGCGTGCGCACCTGGTTGACGAACGGCTTGAACAGCAGGATCCGCAACGTAAACACGAGGAATGTCACCGACAACGCCCAGGCGATTCCACTGGAGGCTCCGAGAACCGAACCAAACACCTTGTGCCAGAACCACAATATGGCCGACACCGGATAGTAGATGAAGTTCAGCACTCTGGCACTCGCTCCTTGTTGTCCTTGCCTGGGGGCACCGGATCCCAGCCACCAGAGTGCCAGGGTGCGCACTTGATCACCCGCACGAGGGTCAACCAGGACCCCATCACTGCGCCACGGGTTCGCAGCGCCTGTACGGCGTACGCGCTACAGGTCGGGTCGAAGCGACAACTGGGCAGCATCATGGGCGACACCCAGGTTCGGTAGGTCATGACGACGGCGGCCAGCACCCGCGCGGCCGGCGAGACCCGTCGCGGCGGGGTGGACGTCATGGCTTCCTGACGGGGAGTCTCAGTCTGCTCAGCGCACTGCGCATGTCGGAGGCAAGTTCGGCAGTGGACGCGGTCGCTGCCGGTGGCAACGCACGCACCACCAAGTGGGTATCCGGCGGCAGGTCAACGAGCAACCCAGCGAGCACGTGCCGCAGCCGGCGCGAGACCGCGTTCCGAACCACCGACGGACCAACCGTCCTGCTGACCACGAGGCCGGCCCGTGCGGACCTCCCGACTGTGTGCTCGGGTGTGACTGACCACGCGTACAACACCAGACTCCGACGACCGGCCCTGCAACCGTGCCGCACAGCAGCGGCGAAGTCGGCGCGGCGGGTGATCCGCTGGTGAGCCGGGAGCACGCGGACGCTGCCGGTCAGGCAGTCAGCTCGGCGCGGCCTTTACGGCGACGCGCCGAGACGATAGCGCGGCCAGCGCGGGTACGCATGCGCAGCCGAAAACCGTGCACGCGCGCACGACGCCGATTGTTCGGCTGAAATGTCCGCTTGCCCTTGGCCACGGTGAGTACTCCCTGAATAATAGGTGAATCGTTGCTGGGTAGATCTCGGGCCGGCTAGTCCGCACCCTCGTCCACTCGGGACAGCATGACACCGCGACCGGTCGGTGGATGACTAGACGAGGCTACGCAGCCCCCGGCAACCGGTCAAACGCCCACCCGATCGACGACACGCCGACACCTCTCGGTGCTTGCCTTGGGTGCCGAGGATGTGCTCGAGCCTTGTGGTCGGCGGCCTGATCTTGTTAGCGTCCCGCCCCAGCGCCACACAACGACATCGGCACCGCACCCGAGGTCGCGGCAGGTACCGCAACACAGGCTTGCCCACGCACCAGGTCGCAGAGGAGCGCGACACGATGATCTCACCCGGTTAGTGCACCCCTGCGCAAGCCGGGGTGGGGGCTGACCGTAGGTTCTGCACAGTTGTGGATAACCCTGTGGACGTGAAGCCGTCCCTGCGCGGCGGGATGCGCCGAGCCCGTGCGCAGGAGTTGCGCGGGGGGGGGTCCGTACCGGGAGGAGGACGTTACGTGGTCGATGAACCACCGGAGTTCAGCTCGGTATGGGACGAGGTCGTCGGCGAACTGAGCACCCCCACCGGGGGCGCCCAGCCGGTGTTGTCCGGGCAGCAACGCGCCCTGCTGCGGCTCACCAGACCGATCGGCCTGCTGGACGGCTTTGCGCTGCTGGCCGCACCCACGACCTTCGCCAAGGAGGCGATCGAGCGTGTCCTGCGGGAGCCGATCACCGCCGCACTCAGCCAGCGGCTGGGAATGCCGGTCGCGCTGGCGGTACGAGTCGACGACGACGCCGAGCAGGCAGCGGCGGAGCCCGGCGCCCAGGCCAACACCACGGCGCACGGGGAGATGGTGATGCAGTCCGCGCAGTCACCCGGTGAGGACACCGACGACGGCGACGAGGTGGACGAAGCCCGTGACGCGCTGGCCACCGTGCACGAGATCTGGCCCAATTACTCCACCAGCCGGGCCCCGGCCCCTGCGCCGTCGCAGACCCGACTGAACGCCAAGTACACCTTCGACACCTTCGTCATCGGCGCATCCAACCGGTTCGCGCACGCGGCGGCAGTGGCCGTCGCAGAGGCACCGGCCCGCGCCTACAACCCCCTGTTTATTTGGGGTGAGTCAGGCCTGGGCAAAACCCACCTGCTGCACGCGGCCGGGCACTACGCCCAACGACTGTTTCCTGGTATGCGGGTGCGCTACGTCTCCACCGAGGAGTTCACCAACGACTTCATCAACAGCCTGCGCGACGACCGCAAGGTGGCATTTCAACGTCGCTACCGCGACATCGACGTGCTGCTCGTGGACGACATCCAGTTCCTGGAAGGCAAGGAAGGCACCCAGGAGGAGTTCTTCCACACGTTCAACACCCTGCACAACGCGAACAAGCAGATTGTGGTGTCCTCCGACCGCCCACCCAAGCAATTGGCCACGCTGGAAGACCGGTTGCGGACCCGGTTCGAGTGGGGCCTGACCACCGACGTCCAACCCCCCGAACTGGAGACGCGGATCGCGATCCTGCGCAAGAAGGCCCAGATGGACCGCCTCGCGGCGCCCGACGACGTCCTGGAGTTCATCGCCAGCCGCATCGAACGCAATATTCGCGAGCTGGAGGGAGCCCTCATACGGGTGACGGCCTTTGCGTCGTTGACCAAGCAGCCCGTCGACCTGGCACTGGCCGAGATCGTGCTGCGGGACCTCATTCCTGACGCCAGCACCATGGAGATCAACGCGGCGACGATCATGGCCGTCACCGCCGAGTACTTCAGCCACTCCCTCGACGAACTTTGCGGTCCGGGCAAGACCCGCGCGGTCGCGCAGGCCCGACAGATCGCGATGTACCTGTGCCGCGAGCTGACCGATCTCTCGCTGCCCAGGATCGGGCAGACCTTCGGCGGCCGCGACCACACCACGGTGATGCACGCGCAGAAGAAGATTCGTAACGAGATGGCCGAACGTCGCACCACCTATGACCAGGTCCAGGAGCTCACCGCCCGAATCAGACAGCGGTCCCGCACCTAGTTCCGCTCGCAACCACTCACACCTGGGGATAGAGCTGGGGACAACGGTGGGAGTTCTGGGGACAAGGGCGGTCGCCGGCGCCGTTGTCGAGTTCCTGGGGATGACGGTCACCACCGCACCCCCGTGCTGCGCACAGGCCGCCACACCGCGTGTGCTGGGCCGACATCAGCTGTCCCCAGAATGCACAGGACCTACTACTGCTGTTGTTCTCTCTCTATAGAAGAACACTTCACTAACCGGGGTGTGCACAGCACGCAGATCGCGAGCGGGCCTGGGTTTCATCCGTCACCGTGAGCCTCTACGGTGATGCCTCCGGGCACCACAGCGCTCCGACGTTGCAGCCCGGCACCACACCCCGAGAGGACGCGCCCGCGCATGGAGTTCCGCCGATGAAGTTCCGGGTGGTTCGGGAGGAGTTTGCCGATGCCGTCGCCTGGGTGGCGCGTAGCCTCCCGTCGCGTCCGCCGGTCCCGGTGCTGGGCGGGGTCCTACTGGCCGCGGATGCCGACGCCGGTCTGACGGTGTCCGGTTTCGACTACGAGGTCTCCGCACAGGTCGGGGTATCCGCCGAGATTGCCGACCCGGGGCGGGTGCTGGTGTCGGGACGATTGCTCGCCGACATCACCCGCTCGTTGCCGCCCAAGCCAGTGGACGTGACGGTGGACGGCACCAGGGTGCAGATCGTTTGTGGGAGTGCGCGTTTCTCATTACCAACGATGCCGGTGCAGGACTACCCACAGCTGCCGGCGATGCCAGCCAGCAGTGGAATCCTGCCGGGAGACACCTTTGCGGAGGCTGTTGCGCAGGTGACGGTGGCGGCAGGACGGGACGACACGCTGCCCATGCTCACCGGAGTGCGGGTGGAAATCGACGGGTCCACCGTGGTCCTAGCCGCGACCGACCGATTTCGGCTGGCGGTACGCGAGTTCCAGTGGCAGCCGGAGGCCAGTGGTGCCCCGGACGCCAAGGGCGCCACCAGGAACGACCCGGCCAGTAACGACCCGGCCGCTGGCCCAGCCCCGGCTGGCTCAGGTATGGCGGTGCTGGTGCCGGCTCGGACTCTGGCGGAGTCGGGCAAGACCCTCAGTGGTGCCGGGGACGTCCAACTCGCCCTGGGTAGTTTGAGCACCGGGGCCGGTGATGGCCTGATGGGACTATCCGGGGCCGGTCGGCGCACCACGACCCGCCTGCTGGACGCGCAGTTCCCCAAGTTCCGTCAACTGCTGCCGGCCGAGCACACCGCGGTGGCGCACGTCAGCGTGCCGACGCTGATCGAATCCATCAAGCGGGTCTCGCTGATGGCCGAACGGGGCGCGCAGGTGCGGTTGGAGTTCACCGGTGGTCCTGACGGCCTGCTGCGGCTCTCCGCCGGCGGGGACGACGAGGGGAAAGCGGAAGAGGAGTTGGCTGCGGAGTTCGTCGGCGATCCGCTGACCATCGCGTTCAACCCAGGATATCTGCTGGACGGGCTGTCGGTGCTGCGCAGCGACCACGTGTCGATGGGTTTCACCACCCCCAGCCGTCCGGCGGTGCTGCGACCGGCCCCGACGCAGCCGGCGCTCCCGCAGGGCGAAGGGCCATTTCCGGCCCCCAGCAGCATCTACACCTACCTGTTGATGCCGGTTCGCCTCCCGGGGTGAGACCGCGGCGCGGTGGGGGTTTGCACTGTCGAGGAGAGGATCTGCAGCATGAAGATCGGTTTGGTGGGGCTGGGCAAGATGGGCTTCAACATGCGCGAACGGTTGCGCGGGACGGGCATCGAGGTGGTGGGCTATGACCCCAGGCCCGACGTGACGGACGTCGAGTCCTTGCAAGCCTTGGCCGATGCTCTGACCGGTCCGCGAATCGTGTGGGTGATGGTGCCCTCCGGCCAGATCACCGCTGACACCATCAGCGACCTGGCCGCCGTGCTCAGCACCGGGGACCTGGTGATCGACGGGGGCAATTCCCGGTATACCGCCGACGCACCGAACGCGGCGATGCTGGACGCACGGGGCATCGCCTACTTGGACTGCGGTGTCTCCGGTGGGGTATGGGGGTTGGAGAACGGCTACGGGCTGATGGCTGGCGGTGCGGTGGCCGACGTCGCGCGCGCCATGCCGGTGTTCGACGCGCTGCGCCCGCAGGGTCCGCGGGAGGAGGGCTTCGCCCACGCGGGCCCGGTGGGCGCCGGGCACTACGCGAAGATGATCCACAACGGCATCGAGTACGGGCTGATGCACGCCTACGCCGAGGGGTACGAGCTGCTGCAGGCCGAGCAGCTCGTGACCGACGTCCCGGGCGTGCTGAAGGCATGGACCAGGGGCACGGTGGTGCGCTCCTGGCTGCTGGACCTGCTCGTGAAGGCGGTGGAGGCCGATCCCGGGCTGGCAGCCATTTCCGGGTGGACCGCTGATTCCGGCGAGGGCCGCTGGACGGTGGAGGAAGCCATCGCGCATTCGGTGCCCGTCCCGGTGATCTCCGCGGCCCTGTTCGCCCGCTTCGCCTCTCGCCAGGACGACTCCCCGGCAATGAAGGCCGTCGCGGCCCTGCGCAATCAGTTCGGTGGTCACGACGTGCACCGAGCCGGCCCCACCTCGGGGTCCGGCTCGACCAGCTGAGCACGTGCACGTCCGACACTTGGCCTTGACCGACTTCCGGTCCTGGCCGCACGCCGAGCTGGACCTTCGGCCTGGGGTAAGCGTGCTGCTGGGGCGCAACGGCTGCGGGAAGACGAACCTGGTGGAGGCGGTCGGCTATCTGGCCACCCTGTCCTCGCACCGGGTGGCCACGGACGCACCGTTGGTGCGATCCGGCGCCGATCGTGCGGTGCTCGGGGTCGCGGTGGTCAACGAGGGCCGCGAACTGTTGGTCGAGGTGGAGATCGCCCCTGGCCGGACTAACCGGGCGCGGATCAACCGCTCGCCGGTGTCGCGGCCGCGTGAGCTGGTGGGGATCTTGCGCACGGTCTTGTTCGCGCCGGAGGACCTGGCGCTGGTGCGTGGTGACCCGGGCGAGCGCCGCCGCTACCTCGACGAACTGATGGTGAGCAGGATCCCGCGGATGGCTGGAGTGCGGGCGGACTATGACAGGGTGCTGCGCCAGCGCACCGCCCTGCTGAAGACCGCCGGTGCGGCCCTGCGCCGGGGACAGGACAGCTCCGCGGCCACCACCTTGGACGTCTGGGACGCGCATCTGGCCGGGCACGGGGCGCAGCTGTTGGCTGGCCGGGTCGACCTGTTGGCCTTACTGGCCCCGCATGTCCGGCGGGCGTACGCAGAGTTGGACCCGCAGTCCCCGCCCGCGTCGATGTGTTACCGCAGCAGCCTGCGGGCGGCATGGCCGGCTGGGTACCCCCAATCCGCCGCCGGCGACCGGCCTGTTGCCGACCACCGCCCCGGTACCGACCCGGCACCGTTCGAGGCGGCGCTGCGCGCTGAACTGGCCCGGTTGCGCCCCCAGGAGGTAGATCGAGGGGTGTGCCTGGTGGGCCCGCACCGCGACGATGTCGACCTGGTGCTGGGGGAGTACCCCGCCAAGGGGTACGCCAGCCATGGGGAGTCGTGGTCGTTCGCGCTCGCCTTGCGGCTGGGGAGCTTCGGGTTGCTCCGCGCCGAGGGCAGCGACCCGGTCCTGGTGCTGGACGACGTGTTCGCCGAGCTGGATCACCCGCGCCGCAGCGCGCTCGCCGCCGTCGCGGCGACCGCCGAGCAGGTGCTCATCACGGCCGCTGTCGCCGAGGACGTGCCAGCCGAGCTGGACGGTGACCGATTCCACGTTTCGGCCTCCGACACCGCCGGGCGCCGAACCTCAGAAGTACACGGTGACTTGGAGGTACCCGGTGACTTGGAGGTACATGGTGACTTGGAGGTACATGGTGACTTGGAGGTACATGGTGGCACCGACTGATCCCCCAGCGCCGGAGCCGGGCAGAAACGCAGCGCAACCACCGATATACCGCCAGAATCCACAGTCTGTGGACAATCCTGTGGATTCTGGGAGCAACACGGTTGGGGCTGGGGATGGTCTTCGCGGTGGTGACAGTGTGCCGATGCCCGCTCACCCAGTGGGGGAGCCGGAACCGCCCCGCGGAGTGGACCTCGCGCGACGGGCACTGCAGGACGCGAGGGCCGCGGCGAAGGCCCGCGGTAAAGCGGTCGGCAGGGGTGGCGTGGCAAGCCGGACCGGTGTCCGCAGGGCGGCGGGGGGCCGTCGCCGTTGGTCGGGACCGGGTGCCGACGACCGGGACCCGCAGACCCTGGCGAGCGCGGCCGCCGGGCTGGTGCGCTCGCGGGGTTGGTCGGAGGAGATCGCCGCCGGCACGGTGCTGGGCCGGTGGAATACTTTGGTGGGTGCGGACATCGCCGCCCACGCCCAGCCGGAGGCATTGGTCGACGGGGAACTGCTGGTGCGGGCGGAGTCCACCGCGTGGGCGACCCAGCTGCGGATGATGCAGCGACAGCTGCTGGCGACAATCGCCGGGTCGGTAGGTAACGGCATCGTGACCCGGCTGACCGTGCGTGGGCCGACTGCCCCGAGTTGGAAGCGGGGCGAGCGGCGGGTTCGCGGCCGCGGCCCGCGCGACACTTACGGCTGAGTCGGCGCCGGATGGGCTGCCGCGTTGGTCCATGGCGTCGGACTTGTCGTCGGTCGTGATACTGCGCTCACGGCACTCTCAGGGGTGTCGCAGGGCCATCTGCACGCGTCCGGGGCAGTAGTGTGGAGTGGTACCCATCCGTGCGGCGGCGCCCCCGCCCCAGGCCGAGGAGAACCCGAACGCTCGTGACAGCCACCAAACCTGCGTACGGCGCGTCCTCCATCACGGTCCTGGAGGGTCTGGACGCGGTCCGCAAACGCCCCAGCATGTACATCGGTTCCACCGGTGAGCGTGGATTACACCACCTGATCTGGGAGGTGGTGGACAACTCGGTGGACGAGGCGATGGCCGGGTACGCCACCCGGGTCGACGTCACGCTGCTGGCTGGCGGCGGAGTGCAGGTGGTCGACGACGGCCGTGGCATCCCGGTGGACATGCACCCGGTGGAGAAGCGCCCCACGCTGGAGGTGGTGCTCACCGTGCTGCACGCCGGCGGCAAGTTCGACTCCGACTCCTACGCGGTCTCCGGGGGCCTGCACGGGGTCGGTATCAGCGTGGTCAACGCGCTGTCGGAGCGCCTGGAGGTGGACGTCTACCGCGACGGCACCAGCTGGACGCAGCGCTACGACTACGCCAAGCCCGGTCCGCTGATAGAGGTCGGCCCGTCCCGACGGATGGGCACCACCACCCGGTTCTGGCCCGATGCGGAGATCTTCGAGAGCACCGAGTTCAACGCCGAGACGGTGGCGCGGCGCCTGCAGGAGATGGCCTTCCTCAACAAGGGCCTGACGATCACCCTCACCGACGAGCGGGTCAGCGACAGCGATGCCGAGGCAGACGCCGAGGGAAACAGCGCTCGGATCAAGTCTCGGTCCTACTGCTACCCCGGGGGCCTGGAGGACTTCGTCCGGCACCTGAACAAGTCCAAGACCCCCATCCACACCTCGGTGGTCGGCTTCACCGCGGTGGGCACCGGGCAGGAAGTGGAGGTCGCCATGCAGTGGAACACCGGCTACACCCCCTCGGTGTACACCTTCGCCAACACCATCAACACCCACGAGGGGGGCACCCACGAGGAGGGGTTCCGCTCCGCGCTGACCTCGGTAGTGAACAAGTACGCCAGGGAGAAGAAATACCTCAAGGAGAAGGACGAGTCCCTGGGTGGGGAGGACATCCGCGAGGGATTGGTCGCGATCGTCAGCGTGCGGGTCGGGGAGCCGCAATTCGAGGGCCAGACCAAGACCAAACTGGGCAACACCGAGGTACGCAGCTTCGTGATCAAGACCTGCAACGAGTGGCTGGGTGACTGGTTCGAGCGCAACCCCTCCGACGCCAAGATCATCATCAACAAGGCGATCTCCTCCGCCCAGGCACGCGTGGCCGCCCGCAAGGCCCGGGAGCTGGTGCGCCGCAAGAGCGCCACCGACATCGGCGGTCTGCCGGGCAAGCTCAGCGACTGCCGATCCAACGACCCGGCCCGCTCGGAAATTTACGTGGTGGAGGGTGACTCGGCGGGCGGCTCGGCCAAATCGGGCCGGGACTCGATGTTCCAGGCGATCCTGCCGCTGCGGGGAAAGATCATCAACGTGGAGAAGGCCCGGATCGACCGGGTGCTGAAGAACACCGAGGTCCAGGCGATCATCACTGCCCTGGGCACCGGCATCCACGACGAGTTCGACCTGGCAAAGCTGCGCTACCACAAGATTATTTTGATGGCCGACGCCGACGTGGACGGCCAGCACATCTCGACGCTGCTGATGACGCTGCTGTTCCGCTTCATGCGCCCGCTGGTGGAGCACGGTTACGTCTATCTCGCCGCGCCGCCGCTGTACAAAATCAAGTGGAGCAAAGGCGAGCCCGACTTCGTCTACTCCGACCGGGAGCGTGACGCCCTGCTGAAGGCCGGAGCCGAGGCGAACCGCAAGATCAACGCCGGTGACGGGGTGCAGCGTTACAAGGGCCTGGGGGAGATGAACGCCAAGGAATTGTGGGAGACCACCATGGACCCCGCGCACCGGATCCTGCGCCAGATCACCCTGGACGATGCCGCCACCGCGGACGAGCTGTTCAGCGTGCTGATGGGCGAGGACGTGGAGGCCCGGCGCAGCTTCATCACCCGCAACGCCAAGGACGTCCGCTTCCTCGACGTGTGAGCACGCCCCAGTTCGACCGGGCAGCCCTGATGACTGGAGACGCGCAATGACCGACACCACCCTGCCACCCGAGCTCCCGCCTGCGGGTTTCACCGACGGCGGCTCTGGTGCGGGCCGCGACCGCGTGGAGCCGGTCGACATCCAGCAGGAAATGCAGCGCAGCTACATCGACTACGCGATGAGCGTCATCGTCGGCCGCGCCCTACCCGATGTGCGCGACGGCCTCAAACCGGTGCACCGACGGGTGCTCTGGGCCATGTACGACAGCGGTTTTCGCCCCGACCGCGGTTACGTCAAGTGCGCCCGCGTGGTGGGGGAGGTGATGGGCAACTATCACCCGCACGGCGACACCTCGATCTACGACACCCTGGTGCGCTTGGCCCAGCCGTGGTCGATGCGGTACCCGCTGATCGACGGACAAGGCAACTTCGGCTCACCGGGCAACGACCCGGCCGCGGCCATGCGTTACACGGAGTCCCGGCTGACCCCGTTGGCGATGGAGATGCTGCGGGAAATCCGGGAAGACACCGTCGACTTCTCGCCCAACTACGACGGCAAGACGGACGAGCCCGATGTCCTGCCGAGCCGTTTCCCCAACCTGCTGGTCAACGGCTCCGGTGGGATTGCGGTGGGCATGGCCACCAACATGGCGCCGCACAACTTGCGTGAGGTCGGCGCGGCCGTCATTTGGGCGTTGGACAACCATGAGGCCGACGACGAGAGCACGCTAGCAGCGGTGATGGAGCGGGTCACCGGCCCGGACTTCCCCACCTCAGGCTTGGTCGTGGGCTTCGACGGCATCCGCGACGCTTACACCACCGGCCGGGGATCGGTGCGGATGCGCGGCGTGGTCGAGGTGGAGGAGGACGCCCGCGGGCGCACCACCCTGGTGTGCACCGAACTGCCCTACCAGGTCAACCCGGACAACCTGGTCACCAACATCGCCGAGCAGCTACGGGACGGCAAGATCGCCGGCATCTCCGACATCCACGACGAGTCCTCCGACCGGGGGGGCATGCGCATCGTGCTCACCCTGAAACGCGACGCGGTGGCCAAGGTGGTGCTGGCCAACCTCTACAAGCACACCCAGCTGCAGACCAGCTTCGGGGTGAACAACCTGTCCATCGTGGACGGAGTGCCACGCACGCTGCGGTTGGATCAGCTCATCCGGCTGTACGTGACCCACCAGCTCGAGGTCATTGTCCGGCGGACCCAGTTCCGACTGGCCAGAGACGAGCGTCGTGCTCACCTGTTACGCGGTCTAGTCAAGGCCCTGGACGCCCTGGACGAGGTGATCGCGCTGATCCGGGCCTCGGCCTCGGCCGACGTCGCCCGCACTGGGCTAATGAGCCTGCTCGATGTCGACGAGGAGCAGGCCCAGAATATCCTGGACATGCAGCTACGCCGGTTGGCGGCGCTGGAACGTCAGCGGATCTTCGACGAGCTCGCCGAGATCGAGCTGGAGATCGCCGACTTGCGCGACATCCTGGCCCGCCCCGAGCGGCAGCGGGAGATCGTGCGCACGGAGCTCACCGAGATCGTGGACAAGTTCGGCGACGCCCGGCGCAGCCGCATCATCCCCGCCGACGGCGACGTGTCGATGGAAGACCTCATCGCCCGCGAGGACGTGGTGGTTACCATTACCGAGACCGGCTACGCCAAGCGAACCAAGACCGATCTCTACCGCGCGCAGCGTCGTGGCGGCAAGGGCGTGCAGGGCGCGGGTCTGAAGACCGATGACATCGTCAGCAAGTTCTTCGTCTGCTCCACCCACGACTGGATCTTGTTCTTCACCACGAAAGGCCGGGTATACCGGGCCAAGGCCTACGAGCTGCCCGAGGCCAACCGCACCGCCCGCGGGCAGCATGTGGCGAACCTGCTGGCGTTCCAACCAGACGAGCGCATCGCGCAGGTGATCCAGATCGTCGACTACCAGGTCATGCCCTACCTGGTGCTGGCCACCAAGGGTGGGTTGATCAAGAAGTCGCGGCTGAGCGACTTCGACTCCAACCGCACCGGCGGCATCGTGGCGGTGAACCTGCGCGATGACGACGAGTTGATCGGCGCGGTGCTGTGCTCTGCCGACGACGACCTGCTGCTGGTCTCGGCCGGCGGGCAGTCCATCCGGTTCTCCGCCACCGACGAGGTGCTGCGCCCGATGGGCCGGGCCACCTCGGGCGTGCTCGGCATGCGCTTCAACGGCCAGGACGCGCTGCTCAGCCTGAACGTGGTGAAGGAGGGCACGTTCCTGCTGGTCGCGACATCGGGTGGGTACGCCAAGCGCACCGCGATGGCCGACTATCCGGTGCAGGGTCGCGGGGGCAAGGGTGTACTCACCATCCAGTACGACCGACGGCGTGGCACTCTGGTAGGAGCACTCATCGCCGATATCGACGACGAGTTGTACGCCATCACCTCCGCTGGGGGGGTGATCCGCACCACCGCCAAGGAGGTGCGCAAGGCGGGTCGGCAGACGAAGGGTGTGCGGTTGATGAACCTTGGCGAGGGAGACGCCCTCATCGCGATCGCCCGGAACGCCGACGAGTCCGGTGAGCCGGGCGATGCATCGACCCACCTGCCAGCGACACCTGAGGAGCAGTCATGAGTACTCCCTCCACCCCGTCGGGTGCCGGTCAGAGTGGCCGGGATCGGGCCAGGTCCAACTCCGAGGGCCCGCCGCCTTGGCAGCGGGGCAGCGCCGCAAGCGCGGGCGCCAATGCCGCCGGGGCCTCCCGGGCGGCGGCCGCTAACCCGGCACCTGATACCCAACCGGCCCGGGCGGCGAACCTGCCCCCCAGTCGGTCCGCCGGCGGGCAGGACAGCGGGCACGGCGGCGGGGATCAGCGACGCGCCACCGTGGTGGTGGACGCTCCGACCAGCAATATCCGGCGCAGCGATATCCCCACCGACATGCCGGATCTCTCGCAAGCACGGCGCACCAGCCCGACCCCGCCGCGTGCGCCCAGCGGTGGCCAGCGTCAAGCGAGCCCGGTCCGCACACCTGGACGCGGACCGCGCCGGGCGGCCCTGCAGGTCAAGCACATCGACCCGTGGTCAGCGCTGAAGCTGTCGCTGGTGTTGTCGGTGGCGCTGTTCCTGGTATGGATGATCGCGGTCGGGGTGCTGTACCTGGTGTTGGACGGCATGGGGGTGTGGAGCCGGATCAACACCACCTTCACCGACTTCGTCACGGTGAGCGACCCGACCACCGCAGGCAGCCAGCTCATCGGCCCGGGCCGAGTGTTCGGGGTGGCCGCCATCGTGGGCCTGGTGAACGTCGTGCTGTACACGGCGTTGGCGACGCTGAGCGCCTTCGTCTACAACCTCTCCGCTGATCTCGCCGGAGGGGTCGAGGTCACCCTCACCGAACGCGACTGAGACGCGGTTTCTCTTCCCGCCCGGTGGTCGGGTACCGTCAGCGCGCATCCCGGGCCTATAGCTCAGACGGTTAGAGCGCTTCCCTGATAAGGAAGAGGCCGGTGGTTCAAGTCCACCTAGGCCCACCCGAGCAGCCCGATCAGGAGGTGGATCACTGGTGAAACTGTTGGTGCTGCTTGCCGCGGCTGCAGGTGCGGTGTTCGGGTTGTCCCGGATGCGCGCTGGCCGCAACGAGGCCGACCTGTGGCACGAGGCCACCGAACCCCTGGCCGACCAGCAAATCAGGATTCCCTCGGGGACGTAGCTCAATTGGCAGAGCACTGCCTTTGCAAGGCAGGGGTTAGGGGTTCGATTCCCCTCGTCTCCACAAGGCGCCACTACGTTGCGGGGCCTGGGCGCACGCAGACGCGCCTTGTCGGTAGTCAGGCGTCCGGGAGCGCGTGGGCGGTGAGGGCGCTGCAAGCCTGCAGTCAGGCCAGTAGGGCAGAAGTGCCGTCCGCGGGCGGCGGCGTCAAGCGGAGTGGTCTGTCGCTGCGCGAGTCCCACGTCCCGACCGCGACTGCACCGATCAGCGATGCCTCACCGGGCGATCATGGCATTGCCTCCGCGCTAGCAGCCGGCGCCAAGGTCATTGCGGACTGGCTCCGCCGCGGCCTGATCGATGACATCGTGCTCACCCGCGCGCCGGTGCTGCTGGGAGGCGGTATCCCGCTGTTCGGCCCCCTCGACTCCGACGTGCATCTGATTCACCTGGCCACCACCGGCAACGACGCCGGCATGACAAGTAGCCATTACCGGGTCGCAGTGCCCACCGACCTCGGATCAGCGAACGATCGGCCATACCTTGGGCCCACAAGTGAACGAGCCGGATCTGTTCCGCTGATCGATCGTCTACCGGACGACGGCGTCGGCTTCGATCTCCACAAGCAGCGCAGGATCGATGAGTCTGCTCACCTCGACCATGGAGGTTGCCGGACGGATGTCGGCGAAGACCTCACCGTGCGCGCGCCCGACCTCCTCCCACCGGCTGATGTCAGTCACGAACATGCGGGTCCGTACGACGTCCTGCAACCGCGCGCCTGCCTGCTCAAGTGCGAGCTGGATGCGGCGCAGTGCCTCGCGCGCCTGGTTCCCGATGTCATCTCCTCCGACCGCCCCGCCACCCTCCGCTGCTGCTGTCGTGCCCGCGACCGACACCCACTGGCCGACGCGCCCCGCCCACGAGTAGCCGACAAGAGACTCCCAGCGCGCTCCCGAGGAAACCGTCTGCCGCTTCGTCACGGCTCCAGCACGCTTGATCTAGGCCGGAGATGTCTCGACTGCGCCGGAGGCGGCCCCCCCGTCCCGCAGCCGGATTCGTCGCGATGCGGCGACCTCAGCTGCGGTAGGCGTCGGTTCGGTGCCGGATTGCGGTGACATCGACGACGTGGTTGGCGTCGTCGATGAGGTAGAGGATTCGGTATGTGCCGCGCCGCGCGGTCCATGCCGGGGCCATCGGCGGGTCGAGGGGCTTGCCGACCCGGTGGGGGTCGTGGAGCAGCGGTCCGGTGACGAACTCGTACACCGCTGTCGCGACCTTCTCCGGCAGCTGGTCGGTGAGGGCGCGGGCGGCTGAGCGGGCGATCCGCAGCCGGTAGGGCTGACTCAACGGGGCAGGCGACCAGCCGCCCGCATGGCGTGGGTGAGCTGCTCGGCGTCGAGGTGGTCACCGGCGGCGAGGGCGGCCCGGCCGTCGCCGTGCGCGGCCAGCAGCTCGGCGTCGGAGAGCACGGCGATCGTGTCCTGCAGGGTGTCGTAGTCCTCGGCTGAGAGCAGCACCGCGGCGCGGTGTCCGTTGCGGGTGATCTCGAATCGCTCGTGGGTGCTGGCCGCGTCGTCGATGAGCTTGGACAGCTGGGCGCGAGCGGCGGCAACTGGCAACGTCGGCATGTACATGATTGTAGCGTTAATAGCCTAATGGGGCTCCGCCCCAGCCCGACGAGCGGTGTTGTGCTCGGCCGGGGGAGGCGGTCGTAGGCTCCGGTCGCGGGTCACACGGGAAGTGGCTGCCCGTCATTGAGTTACCGCCGTGGCGGTGGGTGGCCCGGAGGCCGATCCACGACCGGAGCTGGTGATGACGGTAGCGGAATGCATCAGGTCGAGGATGTTGGTGACTCCGGCCGAGTACACGGTGGTCGGCCTTCTCCCGCTGCCGGCGCCGAGCGCGGAGATCACTGGTTCGGCTTCTCCCCAGGACGGCCGAGCCCTCGGGTGAGGCCCACCCCGAACCCGAGTATCGACTCCACTTAGGACGGCTGAGAGGAACAGTTCGCTTCAAATGGTGGCACGGCGCAGGGCTGGGTCCGTGTCGCGTTACGGCGTTCAGCGCTCCTATTTCGCCGTGTCCTTGGGCCCATGCCTTGACCTGAGACCCAGGGAGCGCGGGGTCCGACGTCGGCGGGTGCCTGCACGCCCATCGGCATGACAACTCTGGGTTTACGACCACTGTGAACCCTGGCCATAGGGGGCATCCCCTTCGCCGCACGGTGCACCGATGCGGTGGACCGCTGACCTCGTTGGGTGCCGTCCGCGTGGTGGCTACCGTCGTCATCATGCGCACCGTGTTCGCACCCTGCCTCGCTGCCTGCGCCGCACTGCTCGTGGGCTGCACCGCTACACCGGTCAGCCCCGCGCCCAGCGTGACAGCCAGCCCGACAACCTCGTCGCCAACGACTCCGGCGGCCACCGCCCCGCCCAGCACCGCCCCGCCGACGACCCCGGCTGCGCCACCGGCGCTACCTCCGGTGCCCACCCCGGCCCGGCTGGGAACGTGTCCGTACCTGACAGCACAGCAGGTCGCGCAGTTCAACGGTGAGTTGGTTCCCGAGGTGCAGCTGGACGCCGGATCCACCCCGCCGGCCTGCTTCTTCTCCCAGAATGGCGGGGGCCAGCAGCTCAGCGTCTGGGTGTTCCGCGCCAGCACACCCGAACAAGCAACCGCCGCGGTAGACCGGGCCGCCCCGGTGGCGACTACCGACCCGGCTGATCAACCCCCGGGCTGGACAGGTGGCAGCACGGGAGGGCCTGGGGGAGCGGTGTATGCCGTGGCCAAAGCGGCGGTGGCGGTGATCGTGACCTCCAACCAAGCGCAGTCGATCAAGGCCCGCAGGGTGGCCGAGCAGGTCATTACCGCTCTGGGGTTGTGACCTGCTCGGGGTCCTCGTCAGGCCGGCGGCGGTCCTGCACCCGGGGTGGAGCGGGAGCCGGTGGTGGGGAGATCGGCCGCGGCGGAGCCAGCACCGCCGCAGCCACGGCCACCGCACCAACCACCGGCAGCAGCCACGGCCAGCGGCGCCGGGCACGGGGGCGGGTGGAGCGCCTAGGTGTTCGGAACATGCTGATCAGTCTGCCTGCCGCCCGCCGCGGCGACGCACCCGGAGCCGGAGATGGCAGAATGGCTGCCGTGAGCACTCCAACACATCCGACCTTGGCACCAGCCACCGCGACGGCCACGTTGCACACCAACCGGGGTGATATACGCCTCGCCCTGTTCGGCAACCACGCGCCCAAGACGGTGGCGAACTTCGTCGGACTTGCCGAGGGGTCCTCGTCCTATTCCGATCCCAACGCCGCCGGCGGCACGTCCGGGCCGTTCTACGATGGTTCGGTCTTTCACCGGGTGATCGCGAACTTCATGGTGCAGGGTGGCGACCCCACCGGCACCGGCCGAGGCGGTCCCGGCTACACCTTCGGCGACGAGTTCCACCCCGAACTGCAGTTCGACCGGCTGTACCTGCTGGCCATGGCCAACTCGGGACCCGGAACCAACGGCTCGCAATTCTTCATCACCACTGACAAGACCCCGCACCTCAACCGCAAGCACACCATCTTCGGTGAGGTTGCCGACCCCGACTCCCGCGCCGTCGTCGACGCCATCTCCGCCTCGCCCACAGATCGGTCTGACCGTCCGGTCGAGCCGGTCTTCATCGAACGCGTCACCGTCGAACAGGCCTGAGCGGCCACGGTGAGCACGCCGGGTTGGGGTCCGCCGGACGCGGGACCGGGGGGCGCCGGGCTCGGTGCCGGCGCGACACCCGCGGCGATGACCTGCTACCGGCACCCCGACCGCGCCACCGGCTTGCGCTGTACCCGGTGCGGCCGTCCGACCTGCCCGGAGTGCCTGCGCGAGGCCGCTGTCGGGTTTCATTGCGTGACCTGCCTAGCTGAAGGCCAACGCGACGTCCGCTCCGCCAGCACGGTCGCCGGTGCGCGCCTGATCCCTGGCGCACCTGTCCTCACCTACGGGCTGATCGGGCTGAACGTCCTCATGTACCTGCTCACCGCCGTGCTGGCGGGCAGCGCCACGGATAACGCGGCGTCGACGTTCTTCCAGAGCTACGGATTGTTCCCCTACGGCGTCGCCGACGGGCAGGTGCTGCGCCTGGTGGTCAGCGGTTTCCTGCAGTACGGACCACTGCACCTGCTGCTCAACATGTACGCGCTCTACATCCTGGGCCGCGAGATGGAGACCGTCCTGGGCCGGGTGCGGTTCGCGGCGTTGTACGCACTGGCCCTGCTCAGTGGCTCCGCGGCGGTGATGGCGTTTCAGTCGCCGACCAGCCTCACGGTGGGCGCCTCCGGTGCGGTGTTCGGGCTGATGGGCGGGTTCGCCGTGGTGCTGTTTCGGCTCCGTCGCAGCCCCGGTCCGATATTGACCATCATCGCGTTGAACGTCGCGTTGAGCGTGCTCGTTCCGGGGATCTCGTTGTGGGGTCACCTCGGCGGGCTGGTCGCTGGCGCCCTGGCCACTGCGGTGCTGGTCTACGCCCCGCCCCGACGACGGGTCCCCGTCCAGGTAGGGGGCCTGCTCACCCTGACCTTGCTGGCAGTGGCTGTGACCGCGTTACGGGTTGCGGCGCTGCGCCCTGCGCTGGGCTTGTGACCTGAACCGGCTGGCGCGTCAGCGCGACGCCAACGCCGAGAGCGCGGTCAGCACCTCGCGCGGATCGGCGCCGAGATCCGCGCGGGTCAGCAGCAACAGCGCACCGCTGCGCTGGGGGGTGTCGTAGGGGGTGATCTCCAGGACAGGGACGTCCCTGCCCAGCCGGCGGGTGCGCACGACCTCCACCCGCTCGACCTGCGACCAGGCCAACCGGTGCGCCGTGCGCGGTCCGCGCACGACGAGACCCGCAGCGTCGGCGGCCAACCGGGGCCGCAACCGCGCACCCAGAGCGGCCACGCCGAGCAGGCCGGCAGCGGCGAGCGTGAGCAGCACCTGACCGGGCCGGTCCGGTGCCAGGTATGCCAGCACCGCAGCCAACCCACCACACAAACCTACGACCGCCACGGCGGCGGGTTTGGCCGACCACTGGCGGGGCACCTGCTGACCATCCGAGGCCGACTGTCCACAGGAGTTGTCCACAGGAGTTGTCCACAATGGGGATGAGTTACACCGGTGTAATGACTGGCGTGCTCAGCGCCAGCGCATCGTCATGAGCAGCCCGATCACCATGAGGGCAAACCCGATGAGGAAGTTCCACGACCCGAGCGTCATCAGGAACGGGATTCGGTCCCCGGCGAGGTAGTTCAGCACCAACCACACCAGACCCAGCAGCATCACCCCGAGCATCACGCCGATGTAGACCGGGTGCGAGGGGCCGGCCTTGGACTTCACCGAGGTCCGGGCGCCACCCGCGGCGGCGTAGGCGGGCTTCCTGCGTACCTTCGACTTGGGCATGACGTCCTCGGGTTGAGTGCTGGGCTTGGCGAACTGGGCAGGGCGCGCCCTGGTGAACACGTTACCGTGGTGAGCAGGGTGTGGGCTGCGGGCAGTGAAGGGACCGGACACGATGGGTAGGCAGGCCTGGCGGGTTTCGGTTGCCCTGGTGTGCCTGCTCGTCGGGTTGCTGCTCGCCACGACGAGGGAGGCAGCCCAGGGTGGGCAGCTGCGTAGTGCCGGCACCACCCGACTGTCCGACCTGGTGCGCAGCGCGCAGATGTCGGTGGACTCCGTCGAGGTCCAGCGCAGTCAACTGCTGGCCCGCGTCGACGCGGCCCAGCGCAGCGCCGGAGATCGCAACGTGGGGGTCGCCCAGAACATCGGCCGAGCTGACCAGCTCGCAACGGCAGCCGGACTCACCACGATGTCCGGACCTGGCCTCACCGTCACCCTCACCGACGCCGCGCGGGACGCCAACGGGCGGTACCCGGCCGGTGCCTCGCCGGACGACCTGGTGGTGCACCAGCAGGACCTGCAGAGCGTGCTGAACGCGCTGTGGGCTGGCGGCGCCGACGCTGTGGCCGTGCAGGACCAGCGGCTGGTGGCCACCTCGGCGCCGAGGTGCATCGGCAATACGCTATTGCTGCACGGGCGCACCTATAGTCCGCCCTACGTCGTCACTGCGATCGGCGAGTCGCGCCGGCTGTTGGATGCACTACGTGCCGAAAGGGGGGTCGCCATCTATCGTCAGTATGTGGCGCGGTTCGGTCTCGGGTACGTGGTCGACACTGCCGATCAAATCACCGTGCCCGCCTACACGGGTTCGGTCAAGGTGAGTCGAGCCCAGGAGGTACCTCGGTGAGCACCGCAGTGCAGCAGGCACCCCCGTCGCCGTCGCCGCGGCCTGCCCGGCATCGGCCTGCCCGGCATCGGGGCGACCGGGTGCGCAGCGCCATCCGAGGGGTCGGAGAGCTCTTCATCACCCTTGGCCTGGTCATGCTGCTGCTGGTGGTCTACGAGGTGTATTGGACGAACCTGGTCTCCGCCGGCAAGCAACAGGCTGCGGCGAGCACCTTGGACCAAGAGTGGGCCAAGGGAGACAACCCGCTCATCGCCTCCCCGAACCCGGCTCCGGCCGCTCCAGCCGCTGGAGCGCCTGCCGCCCAACGCAGCAGCTCGTACGCTGTGGCGCCTGGCCAGGGTTTCGCGAAGCTCTACATTCCCACCTTCGGCCCGGACTATCAGTTCACCGTGCTCGAAGGCACCGATGCACAGACCCTCGATGCCGGACCGGGGCATTACACGGGCACCGCCTTCCCCGGTGAGCGGGGCAACTTCGCGGTAGCTGGGCACCGGGTGGGCAAGGGTGCGCCGTTCAATGACCTGGACCTGCTGCGTTCCTGCGATGCGATCATTGCCGAGACCGCCGATTCCTGGTTCGTTTACCGAGTGTTGCCGATGGCCGACGAGGTGCCCGGCTGGTCCGGCGGCAAGGGCGCAAGCGCGGCCACCTGCTCCGGCAATGGGGGCAGCGTCAAGGTGGCACCGCTGGGTGGCGCCTACACCGGGGTGGTTGGCCAGGAGATTGTGGATCCCTCCCAGAGTCAGGTGATCGCGCCGGTGCCCAACGCCAGCGCGACACCGGACCCGTCCCAGGGCGCTGCCCTGCTGACGCTCACCACCTGTCACCCCCGCTTCTCCGCCCAGCAGCGCCTGATCATCCACGCGGTACTGGTCAAGACGTGGGCGAAGAACGGCTCGCCCCAGGGCCAGTTGCCGCCTGAAATGTCTGAGCGCTGAGATGTACGCCTGGATCTGGCGCACCCTGCCCGGGCCGCTGGTGGTTCGACTGCTGCTCGCCCTGCTGCTGCTGACCGCGGTCTTGGCGCTGCTGATGATGGTGGTGTTCCCGGCAGTGGATCCGCTGCTGCCGTTCAACAACGTGTCGGTCAACTAAGGGTCTGCGGCAAGCGCGGGTCTGAGCTGGGCGGGACCCGCGTAGCGTGGCTGTCCATGCGGATTCTCGTCGTCGACAACTACGACAGCTTCGTCTTCAACCTGGTGCAGTATCTCGGCCAGCTCGGAGTCGACGTCGACGTAATGCGCAACGACGAGCCCGCGCTCGCCGACATCACCGCCTACGACGGGCTGTTGCTCAGCCCGGGGCCGGGCACCCCTGAGCGGGCCGGGGCCAGCGTCGAACTGGTGCACACCAGCCTGCGCAGAGCCATTCCGCTGCTCGGCGTATGCCTGGGGCACCAGGCCATCGGGGTGGCCTTCGGGGCGACAGTGCAACGCGCCCCTGAGCTGCTGCACGGCAAGACAAGCCGGGTCGACCACGACGGCAGCGGGGTGTTCGCCGGCCTGCCACAACCGTTCACCGCGACCCGCTACCACTCGCTGACGGTGCGCCCGGACACCGTGCCGGCCGAGCTCGTCGTCACCGCCCGAACTGCGACTGGGGTGGTGATGGGTCTTCGGCACCGACGCGCCCCGATCCACGGGGTGCAGTTTCACCCCGAGTCGGTGCTCTCCGAGGGTGGGCACCGGCTGCTGGCCAACTGGTTACGGCTATGCGGGCACAGCGTGCCGGAATCGCGGGTGCGCCAGCTAGAGCAGGCCGCTGCCGCCGCCTGGGGTGAACTGGGCGAGGTAAGCCCCGCCGGGGTGTAACAACCGGTGGGTGCGTTGTCGACCGGCCGGCTGGTGCGTGCCGGGCTCAGCCTCCCGGTCGAGGCGGAGGTGGCGTGGTGGTGGGTGGGGCGGTCGTGGTGGTGGTGGTGGTGGTGGTGGTGGTGGTGGGCGCCGGGCTGGACGACGGGGCGGGCGGCGGTGTGGTGGTGGGCGCCGGCAGTTCACCGTAAACGAGGTTGATGGCCACGTTGGGGGCGACCGCCGTCCCAGCCGCGGGCGTCTGGCTGCCGACCACACCGTTTTGCGCCGGGTCGGTCACCGGCGTGGGGGTAGCGGTGACGTTGGCGCCGCCGCCGGTGTAGCCAGCGGCCTGCAATGGCGCCAGCACCTCGGAGAGCTTCTTGCCGCGGAGTTCGGGCATCAGGATGCGGTTGGCACTGGACACGCTGATCGTGACCGTGTCGCCCTTGGCGGCCTGGGTGGCGCCCACCGGGTCCTGAGCCACCACCTCACCCTTGGCCTTGGCTGAGTCGGCCGATACGGCACGCACCTGGAATCCCGCAGCCTCCAGGTTCGCGGTGGCGTCGGCCTGGCTTTGCCCCAGTACCGACGGCACCCGAACCGGTGCCTTTCCACTGCTCACCACCAATGCCACCGCACCACGGAGATCGACCCGGCTCCCGGCAGTGGGCGCAGCGCTGATCACCGAGCCGGCCGGCACAGTGTCCGAGGGTTGCATCGTGGGGTTGGGGGCGGCGACCAGCCCGGACGCGGTGAGCGCCGCGGTGGCCTGCTCCAGGGTGAGCCCGGCCAGGGTGGGCACCTGCACCTGCTGTGGACCGGAGGAGATCAGCAACGATACGACGCTGCCTTGGTTGACCTGCGCGCCGGCCCGGGGGTCGGTGCGCACCGCGTAGCCATCCGGGACGCTCGGATCAGGCACCGAGGTGACCGAGACCTGCAACCGCAGGCTGGGGCTCTTCAACGCGTCCTGCGCCTGCAGTGAGGTCTGGCCCGCGACGGCAGGCACGACCACCCGCTTGGGTTGACCACCCCCGTTGAGCTGGTACAGGAACACCCCGAGCAGTGCGACCAGGGCAAGGCCCAGCAGGCCGGCAAGCGCCAGCAGCACCGGGCGCCGACGTCGAGTGTCGGACCCGGCGTCGTCGGCCGGGCCGGGCACGGGTCCCCGTTCGACCTGCTGTCCGACGTCGAGCCCGGCGGGGATAGCACCCAGGATCTCGGTGCGGTCGTCGTCGGTCATGATCGCGGGGGCGGTGGGCCGCTGCCCGGCCAGCACCCGGACGAGGTCCGTGCGCATCTCGCCAGCCGACTGGTATCGGTTGGCCGGGTTCTTGCTCATCGCCTTCAAGACAATCGAGTCGAGGGTGCCCGGAACGCTGGCGTCGAGCTGGGACGGCGGCCGTGGGTCCTCGCGGACGTGCTGGTAAGCCACGGCCACCGGTGAATCGCCGGTGAATGGGGGCTCCCCGGTCAGCAGCTCGTACAGCACGCAGCCGGCCGCGTAGACGTCTGAGCGGGCGTCGACCTGCTCGCCACGGGCCTGTTCGGGGGACAGGTACTGGGCGGTGCCGATCACCGAGGCGGTTTGCGTCATCGTCGATGCGCCGTCGGCGATGGCCCTGGCAATGCCGAAGTCCATCACCTTCACCGCCCCAGCACGGTTGATCATGACGTTCGCCGGCTTGACGTCGCGGTGCACGATGCCGTTGCGGTGGCTGAAGTCCAATGCTGCGCATACGTCGCCCATCACCTCCATTGCGCGGCGTGGGGTGAGCGGCCCGTCGTTACGCAGGATGTCGCGCAGGGTCTCGCCGTCCACCCGCTCCATGACGATGTAGGGCAGCGGACCCTCAGGGGTGTCGGCCTCACCGGTGTCGTACACCGCGACGATGGCGGGGTGGTTCAGGGCGGCCGCATTCTGCGCCTCCCGTCGGAAGCGCAGGTAGAACGACGGGTCCCTGGCCAGGTCGGCGCGCAAGACTTTGACGGCCACAGCCCGGTCCAGCCGCAGATCGCGCCCGGCGTGCACCTCCGACATCCCACCGAAGCCCAGCGTCTCGCCCAACTCGTAGCGGTCGGAGAGGTTCTTGGGTGTGCTCATGGTGGCCCGGCCGTCGCGGTCGTAGCGCCGCGCGGGGTGGCGGTGGGCAAGCCAGCGGTAGTCGGCGGGCTGGGCGGCGCAGTCGTGGGCAGTGGCGTGGTGGTCGGCGCGGGTGTCGTCGTCCTAGGTGGCGTGGTCGGTGGTGGCGGTGTGGTGGTTGGTGGCGGTGTGGTCGGTGGTGGCGTGGTTGGTGGCGGCGTGGTGGTGGTCGGTGCGGTGGTCCGCAGCAGTGTCGTGGTCGGGGCCGGGGTGCTCGGCGGGGTGCTCGGCGGGGTGCTCACCGTGCTCGTCACCGATGCGGAGGTGGGCACCGGCGTCGTCGCCGGTGGATTGCCCGCACCGCCGGCACCGTTGAGCAGCAGGTACGCCACCAGGGCGATCAGTCCGAGGGCGAGCACCGCGGCAAGCACCAGCAGCGCGCCGCGGCCGCGGCCCGGCGCCGGCTGCCCCGGCGCGGCGGCTGCAGCGCCCCGGCCTGACCCTGGCTGACCCGCCGGGACCGGCACGGCCGGTGGCAGTGCTGTGGTGGCGGCGCCGGTCTGCTGCCCCATCGCGCGCGTCGGCGCCCCCGCTGCGGCCGCGTCGAGCGTCTGGGTCGCGACGAGCCCGCCAGCCACAGCCGCCGCCCCTGCGGCAGCCGCACCACGCCACCCGGCGGGCAGCGGCGCGCGGGAACCGGCCCGCACAGCGGCGACGGCATCGGCGAACTCGCCCCCGCTGCGGTAGCGCTGCTCGGGGTCTTTAACCAGGGTCACCATCAGCAGGTCGCGGACCGGGTCGGGCACGTCGGTCGGCAGCGGTGGGGGGGTGTCGCGGATGTGCATCATCGCCACGGTCAGCGCGTTGTCGGAGGTGAACGGCCGTCGGCCGGACACCGCCTCGTACCCCACCACGCCGAGGGAGTACACGTCGCTGGCCGGCCCAGCCACCTGACCCAGAGCCTGTTCGGGCGCGATGTACTGAGCGGTGCCCATCACCATCCCGGTACGGGTGACGGGCGCGGCGTCCACCGCCTTGGCGATGCCGAAGTCGGTAATCTTGACCTGGCCGGCCGGGGTGATAAGGATGTTGCCGGGCTTGACGTCGCGGTGCACGACCCCGCGGGCGTGTGCGGCCTGCAGCGCGCGCCCGGTTTGCTCCAACATGTCCAGGCTGCGTTCCAGCGCCACCGGTTCCCCCCGCGCCAGCACCGCCGAGAGTGGTTCGCCCTCGACCAGCTCCATGACCAGGTAGGCCGTCGCTTGCGCGCCATCCTCCAACGAGCTGGTCTCGCCGTAGTCGTAGACCCCGGCGACCCCGGGGTGGTTCAGCCCAGCCGCTGTGCGCGCCTCCACTCGGAAGCGGTCCAGGAATTCCTGGTCGGCGGAAATCTCCGGCTTGAGCACCTTGACCGCGACCCGGCGGTGCAGCCGGGTATCCATCGCCTCCCACACCTCGCCCATTCCACCGGTCGCGATGCGACTGGTCAGGCGGTAGCGCTCGGCGAGCTCTGCTCCCGGGGACAGGTGCACCGCTCACCCCCGCCCTTGCAGCGCTGCGGCGATGACGGCCCGACCGACCGGGGCGGCCACCGAGCCCCCGGTGGCTGCCAGCGCCCGGTTGCCGCCGTTCTCCACCAGCACGGCCACCGCCACCTGTGGATCGTTGGCCGGGGCAAAGGCGATGTACCAGGCGTGCGGCGGGGTGTTGCGGGGGTCGGTGCCGTGCTCGGCGGTGCCGGTCTTGGAGGCGATCTGCACGCCGTTGATCTTGCCCTGGTTCCCCGCCTGGTCCTCGGCCCCGATCATCAACTGGGTGAGGGTGGCGTTCACCTGCGGGTCGATGGACTGGCCCAGCGAGCGCGGCGACGTGGTCGCCAACGGAGACAGGTCGGGGCCTTGCAGCTCGCGCACCAGTCGGGGCTGCATACGCATCCCCCCGTTGGCCACCGTGGCGGCGATTACGGCGTTCTCCAGCGGGGTGAGTCGCACGTCGCGCTGCCCGATGCTGCTCTGGGCGAGGGCGGCGTCGTCGGGGATGTCGCCCACGGCGGAGTCGGCCACTGGCAGGGGGATGTCCGGGGTGCCCTGGCTGATTCCGAGCGCGCTGGCCTGTGCGCGTAGCGCGTTGGCGCCGGTGCTGATACCCAACTCGGCGAAGGCAGTGTTGCACGACCGGGCAAAGGCCTCGGTGAGCGAGGCGGTGGCGCCGGAGCCGCAGGTGGAACCGTTGTAGTTCTCCAGGGTGGTGTTGGTGGCCGGGAGGGTGATCCGCGGGCTAGCGGTGAGCTGGGTGTCCGGGGTGGTGTTGCCCGAGGCGAGCGCGGCCGCGGTCAGCACGACCTTGAACGTGGAACCCGGCGGGTAGGTCCGGGACAGCGCGCGGTTGCTCATCGGGTTTGCCGGGTCGCGTTGCAGCGCGTCCCAGGCAGCGGTCCGGGTGGCGGCGTCGGCGCTGGCCAACGGGTTGGGGTCATAGCTGGGCGTGCTGACCAGGGCCAGAATGTCCCCGGTGCGGGGGGCGATGGCCACCACGGCACCGGTGTAACCAGCCGCCGTCATCTGGTCGTAGGCCGCTTGCTGCACCTGCGGGTCCAGCGTGAGCGCGACGTTGCCCCCCCGGGGGTCGCGGCCAGCGATGAGGTCGAACAACCGGCGCCCGAACAACCTGTTGTCCGAGCCGTTGAGCACCGGGTCCTCCGCGCGCTCGATACCCGACGTGGAGTACTGCAACGAGTAGTAACCGGTAGCCGGCGCGTACGCGGCCGGGTTGGTGGGATAGGTCCGCTGGTACTTGATCCGCCCGCCTGTCGCGGTGGATGACGCGAGTACCTGTCCGCCCGCGGAGATCTGGCCACGCTGACGGGAGTACTCCTCGAGCAGGACCCGCTGGTTGCGGGGGTCGGCCCGCAACCGGTCGGCGGCGAACACCTGGACGTAGGTGATGTTGGCGAGCAGCACCGTGATCAGCACCATGACGGCCAGCGCCACACGGCGCAACGGGGTGTTCATCGCGTCGCCCTCATCCGGTCCGCCGCACCAGCTGGGTGGGTGCCTCGGCGATCGGGGCCGGTGCACTGGCCCGCGCCGGCCGGGTCGGAGTGGGGCGGCGGGCGGCGTCGGAAATGCGCAGCAGGATCGCCACCAAGGCGTAATTGGCCACCAACGAGGAGCCGCCGTAGGACAGGAACGGTGTCGTGAGCCCGGTGAGCGGAATCAGCTTGGTCACCCCGCCCACCACGACGAAGACCTGTAGCGCCATGGTGAAGGCGAGCCCGCTGGCCAGAAGTTTGCCGAAGGTGTCGCGGACGGCGACCGCGGTGCGGAAACCCCGCAGGACGAGCAGGGCGTACAACATGAGCAGTGCGGCCAACCCGATGAGGCCCAGCTCCTCCCCGACGGTGGCGACGATGAAGTCGGTCTTCGCGAATGGAACCGTCTCCGGGCGCCCCGCGCCGAGGCCGGTACCGCCCAGCCCGCCGGTGCCGAGCCCGAACAATGACTGCGACACCTGATAACCAGTGGTGTCGTAGGTGGCGAAGGGGTCCAGCCAGGTCGTCACCCTGACCTGCACGTGCCCGAACAGCTTGTATGCCACGACGCAGCCCACGGCGAAGAAGATGCCCCCCACCAGCAGCCAGCTGACTCGTTCAGTCGCGATGTAGATCATCACCAGCACGGTGCCGAAGATCAGCAACGAGGTGCCCAGGTCCTTCTCGAACACCAGCACAGCCAGCGACAGACCCCAGGCGAGCAGCATCGGTCCCAGGTCGCGAGCCCGGGGCAGGTCCACCCCCAGCACTCGGCGGCCAGCGGTGGTGAACAAATCCCGTTTGGCGACCAGGAACGACGCTACGAAGATCAGGATCAGGATCTTGGCGAACTCCCCGGGTTGGATGGAGAAGCCGGGCAGCCTGATCCAGATTTTCGCCCCGTTGACCTCACTGAACCGGCGCGGGAGCACAGCGGGCAGGGCCAGAGCCACCAGGCCCACCAGTCCCAGGGTGTACCCGTAGCGGGCTAGACCGCGGTGCTCACCCACGATGCGCAGTACCGCCACGAATACCGTCAGCCCGGCGGCAGTCCAGACGATCTGCTGGTTGGCATCACCGGAGGGCACCGGGTTGCCGAGTTGGGCGGCCATTTCCTGGCTCGCGAGGTCGAGCCGGTGGATGAGGACCAGGCCCATCCCGTTCAGCAGGGCCACGCACGGCAGCACCAGCGGGTCGGCGTACGGGGCGAGCCGCCGCACGGCCAGGTGGGCCAGGGTGAACAGCATCAGGTAGGCCGCGCCGTATTTCAGCAGATCGGTGGTGACAGCCTGGGATTTGGTGGCTTCGACCAGGGCGAGCGCGGTGGTGGTGATCACCGCGGCGAAGGCCAGCAATAACAGCTCCGCGCCGCGCCGCGTCGGCTGCGTCGGGGCGGGCATCACGCCGATCCCCCCCGGCGGGCTGCTCGGGCTAGCGGTGGTGGCCATCAGCGTGGCATCCGGCAGGTTTGCCCGGGCTGCTGGGTCGGCACCGCGAGATCGGTGCCTGGTGGCGTCGCGGTGGTGGCGGAGCTGGCGCTGGGAGTCGGGGGCGTAGTACCGGTAGCCGTTGTGGTGCTCGTCGGAGCCGGCGCGCTGGGGGCCGGCGCGCTGGGGGCCGGCGCGCTGGGGGCCGGTGTGCTGGGGGCCGGCTCAGTGGCGGGAGGCTCCGTGCCGCATACCGGTAGCAACGAGTCGGTGGCCAGCCTGCTCAGCTGGCTACGAGCCTGCTCCTGCGACCCGCCGGGCAGCCCGGCGCTGACCTGGGTGCGGGCCGCGGGGCGCAGATCCTGCACGGCAAGGGTGGCGCAGCTGGGCCCGGCGTCGGTGGGGGTGGTCACCTGCAGCGCCCCGCCGCGGTCCAGGCATCCCTGCAGCACCACCTGCTGCAGGGAAACGCCGAGCACCGATCCGGGCAGACCCTGCAGGACGGCCACGGTGCCATTGCGTTCACCCAGGTAGTAGTTGGACTTGAACCACGCCCGGCAACCCAGCACTGCCGCCGCCCCCACGGCCAGGGCCAATACGAGCACGAGCAGCAGGCCGCGACGGCTGATCCGGCGGCGTGCCGGCTCGGGGGTATCGGGTTCGACCCGCCGCGGCGCGGCTCGGGACGGATTGACGGCGGCCGCCCGGCCGGCGGAGGTGTTGGGGACTGAGCCGTCGTCCTCGAAACCGGAAATCGCTCCGCCCACGATCGGCAGGTCCTGGCCGTATTCGACGTCCACCACGTCGGCCACGATCACGGTGATGTTGTCTGGTCCACCACTGCGCAAAGCCAGCTCGATGAGCCGGTCGGCGCTGTCCTGGGGGTCGGGGATCTGCAGGCCCTCGACCAGGGTGTCCGTGCTGACCACGCTGGAAAGTCCGTCGGAGCACAGCAGGTACCGGTCGCCGGACCTGGCCTCCCGCATGGTCAGTGCCGGCTCCACGTCGTCGCCGTTGAGTGCGCGCAGGATCAGGGAGCGTTGCGGGTGGTTGGCCGCCTCGTCGGCGGACAGCCGCCCCTCGTCGATCAGCGATTGCACGAAGGTGTCGTCGTGGGTGATCTGCGTCAGGTCCCCGTCGCGCAACAGGTAGGCGCGGGAGTCGCCGACGTGGGCGAGGCCCAGCCGGTTGCCGGCGAACAGCACTGCGGTCAGGGTGGTGCCCATCCCGGTCAGCTCGGGGTCCTCGGCAACCAGCTCGATGATCGCGTCGTTGCCGGCCAGCACCGCGTCCGCCAGCTGCGACAGCAGGTCACGGCCGGGTTCGTCCTCGTCCAACGGCGCGACGGCGGCGATGACCACTTTGGACGCCACCTCGCCGCCAGCGTGCCCACCCATCCCGTCAGCCACGGCGAGCAGTCGCGGGCCGGCGTAGACGGAGTCTTGGTTGTTCGAGCGGACCAGTCCCCGGTCGCTTCGGGCGGCGTAGTTCAGGACGAGGGTCACGGGCGAAGCTCGATCACAGTCTTGCCCACCCGGACCGGGGTGGCCAGCGGAACCTTCACCGGGGAGGTCACCTTGTCCCGGTCGAGGTAGGTGCCGTTCGTGGAGCCAAGGTCCTCCACATACCAGTCAGTGCCGCGCGGGGATAGTCGGGCGTGGCGGGTGGAGGCGTAGTCGTCGGTCAGCACCAGGGTGGAGTCGTCGGCTCGACCGAGCAGCACCGCCTGGGTTCCCAGGGTGATCCGGGTGCCGGCCAGCGCGCCCTGGGTGACGACGAGTTGGCGGGCGACCTTGGCCCCGCGCGGGGCGGGCCGCGCCGCCACGCGCTTGCCGGACGCCCCGACCGCCACCCGGAAACCAGACGCCGCATACAGATCGGTGCGAAGAACCCGCAGCACGGCGAACACGAACAGCCACAGCAGGATCAGGAAGCCGCCGCGGGTCAGCTGCAGGATGAGGCCTTGCACCGCGCGCTGCACCTGCCTCTCGTCGTCTCGTCCTGACCAGACCGTCACGCCGCGCCCGTTTGCGGCAGCGTGCAGTGACGATACTGCCGTGGGGTGCGGCGCAGTGGCGCCCGACGCCCGGGTCAGCCCCAGATGCGAACCACGATGCTGGAGTTGCCTGCCCGCACGATGTCACCGTCGGCCAGCTGCCAGTGCTGGACAGGCGACCCGTTCACCGTGGTGCCGTTGGTGGACCCGAGGTCGGTGAGCATGGCCACCTGGCCGTCCCAGGTGATCTCCAGGTGCCGCCGTGACACCCCGGTGTCGGCGAGACGGAACTGAGCGTCCTGGCCGCGCCCGATGACGTTGGCCCCGGACTTGAGCTGGTAGCTGCGCCCGGACCCGTCCTCCAGGTGCAGTGCTCCGGTGAGTTCTGCGGCGTAGCCCGGGCCAGCGCCGTAGCCCTGGTCTGCATAGCCCAGATCGTTGTAACCCTGGCCACTGCCGTACCCCTGGCCGCCGCCGTACCCCTGGCCGCCGCCGTAACCCTGGTCGTAGTACCCGTGGCCGCTGTTCCAGCCGCCCTGTTGGGGCGCACCGTAGCCGCCCGGACCGTAATCCTGGCCGGTGTTCTGGCCGGGATAACTCTGCGGTGCCTGGGCCGACCACTCACCCGCCGGCGGCGAAGCGGACCAACCACGATGGGGATCCCAGCTGGCCGGCGGCCGCTCGGCCGGCCCGTCCTGACCGGGGTTGGGTGGGTGGCCGGGTGTGGGGCTCATGGCTGCAGCTCCTGGGTGTGCGGGCGGCGAATCGGCGGTGTCGTGCGAGGCGTCCGGGTCGACGGTCGAGCTGGTCCGGAACTGACCGGTGTGCAGAGCAGAGGCGGTCTCGAAACCGACGGCGATGTCGCCGTAGGTTTGCCATTGCTGTTCGGCGACGTACCCGGTGAGCCAACGGACCAAGATGTCGCCGACCTCCTGGCGGTCATCGGCGAGCTGGGCGTGGTCGCTGGGGCTGAGGGTCACGGTGAAGCGGTTGGGCGCGAGCCAATGTCCGCCATCGAGCTGTCGAACCCCGTCCGCCACCTCACGCTGCAGTGCCTGTTCCACCTCACGACGGACCACGCTGCCACCGAAGACCCTGGCAAAGCCGTCACCGACGGCGCCTTCCAGCTTGCGCTCGAAGCGTTCCACGATTCCCACGGTCACCTCCTCGCCCGGCAGCCGATCCCGCGCGCCTGCTGGCGCGCGACGTCTTGCGATGGTATCCGTCGTCGCCCGCCGCGGTAGCGCGGTCGTCGTCACCCACCGTGTTAGCCTTCACGGCGTTGCTCGGGCGAGTGGCGGAAATGGCAGACGCGCACGGTTCAGGTCCGTGTGTCTTCGGACGTGGGGGTTCAAGTCCCCCTTCGCCCACCAGGGCGCAGTTGACCATCGCCACCCCGGGTCTACACGCGATTGCACGCCCCCGTCGAAGCTCAGAAGTGGCCGGCGACGCTCACGTATCCCCCTCGCCTCGAGGCACAACCCGGGGAGTGGCCGCGATTGGGGCGCGGCTGCTGCCAGCAACGTTCGACGTTCCTCGCGGATCACACAATCGAAGCCCCAGCTGAGTCGGCGACGTTGGTGGTTCGGTGGCTGGCGTCCGGCTGGCTGGGCAGCGAGGGTAAGACGCAGATCACTCAGGCCGGTAGCGCTGCGGTGGCGCCGGCCCCCACATGTGGCCGTCGTCAGTCCGCCGGCCCGGAGAGCCTGAGGTGGCCCCATGGCCGGTTGTGCGGGTGCGGGAACCCGCTGAGTTGCCGGAAGCGTTCGCTGAGGCGAAGAAGCTCCTAGTGGTGTGTCTCCAAAATAAATAGCCAGTTGTCGGTAGACTGTGGTGATGAACAAGCCTGCAGCGCCGTTGGTGATGTCCGCCGGTCAGCGCGAGTCGTTGGTGGTGTTGGCCCGGTCGTCGGT
>JAABUP010000375.1_pt1 | contig 100180 bp, 146 predicted proteins | sample 5559201 | NCBI WGS metagenome assembly JAABUP01 (sample SAMN10711887, study PRJNA513373) | rock metagenome | isolation source: Antarctica rocks | place: Antarctica | reverse complement strand
GGTGTGCAGTGAGCCAGCTCAAATGCAGTGCAACACTGGTCTGGGCCAAATGCATTCCCCACTGTTCAGTAGTGCTCTGCAAAACAGACTCACAGCAGGCTTGTGTCACTGCAACAGCACCTATGGAAGGCAAGTGACAACTGTGGTGGCTGGGGCTTATGCTACTATGAGGTATGAATGACTAAAAATTGCTGTAAGTTATAGTCTTAGTCATTCTCTCAAGAAGCGCAATGACAGTACTGCTAGCGCCATCGATGGCATGACAACGCTGCAACTGCCACATCAAACTGAAAGTGTTAGGCGCACGGGGAATGGGTTTATGCAAAAAGGTACAAACGAGAGCGCCCGAATTGCCGGTCTGCTCGGCACAGTGCTCAGTTTCTGGTGGCAGCTGGTGGGTGACGAAGGCACATCAGGGGCAACGCAAGGGATGAGCCATCGCATGCACGTCAATAAACACAAGATATCAAAGACTTTGTGCTGCAGCAACTTTTGGCCTATAACCAAGGATGTTAGTCAGCTAGCTAACAAAGCCCTATAACACTGATAGAGCAACTCAGGTATAAGGTGTCTACCCCGACCTTGACAGCAACAAATAGAGGAAAGATGTTAAGTCTCATTCGCCGCCGTGCTGGTTGCAGCAACACACATACAGAAACGGGCACACACAAACAGACAGAAGCTGTAGACAATCCAGCTACAGGGGGCACAGTCAATTGTCAAGGTTGCAGTCATATCCTGACTGTCATGGACAGACAAGCTGTTGTGCATGAGTGCTGAAAGATTGTTTATTGGTGGTCTATGCTAATGGACTCAGAGCTGCACAACAACAAACCCCAACTCTGCCCAGCATGGATCAGGCACTGCAGGAGTGCTGGCTGAATAGGATAAGACAACCCTGCATGTCCACTGCAAGGACAGTCCTTGCTCTGCAGCACAGTTGTTGGTCGTGCGGAGTTGCTCTCAGCATCTGTGACTGCTGTTGCTGCTGCTCTTGAAACCACTGGCAGGCTGCTGGTAATGCTTGTGCTTGTGCTTGTGCTGTTGCTGCTGGCTATGTGTTTGTGGTCGCTGCCAACAGTTTATGATGTGCTTGACACAGCAGCAGCCAAGCTCTGCTCAGCAGCAGGCACAGAGCTTGGCATCTGCAAGAGCCAGAGTTATTGACAGAAAATCGGCTTCGATGCCTGCATAGGCAGGCAGGCTGAAATGTTAGGATTTGAATCAATGAATGGCTACAGCATCACGTCCAATAAGTGTTGCAACTACAGCTGGCATGTTGTACACATGACCAAACCCACCAGCCGATGACTCTGCACATATACTGCGCAGATGCAGCGTCGTCACAGACGACGGTTGTGAGCTGTTTGCAGCTTTTGCCTTGAGCATGCACCAAGTGGCCTCTGCCATGCCTGACAGTGGCAGCAATGCGGCATGATATTACTTGTTGGGCCAGCAACAGAAAAGGCAGTAGGGATGAGGGTCAGCAGTAGAGAGGGTTCACCACCTTGAGACACAGGCTGCCCTGGAGGCTGGATCATGGCTTTAGGCTGGGGCATATACTGCACCCCAAAGGCAGCCGGCGCACAAAACACTTCCTACTGCTCCACCCAAGTTGGCAGAGCTACGCTCCCACTGCTGTGTGGTACTTCTGTCTTCACGTACTCAACAATGCTGTGTGGTACTTCTCTCTCCACGTACTCAACAAGTTTTGAGAACTCTGAGGTTTGTTGCTGCTCATGGTAGCCTAAGTGAGACACAGCAGGCCACACTGCAGAGCTTGGAAACTTGGGCAGGGACACATCTCCTGTCTGAATCTGTCATGGCTGTTCAAGGATATGGACACATCTCCTGTCTGATTCTGTCAAGACTGTTCAACAATATGCATATGTACAGGCCCCAACAACTTCTCATCCAAGGACAAATTCCAGTTCATGATTCACTACTGTGCGCTGAAGCAGATGTGGGGTTTCTTATACCTTCACCAGTGGCAATGAGACATGCAAGCAGCACAGTGTCGTCTGTTCAATGTCCATCGTCTTGTTTATGTCTACGTTGCATTTCCTCGCTTTTGTGACTGTCAGCGTCGTCCAGTCTTCCATGCTAGCTGACACTCTTGAGGTTAATTGAGTTTAAAGTCTCCTGATTCCTGGTCAAGGTATCACAATGCCTGCAAACAATTCTTTGTGTTTTTGATTGTCTCGAGTAGGCGTGGGCAGAGCCTGGCGTATTTATTGTAACAGGCTGAGTTGCAAAGTGTGAATCGAAACGGAACCATGTCAACAAGTCTCTGCACATAAGTGTAGATGTCAGAGTGTTCAGCATAAGCTTCAAGAAAGGTGTGGTACAGACGGGGCCAAGCTGTCACGACACCTGGAGTTCACGCGCATTGTACACTCACACATGCCCTTTGATAAACTTGCTGCTGGGAGCTAAGCTGTTGTTACAAAGGACCAGATGCCAGCAGCATTCACATGTTATGATGCTGCAGCGTCAGGTGTCTGGCAACAAGCAGTATTCTACTCGTCCTCTTCCTCCTCCTCAGCATCTCCACCTCCGCCTCCACCGCTCTTGGTCCTGTGACATAGCAGCGCGTATGAATGGCGGTTGCGCATGCATCTTAACAAAGGCAAAGCAGGGCAGCATGTCCTGAAGGCCGAAAAACTTCATGAAAGTATTGTGTTTGACTACTGACCAGGAACCAACTACAAGCGAGACATATGTCTGACGCCAGCACTCTAGGAACAGACTGTACACTGTGACAAGGAACAGACAGAAAGATGCAAGATCCAATGAGTTGCATCATGCTCCTTCCTAATCAGAAATTTGTCAAGATATGGACATCAACCAGCAATGACAAAATCACAATCGGAAACAAATCGCATGTGCAGACATTTGAAGAACAAATATCATGTAGCAGTCCAAGCAAAGCACAAGCATGCATGTGCATTGCTCATTGCATTGGTTCACGATGACATCACCAAGGTCTCATATTGACAGCATATGCCACTTCTATTAAGACTCTAATCACGACTTACTTGTTGGCATTCTTTCTCTTCACACGCCCTGGTCGTCCACCACCAAAGGGGCTGTTCAGAGCAAAGTCAATGTGCTTCTGGCTGTCAACTCGCACAATGAAAGATGGTACGTTCACGATCTGCTTGCCAACCCTGCAGCAGCCATTCCGAGCTCAAAATAATGCACAGAGGTATCATGCCTGCCTCTGCATGCACCAGCTATAGTGCTGCTGAGGAAGCTATGATGCTCGTGAGGAAGCTTAACGGCTGATCTAAGTCCAGTCATGCTGTCATGCAGTGTATGTCATGAGATGCATTGCGGTGGCTGAAGGAGCTGACAAGTATAATGACCTGATGTGTCGCTGGCGGATAAGCACTCTGGCGTGGTGAATTGACTTGGCCAAACCCAACTTGAAGACCAAGGTCTGCAGCCGGCGCTCCAAAAAGTCTTGAGGCGTCAAAGCCAGCACGTAATCAAGCTTGTTCTGGTTGTCGTCCAGAAGACCGTACTTGTACATACGCCTCAGCAGGGCCTCACCCTCAAACAGCCTCTTGACAGATGTCTACAACACAGCCCGCTCAATTCTCAGAAGCCTGACTAGCTCAGCTGACAATGTCATTGCTAACTGGATGCTGCTGCTTGCTGATCCTGACATTCTGTACAGTGCAGGCGCTGACACTGTCTTTGCTGACAACAGCAGCTGCAGGATGCTTACTTCATCCTCTGTCAGCAGGGTACGAGCAGCCTGTCGCATCTTGGACAGAGCCATCTGTACACGCCAAAGCTCTCTCTTGTTGCGGAGACCATACTCTCCTACTAGCTTGAGCTCCCCATCAAGACGTTCTTTCTCAAAAGGACGTCTTGGCTTCTTGAAGGTCTTACCGTCTGCAAAACACTTGCAGGTTTAGACCAAATGCACCAAGAGAGTGACCACGACCACATGCACGTGCAGAGCCAAGAAGTGTATCATACTGAAGGCATGTAACTTTGTGCAGCATGGCAGCAAGCCCAGATAAGCAGGACAAACACAGAGAGTTGGGAAACGTACAGTTGCGGTAATAGGATACGTGAGGCATCCTGCTCCGATGCCTATTGCTTCATATACACAGGGAAGAGGGTCCGACCTAGCCTTGATGCAGCTTATTGACGCCGGCGGCTATTTTCGTATCCCGAGACCGATCCCCACAGCCGGTTATGGGGAAAGCATTCACACAAATGCAAATGACTCATCGGAAAAAATTATGGTCTGCAGATACATCAAGATTTGACTAGCGCCGTGCTGGTCGGTGTCCGTGGGACAGAAGTGTGCGTTTCTCTGTGGTCAGAGCAGCGCTTAATCGCATGCAGTCTGCAACTGTGTCTGGCACAGGCTTCGCATCCTGCAAGTCTTGCCCTGCCTGCTTTGTAAGATCGTTGGTATCTCGGCGAGCTCGGGCATACCCGTCACGATCGATCCTAAAGTCAAAAAGGCTCCTATGGTACGCTACTGCTGAGGACAAGGGTTCCATAGTGACAGACGAGGGTATCTCACGCCCAAGCCCACTCAAAGGCACAAAGGTGCTGCCAGGATACAAGCTGTTCCTTTGCTGTTACCAAAAACAATTCTGAACTGAAACATGATTGTAGTTGAAGCGCGTTGAGCGCTTGGGAGCTGAGTCTTGGGCAGGAGTTGCTGCTGTAGACAGAGGGGAGACCTCACAACTGGGGTAAGGGCTGAAACACAAGCACAAGCAAGCACAAGCTGCAGGTCATGCTGCACAGGCACAAGGTGCAAGAATACAACATGCACCATTCCTGCAGGAAATCCATGTGCACGATTCTCACATGTGCTACATGTCTGACGTATCCATATATGTTGTTGCATGCAGGCGAATAGCTTTGCTTGTTGGTGGAGATACAGCTGCTCTTCTCCTTTTTGCAGCAATTGGCAGGAGAAATCATGGCGAGGGTCTGCAGATTTTGGAGACATTCAATACAGCGTTGCCATTCCTGGTTGGTCTGTGTCTTCTGCTGAGCACGACCAATTCTCCATGCTTTATCTAGTGGTACCAGTGAAGTGTCTCAGTGTATGATTGTGTTCTGGTCAATGCACACAACAGCAGCAATTTGCAAATGAGGATGTATGCACATGCGTTCTGCCCAGTGCATGCAAAAGTATCAACACAATGCCTGCAGACTCTGCTTAAGCGTTTGCAGCGATGCTGGTTCATGCCTGCCTTCGTAACAGCTTGCAAGTTGTTTTGTTAGCTGTTCTTCCCATGCTGCATGCAGCAACATGACGCAATTGGCCTCGGGTAACTCACCAAGAGGTCAGCTTCAAGCTTTCTGCTGGTATGTGCAGGCTGGGCAGTAGCAGCAGGCTTGACCGGAGCTTACTCTAGCACCAAGGACCGCAGTGTCGGCAAAGCAGCCCGTACAGCTGCAAAAGCATGGATAGTAGCTGTTCCGGTACGGCATAGTATGCAGCCAGCCCCAACTGGTGTATGCATGTAGCTTGACAGCTGAGCATGATGTGAAGCTACATCTGTTTTGCCTGTCGCACAACACCTGTAACAAATAATAGTAATGTCCTGGACATGTAAGTGAGGCTGTGTGGCTGCAGGCATCCCTTGTTTTGCGGTCAATCCAGCGAGGATATATTCCTGACAAATCATTTGTGATAGTGAGCTTCATTGCAACTGGCGTGCTGCTTATTGGCTGGAGATCAGCCTTAGCAGCAGCCACAAAGGTCAGTGCTCACATTCTGCTGTTGGGAAATCACATGCATTATCTTTATATGATGTTGAGTGTGGGTATTGTTGATCATCTAATGAGTTGCTTCTGAGTCTGCAATACCATTCTTGGAAGCTTTGGAGAGACACCACTTACAGGTGCACCTTGCTGTGGCCACATGTATGCAGACCCTTCACGTATGAATGACGGTGCCAGCGTTCATCACACATGGCAGTTTGCAGGTCAGACGCTCGCAAAAAAGCTGTGTATGGCATGACTTATGCGTTTTCGCGTTGCAGAAGTCTGGTCAGGGGCAGGAAAGGCAGAACAAGCGTGGCAACCCATTGGAGTTTCTGCAGTTGTTGGCATCACTAACCAAACGATGGTGACCTGCGCTGCAATCTGAGTCAGCAAGTTTATGTCATGAGTCGGACCATGCTGGGTTAGAAGGAATCTGCTCGCCAGCCAGAGCATGAACAACAGCACTTGCCATTCACAGAAGGGAGCACTCAGATCAAGGACTGTCTTTTTTTGCTTAGTATTGGTCATCAATTACCCAACCCAACTACCTAGTTGCATCAAATCGGCACGCTGGCCTGGAATGCTGGGCAAAGGCTCCACTCAAATTCAGCATACAAGCCATTTTGTATTATAAAGTGTTCTTGAATGACATTGCTGAGTGACGGTAAATGCTCACTTACATCTGTTTGATTATGTGAAAATCAGCACATGTTCTGTTTGAAAGAACCTCTCAAGCACAATGACGTGTGATTGCAAGGTGTGATGTGTGAGCATGGGATGCCTGAGTGTGTGCAATGCAGTGTGTGTCAGCTCGCGGGTATAGCTCAACACAATTCACATTTGTCTCAGCAGCAGATGCAAGCCTAATTAGGAGATGAGCGGGAGATGAAAGCCTAATTGAAAGCCTCCCAGAACCTCCCAGTCAGTCAGGCAATCAGCTTCTCAACATGCCAGCAACTTTACCTCAGCTCTGCTACAATACCGGTAGGTCTATCTTTTGGCAGCAGATACCAGACAGCCGAATGTTCTTCTGCCTATTTCAACAGAGTAAGCACCACTTGTTTTACCCCTGAAATGACTCATGCAGCGTATAGTTCGGTTCAAGGCAGCATCATGCACTGCACTCCTTGGTCGTTGCAGGGGTGGCATGACCACGGGTGTGCAATGTCGGTGGTTGTGCTCGATTTCAATGCTTAGTGTATGCATACATCGCCAAGCCAAGGTGGGGCCACCGTCGCTTGTGGACCAGTCCAGGAGCTCTGACACAAGGAGCCAAAACAACACGCAAAATTAGCTGCACAGGTCCTATACCAGCACTGGCACAGGCAGCAACAATAGCTGAGGGATACATGCTAAAAGATGGCGACATGTACAGTAAGTGATCCTCGAGTAGAATCTCTGACATATTGCACATCAGTAGCATATGAGGTGACAAGGCCAAGCAACCGCAGAAGCAGGTGCATCGCACAGAAGCAATCACTCAAGGTATGATGTTACAGCATTGTACAGGCCCAAGCAGAGAGAGCAGAATTTTCCATCAGAACACCAGTCACACACTACACCAAAATTGCACGAGCTACAAAGTGCACTTTCCTTTCTGAACACTCAAAACCACACAAAAGCTGTGAGCCTTTGCCACTGAAGATGCTGAAACCTGGTAAGGCTCATTTGGGCTTACTGGCTTCTGGCACCAGCAGCAGCAAAACCGCGGGAAGCGGCCACGTTTTTCCTTTCAAGTGCAAAAACATGGCCAAAATTAACCTCAACGATTTGTCGGACGCAAACGCAATGGATTAGAGGCAGATATTGGAGGGTGAATATGATGCACGAGCATACACCTGGTGAGTGTGCGACAGCGCCGCTGGTCTTCTGCTCTTGCTCTGCCTGTGCCATTTGGCTGTACATCATAGCCACTCCGCTTCCAACACCAACTCCGGCACCAGCCAGAGCGCACAGACCGATGAGGGACAAGGACACGTAAGCGTACTGAGACATGGTAGTAAGATAGGTTGGCCTGCGAGAAGACATTATCATCGGTCAAACGAGCAGCCAACACGCCGAGGCCAAGCCCATCTGATCATCTGGGAGGTCAATTACCACAACTCAGATAGCTACAGAGAACACCATGCCAGCAAATAATAGCAAACCCCGCTTACTTGTAGTGTTAGAAAATTTGCAGGTAATGAGCACTTGTAAATGGGGTCCGCGCTAACTAAAGCAGCGGAAAGTAGTAAGATGGGAGGTGTGTGAAGAGCGCAAGCCGGCTGGCCATAGACTTGTAGCCGGGAAGCTTAGGGCCTTTCACAGACGCCCTGAATGTTTCGTAAGCAGTACTTTACCTTGTAGTGAAAAGTCCTTTTATTGGCGCTATCTCATCGAGTGCGAAACCGCCCCTGATGCATCTGATGACAAACTGAAACAGAATGTTTGTGTGGCTCGCCCCTTTCTGCCAGCAATTATTGCATGGTCATGTCGATCCACAACACTAGGCATATATGTACAAATCACAGAAAAAACCCTATGGTCAGTAGTCAGTTACGTGTTTATTTTTTATATGACCCTGTCCTATCAGAGCCTCAGAAAATGGCAAAAATATGACAAGCAGCAGCAACAAAAGCTGTGGGACGTGCGCCTTCACCTGATAAGCGGATTCCTTATGAGTAGCCACTTCCCAAGCACTGACTGTCATGCTCCTGCCATGCCGTATGTTATGACAGTACTAGTAGGGTGATGACTGGTCATGCCTGAGCTGTAGAGGCCTACACAAGATTGTCGTATGGAAGAGTGACTGATGAGAGCAATACAATGGGTAGGAATGCAAGTCTGTGGCCATGGTGTTGGCACTAGCACTAGTGTATAGCCAAACATTAAATATTTGCACCATTCCTGTGCAGCTCCCATAGCCCCTAATACAGATGTCAGGTGAGCATATGCCTAGGTACCTATGGGTGCAATTGACTGTGTGTGCCCCAAGGTCACTTGCAATCAAAATTGAATAAATTGTGTTTTGGGTGCAAAGGAGAACTCAACAAACAATCTTTGCAGCTTGGCAGATCTGTTTTAGAACAACTGGACTCTGTCCATTGTGACTATATTCACGTGCACTTGAGCTGACTTTATGCTGCTTGGTCTGTTTCATTGGAAGGGCTGATCTGCTTGTCAGCTGCCTTGTCAGACTCTGACAGCCATGGAGCAGATCAGGACCCGGTGGGCCTGTCTGTTGCCATGTTTCAGCTAGATACAACAGTGCATGCAGAGCAACAACTGGCTCAAATTCCTCTCCTGCACCTCATATGATTGTTATTGCACAACCCAGTGTTTGTCTGAAGCTTGCAGTCCTGCATCCATGCTGGTCGCCTCATCATACACCTACTATTATGAACCCTTGCAAATGTACTGAGCATCATGCTGCATTTTGAACTTCTTAATGATATTCTGCTGCTTGAGTCTATTTTCAGCAGCTGGATGGTACTGGCTTCCCAGATTTGTTGAGATCAAGCAGCTGGAACGGATTGCCATTTACAGCTACTTGTACAATTGTTAGCAAGAGCAGCAAGCTACCTTCTAGTGCGAGTCTGATCTGTAACTTGCTGTAGATAAGCTGTTTAGAGCATCTTAGTTTGGGAGTTCCGCCAGGCAAGCTGGTGTGAACCGCTGATAGCATACTCAATAATCTCTAAGCCTCAGGACAAGCCTGTCTCTAGAGATCTGGTCAACATACAAGTTTGCGCTGAGGCAGAGCAAAGAGGCTGTACTTGCTGTGATTGAAGATGAGCCATCCTCCCTTTTTGCGGGTTCTTTGCACAGCATGATCCCAAGACAGCAGTCATGAATGCTTGACCCAAGCTGCCAGCAGCATCCTGTGCAGTTTGGTGTATTCAGAAGTTGTTATTGGTCTCATACCTTGGTCAGACTACAAGCAATAGAATATGACCAGGGGTACTATTGTGGTTCTCATCAGCTTGAATGGTTGCCATCGTACCCACCCTGTGCAGCTGGACACTCTAGAAGGCCAATTCTCCCAAGACTGTTACGGAATACTTGTACCGTACCGTAACAGTCCTGGCTACTCATATTGGTTGTGGTTCTCTATCTGCTTCATCACTTCCATCTTACTACCTCTTCCGCTGCTTTCATTAGCGCGGACCCCCATCTCTGCTTTCCTTCGCTGCTTTACAGGCGCACAATTCGTTGTACCCCGTTTTTTGTGTATCACTTCGCAAGTACACAACATGTCCATGTCCGGTTTTGCTGCCAGAGGAAACGCTGTCGAAGGTTCATACTTCAGGAAGGAGCAAGAGTTTGCTCTGCGTAAGCAGCTCGAAAGGCTTGTGGGGGAGGGTCAGCTGCCCAAGTCCGCTTTGCAACAGCCCCAGAGTGCCCTGCAGCTAGTGGCAGGAGCTGCCAACAGGGGCTCAGTGGCTTCAACGTCAATCGCTGATGTGCCAGTCTCTGTGCTGAAAGGTCGTCCAGCTGGAGAGTATGTATACCAGCACGTGAAGGGCATTGTGCCAGGTGAGAATAGCTCTTTGAAGTGTGAAAGTCTGTATTGCTATTGTTTGTGCACAACCTGACAGACTGCAGTGATCATGCAGTGCCAAAGCCCACAGTGTCCTGGTCTACTTTGGGTACCCCAGTCAGCTTTGGACGCTCCAGGTGAGCATGGTCTAACCTCCTGATGAAATGCCAACTGGCATTCACTTATCGCCGCTGCTGGGACCTCCCTTGTGTCATTATCAGCCTGCATTTGCTAGCAGCGTCTGCCTGACCATTTACTTTTGTTACAGATGGACAGTGGGTGATGCATCCATCTTCTCAGTAGATGATGGAAAGAGGCTTGCTCAGACACCACACAAGCCTCCGACCTTCTATGAGCGCATCAGACTGGAGAAGCAACAGAAGGCGGCCATTGAGACACCACTGGTGAAGGGCATTAGGCTGCTGCCTGAGTTCACACCCGGCAGGGCAATGCTGTGGGGCTCCATCTTGGCTGTTTGGGGCACTGCTGCAATCGTCATGTCCACAGCAAAATCTCTGAACATCAAGACAGTAAGCCAGCGTTGCCATCAGCAAGGCTTTGTATAACCACTTATGCATCATTGGCTTGTGCTGCTCCCACGCATCTCCCCCTGACATATGTGCCAGCCCCATGCCAGATTTCGCGCTTGCCCCATGCAAACTCTTCTTGTCTTGTTTTGTTCAAGCACGACTTTGCAACCTGTGATGCACACATAGCATGCACACAGTATATCAATGCTGTTTCGATTTCGTCAGTCACACTGTTGTCTTGTGGCAAGATCACCTGCTGATGTGGTTTTGCAGACTGAGGATGCATCAGACAGGCTGCGTGACATCATTGCGCCCATGGCGGGTGGTCTCAGCTCAGCACTTACACCACTGAAGGGCATGGTAAGATGACCCTACTTCTTCCCTGTTGTGTGAATGACAATGCGGAACACTGCTGTGTATTGCGCGGTTTCATTCCTGTAAATTGTGACAGACTCTCAAGCATAGTACATCAGTACTGCTCACAAAGGGCAAAAGACATCCGGACAGCAGCAGCTGTGATGTGCATGCCAAAGTATTAGAGAGCCGTCTCACTGGCCATTTGCAGGCTGCAAATAGCATTGCAGGACATAAGTCTGCTCTGTTCTTGCGTCTTGGGCATGTTGCAGTGATGTTTGCACAATGCCTGTTTGGCTCAAGCAGGCACTCTGTTTTTGTTCAGCCTGAGCTCTGCTGTTCATGACTGCGCGATGCTGACATTACACCAGGGCTTGCATCTCTGTCACCATGTGGCAGCCATCGAGCACAGGGAGAATGATACCTGATAGCCGCAACATTTTCTGTGCACGGTTCAGGTGTCAGCCACAGACATGCGCAGTCAGCAGCAATCAGAATTGGCTTCACGCCTCAGGTCCAAGCTTGCATCACCTGCAAGCCTTCGTCGCAGGGAGCTTGCAGAGGCACAAGCTATGTAGAAGCCTTGTGTGCAATGAGTGATCTGTACATAAGATTGAGGAGTTCAAGCCAGACCTGCGTGTAGCTGTTACTGTGTGTATCTTGTTCAGAGGTGTTTGTGAGGAGAGAGGACTGATTCAGAGTCCAAGGCATGTATGCATGCTCAACCAGACTGGCATGTTGTGTGCCTGCTATCTACTGTGAACACATGCGTTGACTTTAAAGAGTTTGAATATTGATGTATAAGCTGTTTTGTAAGATAGTGTTACACCTTGCGTTGCAGTTTAGTCGTACACATCGTGCTACAACTTCACAGAATTGCATTGCTGCGACTGGCACAGGTTCATATACTATGTATTTGCTGCACCACATGCGTTGCCATCTCGAGTCGGAGCAGGCATCTCCCTTGGCCTCACTGCAGACCTACACGAGCGAACTTGCATGTTGTTGATGTTCATCCACGTCAGTCAACATTACATGCTGGTACAATTAACTGAAATTCTGCAAGCAATGTTGTAGCTTGCAGGTCATGCATCCAAAAGAGCCAGGGCAATCATATGCAACATATTTCTAACATGGCACCCATGTCAGGGAGTTGGTGCAACAACATACGATTGATAGCTATCACACCTGGAGCCTTCACGAGAAATTTTCATGTGTGACGGCAGGTGGCTTAGCCAGGACTGACTGCTGCCGAATTCAGCTGGTATCTTCACTCAACAGGATTGGCAAATTGCAGAGCTCATAGTCTACAAGCTCCTGATAAGTCATCAAGGCAGGATCATTTCTGACGTGCAGCAGGTACAGCTGCAAAGCTGCAAATGCATCCTCCCTGCAGGAGCAACAAACTGCTGTTACTAGACATGTCACACGTCTGCACACAAACTAAGGATGCATGCAGCACCAACAGCTTTATGGAATACAGTTCTGAGTGCAATACATAGCTATACGTTTGAAACACTACCCTGTCAGCCATTGCGCTGCAGACGTACATTACAGCATTCATGCAGGTCGCGTAGCCGTGGTACATACCTGGCTGTGTGCTTGCCAGCTTGGATGCTATGGTTCAGGAACTGTTGGCTGATTTCCTGCAACTTGCGAGCCTGACCAGTGCTGGACTGGAACTTTCTGTATCTGATCAGATCCTTCTGCAATGCTTTGGGATGGTGCAGACGCAATGAGCTGAGGTCTTTGCTTAGACCATATCCAATCAGCAAACTGCCTGTTAAACAGCAGGTATGGTTCAAAAAGTTGTTGGACTGAGTCATAATTACGTGCCATCATACATAATTGCATATGGCACCTTTGAGTAGGGTTGTGAGCTGCTGCTGGATGACCTTGAGGGCTGGTGCGTCTGTGTATTGTTTGACTGTGACTCCACCGATCCAGTCAGCGCCAGATGGCGCTGCATGGATATCTGCAGAAGGACACACCGTGGGGACCACAGGAGCAACTTTGATGCTTCTGTAGCTTTGATACTTCTGAAGCGTGCACAAGTACCTGGGCATATATAGCTGTTGAGCACGACAGACCCATCTTCAGCTAGAAGACAGACCTCTGCAGCAGCTGTAGTGATCTGCCCTTTTTTGACAAAATGAGCAAACTCTACATCGATACTATTAATTGCTGGGTATCTCGAGGATGCATCAGTGGCTGCTCGGCACAGGCGCAGCGACGCTCGAGTTTGTGGAACGAATGCCTTCCTGAACTGCTCGCAATGAGACGCGGGCAGGGTCAGCTGCGACGTTCGCATTCAAATCCCCGAGCAATCACACACAATGTATGCCGGAATACAGGTACCATCTACAGCCTACATAGCTTTATGAACCGCTTTCCCTTGAACCTTGATGGGGAGATGAATCGTTGAGCAGTAGCTAAGCTTTATCTTTGCATGTGCATCGCAACAACTGTGGCGAGACCCTGCGCCAAGGCCGCTCGCATTGCTCACATCTTCATTATGCAGACGGTGTTCAACGCGTGTGGCCATCTGGGGTTGAGACCTCGCTTGAACCAGGTTGGGTGTCTGGCATAAGCTCTTTGCCTTGATCCGCATATACAACGTTGTCACCGAGGACTCACTCTGTTGTTCTCATCTGTTTCCACCTCAGGCGGAGTGCCGGCATACACCAAGCACAGTCTTGTGTCACCACCATCAGGTCTTGAGGTCGGAGAGAAGCCACTTGCCGAGAAACACGCACTTGAAGTCTTCAGCTCTTGAGACACACCAGAACGTCTGTCACGCCAACAAACGCCGCAAGGTCGTTGCGCATGCAGAGGCCTCCGAGGTGATCCAATGTCAAATATCTTTTTGTCACTGAGCTGCTGTCCATACTTGTTTGTGCTGAGCAGCAAGCGTCACAGCATACTCTGGTTGCACAGTCAGCAAGCACCTTGCAACTCATGTGTCAGAGTCGTTGCAGGTGCATGCATCATCCAAGGAAGCAGAAGTGCTACAAGCACTATCCCAGATCATCGACCCAGACTTTGGCATGGACATTGTGCAATGCGGCTTTGTCAAAGACTTGAATGTCAATCAGCAGAGTGGTCATGTCAAGTTTCGTCTAGAGCTCACAACTCCAGCCTGTCCCATCAAGGACGAATTCGAACGCAAAGCGCACAGCGTGGTCACGGCGCTTAGTTGGGTACAGCAGGTGGATGTGAAAATGGATGCTGTCCCTCCTCGCCCAATCCAGAGCGAGCAGGACAGACCACAGGGGTTAAGAAGTGTGGCACATGTCATTGCTGTGTCCAGTTGCAAAGGAGGTACATTGACTCTTCCACCTGTGATCCCCAGCTACATAAGGACAACAGCAATTCACTGCACAGGCTGCTGTCGTCTTTATATGACGGTGCATTGCAGTGCCTGCGGTTTGGCACATATTGAACACCAGCTCAAGTCACCCAGACCTTAGATGATACTTTGTGTATTGGACGCTTCCAGCTTTGCAGCCTGACTCTCATGCTCATTTGCAGCTCGACTATGCTGGTGTCATGGTAGCCTGGGCATGAGGACAGTAGTGTGGTGTTGATGTTGTATGTGCTCCCTCACCTCACATCCTGTGCATTCAGCATTGCCAGGTGATGCTTGCAGGGGTGGGCAAATCCACAACAGCAGTCAATTTGGCCTATACACTAGCTCAAATGGGAGCTAGAGTAGGAATTTTAGATGCTGATATATATGGACCAAGCCTGCCCACAATGGTCAAGCCTGATCCCCCAGTTTTACAAATGGACCCAGAGACTAAAGCCATCATGCCTCCGCAATTTGAAGGGGTGAAGGTGGTGTCCTTTGGATTTGCTGGCCAGGGTAGCGCTATCATGAGGGGGCCTATGGTGTCAGGTAAGGCTATCATGCTGACAGGGACCTTGTAGCAGGGTGTCAGCAAATCATTCTGATCTGCTCTCCATGGAACCTGCTTGCAGGCGTTGCAAGCGTCATGATTGCACCTTGATGTACGTAACATTGTGGATCATGTTCATAGGTCTTTCACGTTATAGGTGCAGCAGCAATGCTGCCTGACTGCAGCCAACCAAATTGTGTGTGTACACATTCTGTTCACCCCTTATGGCATAAGGCTTATGCACAGTCTCTCCAACAGAATAGCTGAATTACAGTGCAAATTGACATTTTTGACCTCGCCACAGGGGCACATGCACAATGCAATGCACTTTGTGCTGGGCAGTGAATGCGAACTGCAGCTGCTGCCTCTACAGCATGTCTGCTATGTTGTAGGTGTGGTAACGCAGCTACTGACCACAACAGATTGGGGCGAACTGGATTACCTTGTTGTGGACTTTCCTCCTGGCACCGGCGACATCCAGCTCACGCTGTGCCAATCTGTCGCCTTCTCAGCAGCAGTCATCGTGACAACTCCTCAGAAGCTGGCATTTATCGATGTTGCCAAGGGCATTCGCATGTTTGCAAGGCTAGCGGTGGGTCCTGCCCTTCACGCAGCGTTTGCACTCCTTATGGCTATGATGTTGCTCTTGCTCTCATACTGGAAAGAAAAGAAAAGAAAAGACTACGCCTTTTGGCGTCAATTTAATCAGAAGCCAAGTATCATACCGGGCTGCCCAGGGTCTCATACTGCTGCTTGCTTGTAGCGCTATGATGTGCCCCCCTCCCCCCGGCCCACCCCCCTCTGCATCATTCAGGAGCAGAAGACAAATATTCTTGACGCCATGCACAGCAGCAATGCAAATGGTCATGACGTCACATCCCATCACATCATGGTGTTGATCAGAAATGTCTGTTGGCGTCAAGTTTGGCTTCTTGACTTTGTCAAGCTGAGCAATGTCGTGCTGCCTCCATTACAATTATGCTCTGTGTACCAAGAGCAGATGCCCAGGTTGTCTTGTTCTCAAAAACACTATTGTAAAAATGCAATGCAGCACCAGCTGGAAAAAAATTCCAGGTAGTGGTTGGGGCAAGTGTGTGCATCAAACAGCTACAGGGTTGGTCAATTGAGCGGTCTAACAGTAGTAGGTCAATCAATCAACTATCTACAGGTAGCAGTAAACCAATTTGCAGTCTACAACTCGTGAAACAGTGATTCTCCAGGTTACAGCCAAAGGTCCACAAACACGTGTGGTGATGATGCAGCTGCTGTCAGTGGCTGAACGCTTAGCTTCAATCTGCCATGTTGCAGGTGCCATGTGTGGCTGTTGTAGAGAACATGTCCTACTTTGAGGTGGATGGGGTGCGCCACCTCCCCTTTGGGGCGGGGTCAGGGGATAGGATAGTGCGCGACTTTGGCTTGCCCAACTTGATACGCTTCCCCATTGTTGCAGACCTATCAGCTGCTGGCGACGGTGAGAGAGCAATCATCTGCTTGAGCCATCAGCAACAGCTTTGCTCCCTCTGGCTATCTTACACATCTTGAGCACACACAGCAGATCTGTACAGGAAGTGTCTTTTGGTTGTCATGGTGCTGTTTTGCATTGTGATAGAGCTGATTGGCAGCAGCATGAAAGGAACCTGACAGCAGACAAATTTTGTCAGCTGCACTGCATGACTGCATATGCTGTATGCCTGCTTAAGTTTGCTGAGCCAACTGAGCCAACTTTGCTGAGCCAACTTTGCTGAGCCAACTGAGCCAACTGAGTCAACTTGGCTGAGCCAACTTTGCTGAGCCAACTTTGCTGAGGCAGTAACAACTTGAGTATGCTGGTGCTTCAGGTGGGAGGCCCCTGGTGGTGGCAGACCCCATGGGGCCAGTGGCCCAGCAGTTCATGACACTGGGGGCAGCGGTGGTGCAAGAGGTTGCCAAGCTCAAGCTCAACCCCCGCAACTCTGTCAGGTCTGCCTCCACCTCTTTAGTGAAGCAGCTTACATTGCTGTGATGCTGCGTCCTTGCAGTCAAAGCGCTGGCACCACGCCAAATCCCTGTACCTCGTTCAAATGCGTTGTTGCCATATCACTGCTGCAGAGTGACTACCATTCAACCTGCTGGCAATTTATGTTGCTAGGATTGCATTGACCAGAGGCAGTGCTTCAGGACATTTGGTGTGTGATCCACAGACCGCCTGTATTGTTGGCACAAACTGTTATGGCATGGTGTCTATGCGTTGAACAGCCTGTCATCTGTAGACTGAGCATGGTCAAGTGTGCATTCTGGTGAGCACCAGTCAACTGTGGTGAATAACGGTACACCGTCGGAAATATTGGTACACTTTGGTGAGTAATGGCAATAGGTACCTACCCAGTGTCTGCTTGCAGATATGACGCTGAGCGATATGCACTGGTGGTAGATCTAGAGGGCCGCAACTTCCTGCTGGATCCAGCGCACGTGCGTCGCAATGACACATCAGCTGCCAGCATCAACGAGTGGACAGGCGAGAAGCTGAACAGGAGTGACAGCATTTCAGATGACATTCAGCCTGATACCATCGCGCCGCTTGGGAACTATGCTGTGCAGATCCTGTGGCAGGATGGCTTCAATCAGGTACACAGACCAAGGCTTTGCATGGCTGGCTTGCCTGCGTTGGTTGTCTGCAGCTGGCATGCCTCTGTGAACAAGCCTGCAGGCCATCATCATGCCAAGCCTTGGTAAGACTGCTGTTGTTTCATTGACACATGTTTTATCGCTGGGGTACTACCAGCAGAAAAAGGTCGAGATCATCACAGGCACAGCCACACAGTCACATGTGTCAATAATAACAATTAAGAATTAGTATTTTGTTGTCACACGTGACTGTGTTGCTGTGCCTATGATGACTTTGAACCTTTTCTGCTGGCAGTACCCCAGCGATAAAACTCTGAGCCACACTGATGTGCACCTGCAGTGTTGCCTCTGCTGTACTGCAAGTGCATGCTTGGGCCTCGCTTCGAAAGATGTCAGCATTGTTGCATGCTTCATTTTTTCAGCAGCAGTTGTCAGAAGTTCCAGCAGCAGCAGCAGCTGCCATGCTTGCCTTTGCTGATCCTGCGTGCAGCTTTGTGTTATGATATGCTTGTGCTGGTCACTGCAGGTTGCACCATTTGACTTGCTAGACAGTCTAGAACAGCTCGACTTGGATGAGAGACAGATTCGACGTGATGCTCTTACACTGCCTGTTCAAGAAGAAGCTTCCTCGGCTGCACAGAAGATACTGTCCATGGCAGGCAGCAGCAAGCAATAGATAGGACTGACACTGGCTGTGCACGCTGTGCTATGTTAAGGGCGGGTACCTTTCAATCTGTAAAGAATGTTGTGGTCAAGCCACATGACGTTGTATTAGGTGTATTAGATGGTTTTATAGCATTCAAAGACAGATTGTGAATACTGTCACAGTAGTAGGTTTTGCAGCCTGCTAGTGCTAGCCATCTTACCTTGGGACTGCAATCATAATCTAGATCTGAACAGATTGTCCTGTGTTTGTTATTAATCTTTGATGCAATGTGGCAAGAAATGCTTCTGAATCAATCATCTGCAACATTGGCTGGGCAGGCCCACAGATAATTCAGCAATGCATGACGTGGCCTTGCTAGATTGGATCTCAGATACACGTCCCCAAGCATGATGTTTGCAGCATACACTTGCACAATGCGGGGTACACTCGCGCAATGCCCTATGTCCCATTTGCTGTGTCGAATCAGGACTTCATGTTCAGAATTAACAAGACTTGATGCTAACAAGACTTGGTGCTTACAGTTTGCGTCTGAAAAGTCTTTATTCTAGGACTACACTGATTTGAGTCAGAGCACAGTCTACAACGTCCTTAAGGGCACACATTTATTCAACAGAAACGATTCATTCATTTGTAAGCATCATCAATTGAATAGCAACACCTGCTGGAAGCTAGTTTTGTACAAAGTCACATTGCAAAAACAGAGCTAGGTATCTGTAGCATCACCACACAAGACTTGTTTGCCTATTGCCTTCCAACTTCTAGCCACTCTAGAGAGCAGACACGACGCAGGATGCAAGGGCAGGGTACTGAGCCCCCAAGCTGGTCAGGGTGGAGTTGCTGACCCCCAGAGTGGCAGCAGAGGGCATAGCCTGCTGAATCAGGGGGGTCACATTGGCACAGCTGGTCATCATGATCATCTCATTGCCGACAGCAGCCAATGCATTGATGGCATCAGTGTTGCCAGAAGCCTGCTGGATGAGTGCTGTCAGCTGCTGCAGGTAGCCCATGCTGATAGCCTGGTCAGCAGCCTCAGCAACAATGTTGGTGTTGTTGGCTTGGACTGCAGCAATCACCAGACTCAGAGGAACCTCAGCAAAGCCAGGCTCCAGAGTGGTCTCCAGGTACTGCAGGAACTCCTGGTTGAAGGGGATGAGTTCCTCTTCGGGCACAAGGACACCATCAATTCCGTAGATGACCAACTGCAGGACACAACATGATTAGATCAGATGCTGTGTGACAGATGATGTAGCATAGACATGATGTGCTCAGCATGCATGATAGGATGGTCATCATCAACAGGCCAACATGCATGCAACAAGGTGTGATACTTGATTGCAGCTCGCAGCAGGTAAAATGCTCCTGATCAAACTCAAGACCAAGAGCAGTCATGACGCACTACTTTGCGTGAAACATATAGGCAGCAGCAAAGAGAACGCAATGCTTGAAGAGACTTACGTTGCAGGCAAAGGCAGCTGGGGTGACAATGGTGGTCTCTGAGCCGAAGCTTTCCACACTGATGTACTCAGTGCCGTTGATCTCATCAGTGATAATGGTCAGGTTGGTGCCAGCAAGCATTGTTGGCAGAACCATGTTGTCTGTGAAGCTGCTCTCACTCTGCACTCAAAAAGTCAGAACTCAGCTTGCAGTCATGGCAGAGAGAGACAGGCTTGCAGCAGCAAATCCTGGAACTGAGCTCTATGGCACAAGAAATCATGTGTGGTAGATCAGCAACCATAAGCAGAACAGCAGCAGGACAAAGGAGCAGTGTGCACTGCAAAGTTCTGCTCACCATGACGGCACCAGTGACGACGTGGTAGCTCAGCAGCGCTGCCAGGCCTGGGCTGCTGGCTGCTTCAGCCATGGTCAAGTTCGCTGCCAGCAAGTACTCAGCAATAGCTTCGTTGGTGGGGACAAAGATTGTGGCAGGGGATGACAGGTTGGACAGGTTGCTGCTAAGACCAGACGACTGCAGCAAGCTGTAAGCACTGCTGAAGTCCTGATTCTTGGCAATCTCTGAATCCTGGAGAAATGTACATCCCGGGAAGCTGATCGTGCCGGTGGTCTGTTTCAGCTGACGGGCAGCGAGGGCTGGAGCGACGAATGCTGCACTGAGGACCAGAGCTGCCAGAGCAAAATGCGTTGCTTTGGTCATTGGTATGAGACCTGCATACACAGCTTAAATATGAGGAACACAACACGGCATCGAAATGCACAATTGCGACAGCAAGCCGACCCATGAGTCCGCGGGTGATCGAGTTGCAACGGAACACCGTCGCTCAGTGCAGGACATTGACAATAGACAGTGCTGCAGCAGCGCCACGATTAATGAATGCAAGACACGCTACATTGCATCAACAGGCTGCCGTGCCAGCATACAGCTGTGCAGATCGCAGAACAGCTGCAGCCAGGCTCGATTGCAAAGTACAGCGGTGAATACGCAGCGGACCAAACATACCTTTAATTAGTTGCAGAGATCCGCAGGCGCCGGTTGATGCTAAGGCTAGGAGTCGAGTGCAACGTTGCGGATGTGATGGACGTTTGGCTAGCGATGATGTGAAGAATGCAGTGTGCTGTGCCGCGGTCTGCTTTACTACTTGGGGATTCAGGATATCCTTTATGTGGTCGAACCTAGTACTTTACGCAAATGGGGCAGCTGCCTCAGCGAATCTTTCATTGCCAGGTGGCCAGCTTGAATAGTCACGGATGTTCAACACGTATTTCGTGTGTGCCAGTAAGCATACGTTGCCATGCATGAGCTGTCGCAGCGTACTTCATACATCTGCAAGCCCTGGAATGCCACTGATATCATCGATGTTTGTGGGTGACAGCGTCTGCTGCTGCTACAAAGGCGGAGGAGGCATTGCCAAGATCACAGTGGCAACTCTTGTAAGCGCAACTTTAAAGGCTTCAAATTTAACGGCTCACAAGTCTGGGTGACGTGTGTTTTGGCAGACGCTGCAGTGAATGTCGCTACAGTAACTGTCATGCTATGGTAAATATGTATCATATCGCATGGAGCCATATATATATACTATATACCTATGGCTGCGAGTTGAGAATTGCAATTGACCCTGGCGAAATCAGCAAGTCTGTACCAAACACTGGACCACCAGAGGTGGGTTCTCAGGCAACAATCTGTTTCAGGCCCTAGGGTGCACTGTGACTTGCTGACGGGTGTCCTATGATTTTGGAGTTGGCAAGGACACTAGGTCCCAAAACATGTCAAAATAATGGGGGTCTGGACTGCAAAATGGTATCATACTGATGCAAGGGCCCAACAAAAAATTCCCAAAGTTTTGTTTTCTGCACATGAAGTCTTTTTTGAACAGTTCATTTGTTTAGGGTTCGAACATTATGTAATGCATCCAGCCAAACCCTAAAAGGATCAGGGGACTGATCAGAATGAATATTGTTGAGACCCCCATGCCAAGTTCGCAAGCTTTCCTGCGACCAAGCGACACAAGGCATCCCGGCATTCCTTCTGGCTTTGGCGCCCAGAGCTGCAAAGCGCCAGCACCCTCAGCCTGCAACACGTGCAGTGCAGGTTGTTGGCTTACGTGCTGATCGAAGCTAAGTTGCAATTCCCCTCGCTACAGGAGGCTTGGCTCGACTGCGAATTTGGGCTATTACGAACACGAGACGTGCGCAAAGATATTCTTGGACTCATGGATGACTGACGCTGTCAAGCAGCGGAGATAGCCTGACCGACTGTTGAGGTGCTGCAGTGGATGTCAGCACTTTCATTCAAACAAACTGTAAACATAGCCTCCGACATGCCAAGCATCGCGCGGCCCACCAAGTTGCTGTTTAATAAAAAACAGTGTGTATGAGCATACTTTGTCTGCTTCAGAAGGTCTATGTGGGGAGTTGTGTCTGGTTGAGAGTTTGTTGAAAATTCATCCTTACCTGCAATTGTTGTTCTGGCCAAATTCATACTCCTACATGACAATGTCTTGGGGTTATGTTTTTTGTTTTTTTTTGTTTTGAGGTGAACATCATGATGACAGATTTGCCCTTGCAACAAGACTTCATGCTTTGAGAATTTTATTTTTCACTGCAACTAGGGGTGAAACCTAGCCTGTCACAAGCCTGGTAACATCATTGAGGTGACAAACGTTGCCCAAGCTACAAATATTTTGATTAATCACAGAAACTGCTGCATGTACTCTTGCACTGTCTGGAATTTAATGTCTGGGTATAGTTCAGAGGCAAACAGCACATCCTCCTGCGCTGCTGAGTGTAGCTGCTTGAGGCAGCCATCAACCCAAACGGTCTTAATGAGTGTAGGTACAAGTGCTGCAACGACCTCAGCATCTGTGTTTTGATACTTTCAGCCTGTTGGGGCAGCCCCAGCGCAATGCTGACTTGGTACTCGAATCAGCAACAGCATTTCATTTGTGCATGACAGCGTCCATGACACCAGGCAAGGTAGCATTGTGATTGCCTTTGATTGCAGCTGAGGTATGCTTCTTACCGTAGCATGCAGAATGCCCACATGAGCTGGCATGCATACATAGTCTACTTCCAAGCAATGACTGGCAGGAAAAGTTTAGCAGATGACAGGACCTGACTATGCAGCATCAGCAACATCTGTACTGTAGTGATGTTCTCATCATCAGTCTTTTGTTGCATCTCCTTAGCAGAAGTATCTTTCCTGTCTGGTGTTTGGCCGCTCAGCTCCTTCCAGGTTGCAATGGTGTCGTTCTAAGTTACGGCATTGGCCAGGATGGCGATTGTCTTGTTGGCAGTGCGTGAATCAGTCACTGCCTTTGCAACAACCAAGCCAACATCATCCTCTGCAACAAGATTAGCTGCAGTGCACAATACCCAAGTCAACAGCTGGTGATGTGAGTAGCTGCAGGGTCATGCAAGGTCCTGGCTGGCAGCCTTCTTGCCTTTGGCCATGAGCGACGGCAGCGTCAGAGCTGTGCATGGGAAAATGCACCATCACAGTCAACGTGGTCACTCCCTTACCCAAAGGTGTTGTCACTTTGCACGTGATCTATGCAGCAATGAGTCATGACTTCACTGCGTCAATACCTGGCTGCCTCAGTGCGCCAGAATAAGGGACACGTCCCTGGCGCATCAGTGTGACCTGTATTGTTAAACGAGCATGTCTGCCACTGAGACACGGCAGCAGCAGAAGACTTTTCCAGCCCGAGCACAGAAACAACACCTTGGGTGTTGCCCCCTGCAAAGACTGTGATAGGGCTCGTGGAGAATGGGCTTGCCAGCTTGGAGAACCACCTCAGCGTAGGCATGCAGTATTGTTGAATGACTTACAGTCGATTCCAGGAACACAGTTGTCACGCTCACCGGCGATCGCAGTGACATCCCTGTCAATTTTCCGAAGAAGCTCTGCTAGCTTGGCTTGATCACCGTCTGGAGAACCCACCATGATTCTAATGTCCGCCGACTTAAGCTTACGCAGCGCATCCTCCTGCCCACTGCTGTCTGTTTGCGATGCACGTACAAGAGCAGCAGTCTTGACGCCATACTTGTTGAGCTGCAATGCAACAATATCCCCAACATGCCCCGTAGCAGTTGCTATCAGTGAAGCTCGATGAGTCATAGTGACAAATCAAGACCGTACGGGTATACGCTGCCCGGCCCAGTACGTAGAGCGTACACAGTTTGTTGTCAAAGCATGACTTGCAACAATGTTCTCTCAGAGCAAGCTGATCTAGAGCCTATCAGGTCACCCAGAGCCTGTCAGGTCACCCACACGGAGTTGCAAACATCACACACGATGTTTGATTCCGGGGAACCTGTACCACTTCGACTCAGTTCGGACCTGGATGAGAACTACTGGAACTTTGTGACCGAGTTGGACGCTGGTTTGCAGTCGACAATCCCCTTGGACCTCCCTGAGTTTTCTTGCATCTCGTCAGCGGACATCCAGCAGCCAGAGCAAAACCAGGAGGCGCCTGCTTTGTGTCTAAATAACACCCAACAACTCACTGCAGTCGAGCGCAGGCAAGAAAAGAACCGACTAGCACAGAAACGCTTCAGGCAGAGAAAGAAGGTGCGACTGCAGTGCCAGCATTACGCAAGAGTACAATGCAGCCATTACATTTGTCCCGAGTCCTTGACATCCTGTCTTGGGTGAGCTGTGGACAACAGGCCAAGTTGCTTGTGCAGGAGCGGTCAACAACTACTGAAGCTCAACTGGCTGAGACAACTTCTCAGCTACACAATTTGAAACTTAAACAGAAAGAGCTTGAAGCACGCAATGCTTTGCTGGAAAAGCTAGCCAGACTAGACAAGCAGCATAAACAACAGCAGGAACCATCTACCAATGGCTGCAATGTCCTCTTGTGGCAGGTGATATCCTGGCTTATAGCACTGTAGCCATTGCTGCCTGCCTTCTTGTGCTGCAGCTGTGGGCTTTTCAATGGAACAACAGCACACATGGATCAATAACAGCGCCTGGTTTGTGGCTGTGTAGGATGATGCCGAAGCTGTGTTGTCCACCATCAAAGATGTTATGGAGGGATCAGCAGTTGTGCTGACTGTGAATGGCTCCAGACAGCTGATTGCGATGGAGGACTTTGCCTCCTGGACAGCTGTTCAGTTTGCCAAGCTGTACACTGTAAGTTTTGCATGGACTTGCACTTGTAGGTCCCTGATGTACAAGCACATGATGCAGCACTAGCATCACATGATCTTGATCTGTGAATGAGCATTCTGAAGTGCACAGCTTCTGGGATCAGTCTAGCAAATACACCAGTGGTGTTGCGCAGGCGTATACACACAAGCAGGCACAACATCTGGTTGAGATTGAGGACGACCCAGACAGCCCAGCACTTGCCAGCTTGCAGCGCTGGAGTCTGGAAATCACAGCAGTCTTCACATGCCTTTCCATAACTAACCCCCGAGTCATGGACATTCTGAGTGTGTCCAGCATGGATACAGAGCTACAGAGCGAACCACACCCTGACAGCTTCTACGATGATTTGCTGGTGAGTCTTTGCACTGCTTCTGTTGCAAGCTTTGTGAAGGCTGCTGTGTTGTACATCGAGGCAGTCCCCTCTCACATGCAGACTGTATACACCTGTGGAACGTGCTAGACATTTATGACATGTCTATACACATGCGCTGCTGCATGTGGTAGACCCAGCCTATGCTAGTTTTGCCATGATCCAGCATGTACAAGTGCACACGCTGTGTGCATCATGCCGTGCAGCTCATTTGCTGGATGTGGCTTTTGTTGTCATTAATCACTCAGTTTCATTAGGCTGCTGCTGGCACACTTGACATCATGTGCACCTTGAGATCAATGTGCACACATGGGGCCACTTTCTACAAGGCGCTTCCAGGCAGTCAGCATTCATTGCGTGCAGGCAACAATGGACTTCACGCCAAGCCAGAAAAAGGATCTGCTGCAATTGAGACGCTTGTTGTATGGCAGAACAGGGCAGCTGTTGCGCGAGAGGCAGGCTCTGTTAAACAGAATGTCTGATGCTGAACAGAAGGCTCAAGTCATCATGTCTCAGCCAGTCAGGCTGGGGTACTGTCGTGCCAGGTGAAGCATGTGCAGACCATTGGACATCAACCTTCAAAGCTTCTGCCTCTCAGCACATGCTGTCTGCATACATATACATTGTGAGTTGAGTACGCAGCAGCCATGCAGCATCTATTGGTACCTGCAGTGACTAGGGTAAGTGTTAGCTTGTGAGAGACTTGGCCTTTCATCATCTAGGTTGCATAGATGGTAAGACACCACATGCAGATACATGGTTGTGGCACGCAGTGATGCGCTTGGAGAGATGACCAAAATTGCTGAGCAGCTGCATTCAAATGCGATGGATGACAGGAAGTCATACAAGACCTTCTCTTCTGCCTTCTTTCGTGGGGTATGTCTCTGTACTATCTTTTCTACAGGTCCAGGCTGGTCAGCCTGAAAGACCAAAGAGTTGACTTTTACAAATGTGTATTGTGCTTGTTTACTGGCTTTTGGCTTGTTATGGTTTCTGCTTGATACAATTTCTGGCTGGGTACACATGCTTGTTGCGCACTGTATTTGTTTGTGGATCACGAAGCTGCTGACAGGAAATGTTGCTTGATGGGCTTACATGCAGTCATGTTCTTGGCATATGCACTGGACGTACACTCACAGCATACGGATGTCACTGTGTAAGTGTGGATGCCCTGTGCAGATCCAGACCAGCAAACAACATGCTGTCAGCATGGTCCATCCCTACCCGTATCTGATGGACGCAACAAAGCAATTAGAGGCTTTGGCTCGGCAACATAAAGACCCGCCCATCCAGACCCTCATGGAACCTGGAGGTGTGGATGATTTGCAACATGCTGCAAATTGGGAGACCGTGGTCAAGTATGTACAGACCTTTGAGGCAGGCAACTTACATTGCCACCACCCTTTCCTTAAAGATCATACAAATGAGGCTGTTGACACAGTGCCACATGGCTGCTGACACAGTGCCATATGGCTGCTGATACAGCGCCACATGGCTGCTGACACAGTGCCACATGGCTGCATGACGCAGTGCCACATGGCTGCATGACGCACTGCCTCATGGCTGCTGACACAGTGCCACATGGCTGATCTGCAGCTCCATATACACAGCAAATGAATGCTGTTGTTCACTCTGAAGTCATTGCTGGGCTAGACCTAGTTGTATCACAAGGATGTGTGCTATCTTGCACGAAGTCCGAAACCATGCTTGTATCTCCTGTTCAGGTCAGCCATAGCTGACGTTGTGGATCTTTGCTAGCCTGAATTGGGTTAATCAGCATTGTTGTCCCATCTGATATACTAGCGGTGTATTATGTCTTTTGTGAGAAGTTTTTGAATGAATTTGATCACACTTTCCTGGCACAAGATGATGTTGGCCACGAGTCTCTGCAGCATCATTTTTGTCTTCAACCAACACGCCTTTACTAGCGCGGCTTTCCGTGGGCCACGTTTGCAGCAGCTAGCAGCATGCTACTGCAGAGTGCTGCGCAGGGCTGCATGCAGGGCAATTGCCAGCAATGCGAATTTCGTATTGTGAAGGTTTCCTTGCAGATTGACAGGCCTGGATTGCTGCTGTTGGCGATTGTATAGTTTCCATAGTGCGGCACTTTTCGAAACTGGGTGCGGCGGTGTGCGTATCCGGTTCTGCTGCATCAGGCACAGAACGTGCTGATGCCAGCTCTGATCTGCAGCTTCATACATGGCATTCTACACTCTTCGCAAGTCATGTGTGGTATTCTGAGTTTTTGCAAGTGAGGTTACAAACCGGACACAAGCATTCAAATGCAAAAATTTGCGAATGAATTGGTTTTTGCAAAACTTGTGCTGCTAGCGACGGTGTAGGCTGTATATATAACAACGTGTAGGAAGTTCTCTTTGCCTTGTAGTCATGAAGCATTATGAAGTCGTCTTTGCATTGTTGTCAGCTGAGGTCTTCATATTGCAACACCCTTTATTTGGCCTAGGCCTGCGGCCGGCTGGTGCCTCTCTAACCAAGGCTTGGCCGTGAATCTTGTAACTTACATGGGGAATTGGGCTGCAACAGCCAGTGGGAGGCCAAGAGACGACGTCTGAGAAGCTTGAATGAAACAGCTCATCTTGAACGGGACAGCCTGTTGATCTGAAGCTTCATGAAAATTTGGTGACTAAGTACAGTGGTCGGTGCACGTATCTTCCCCCATCCATAGCAGTGACGCACACCCTTGAAATACCAGCTTCAACACGTCGTGAAATTTCTCGATCGGCAAGTTGTGTCATGATCTGAGTGTGCAAAGCGACGTCCAGCAGCTAGCCACTGGTGCATCCACTCAGCACAGAACCAATTGTCAGTGAGATACTTCACAGCAGCTGGCTGAGATGCAGCATAGCGAGCAGCAAACTCTCCAGTTGCTTTGCATGCTGCAGACCAAGTCTTCAGCTGCATGGTGGCACTCAACATACTGTACATCTCTGGCCACTGACTGCGCGGGCTGACTTTTGTCTTGCAAGCCTCATCCCATGCTTGCTTAATATGGAACCAACACAGCAGCAACACTGTGCGCAAAAATTGCTTGCAGAAGTCCTGCAACACAGGTGCTGTTGCATGCCGCTGTAAGAACGCGCACATGCAGAAAGCATGCCCAAGCTGTTGCTGATGCTGAGAGTAGCGCCGCTGCAACTGAAACAAACTGTCTCTGAGCTGAGTAGCACTGCACAGCAGAGCAGCTTGGTAATCAGAGGCTGCAGGACATGATGGTGGTGCAGGAGCATGGTATTCAGAGAACCACCCAGCTGTAGGTCTTCTTCATGAGCAGCCTGTGCAGCCAGGCCCTCAATGTACTCAGAAGCTGCAGCCTGGCCAGTGTGTGCTCTCAGCTGACCTACTTCAAGCTGACAAGCTATACCAACTTGCACACAATGACCATGACCTGTTGCTGCAGGACTTGTCTGCCAGGTCAGCTGTCAGGGACTGAAGCTTTTGCATGGCTGCCTGAATGCCTTCAACAGCTCTATCAATGATCACGCTGCCTGCTGCATAGTGCTCTGACTTGTCTTTGTCCAACATGAACGCTGCTGGATTCAAGGCAGGATTGTGCTGGTACAGCTTTTCGGAAGACCTGATAGCATCTTGAGTCGCATATGGCCGCTCTGCAAACAGGAGACAACATTGCAGGCATAGCTTGCAAAGACTACATGGAAGCATGGCAGCAAAGGCTAAAGAGTGTGTACCGAATGTCAAAGGGCACACCTGGAGCATAGACCAAACAGAAAGCTGCAGGCAGTCCTTGCCTAGCCTCACATGGAATGACTGTAGTGTACAACTGCATGTTGTGGTTGTTAGTACCATGTGTGCTGTCGACAAACACAATATCAGGGCAGAAACGCTGCAGCCATTCAAGCTGATCTTGGGTCTGCACAAAGCAAATGCATGGCTGTTGACCAGCTGGGTCAAAGTCCTGCAAAAAGATGGTACAGTATGGATCTGCTTGAAGTGCTTCAACTTTCTGCAGAAAGTCTGCCCATGCATTGGAGTGCTTCCATCTCTGCTGCTGCTGCTGCACTGACCAATCTTGCAGTTCTCGCATGGAAACCAGCGTCCGCCTGTACAAGCACAACATGTTGCACCCTCTGCAAGTGCCATATTGCAGCTTGTTGACACCATTGCAATGGCCAGGAAACATTGACGTTTCGCACCTGTGACCAGGACAAGACTAAGAATCCTCAAGTCTATTGGCCCGAAGAATTCTTTCTGTTTCCATAACAGACGTAGCACGTAACAACAGCTGGGCCTCTCAAAAGATAGCCTGTACATCACACGCTGAGCTAATGTCAATACACATGCATGCTACTTTCATAGAATAGCTGACTACCAACCTCATCTATTGGCAAATACTTGATGGATTCATCACTCCCTAGCTCATGCCCAGAGTGCTGCAAGCTTTTCACAATGGTGACAACTTGTGCATCTGCAGGCGCTTGCTGAGTTGGCTGTTGCAAGGCTTCCTGCTGCTGCTGCTGCAAAGCCTTGTGTGGTACAGAACTAACAAGCCATTCCTTGCCAGTGACAGGGCATTTGGAAGGATAGCTACCCCCAGGGTACATCAGCCTGACATTACACTGACAGCCAGCTTGCTTGCAAGTTGCAGTGCTATGGCGCTGAGGAAGCTCGCCCAGGGGCAAGTACTGCCTGATGAATGTCTGTGGAGGCTTGGGCCCTCTGCTACAGTAGTATGGCAAAGGCAGCATGCCAGCTGCAGTGAGGGATGGATCATGACAATGCTCCAAAATTGCAAAACCAACTATCTTGCTGAATCTGCTGAAGCTGGTTTGCAACCTCAGAGGCAGAACAAGTCATTTTCTCCTTTTGTGCAGTCGCAGAATGCTCTGCCTGATCTGTTGCTTCTGCTGCGCATGATGGCTGGGAGGCTGTCTCTGGCTGGCCTGCACCTGCTGATAACCTGCCAATGCTGATATCTTTCAGTCGCCGCCTGCTGGTCAGCATGATCTGCTGATTATTGAACACATCAGGTGTTTAATGAGTGTGTTTGCCGCCAGCATCTGTGACAAAGTACCTTTCATGCTCAAGATACAGTTAATGCTTCCTGCTGATGGCATCTTCAGGGTCCCCTGCAAAGGCGTGGACCAGCTGAGGGTCAATCAAGGCATGTTGCCATGCAAGGCAGCAATTATTATTTTGTTTGATGTCTGCGCAGCGGGGTAGCCGTAGCAAATGTAGAGACAGAAGCTCACCTGTATCATATACACAGTACAGCCACCTGTGTCGTGGCACACGAACAGCAGTAACATGTCGCCTATGCTGTGCAGCTGATTCCGAGTATGGATCCTCCACCATTGTGACACGCTCCTGTTCTATGACAAGTATGACTGCATCAGCTGTGTCTTCAGCAACTGGCTGATACGCAAGGAGGACTTCTGCTTCTTCAGTGCACAGCTGTGTCAAATTGACATTTGCTTGTGTACCAGAGTCTGGCTGTGTACTGACTGATGCAAGCGCATAATTGTTGGGAACTCAGCGTTGGGCAATATACTCCAAGAGGAGGCCTTTGCTGATGCCGCAATTGCGCTCGTTGACACAAATTTTGCTGTCAGCGAAGACCTTGAGCAGCTGTGTCAGAAGCTGAGAAGGGCTGAGGGAAAGGCTGGTGCTACATGCACTGAACACCTTGTCAAAGGCAGCATCAGCAGCTGATAACCACTCTTCCTGGGGAAGCACACAGTTCTGACAGAATAGAAGGATAAGAGAGTGGCTGAAGAGAGTAGGCTGCGCTGTGGAATCTGGAAAGTCCCATGACGCAAGGCTACCAACTGAGACTTTGACTCCATGTATCTTCTCAGAGAGACAAGTTCCTATCCACCCACACTGCTGAAGCTCTTTGTTCAGGTCTTTTGCCACTGCCTTGGGAATGTGTGGCGTTGTGCTGGGACTACCTGCTGGGCACAAGTTTGTGTGACTGTGGGCAGCAGAAATAAAGCTGTAAGTGCTAAGCTTGACGGCTGCATGCCTGCTTGCAAGAAGGAAGGGCACAAGAGCTCATCAATGGTTCTTTCAGTCTTGGACTTGACCCAGAGCTTTTCGTCGTCAGCTTCTGGCAGTGTTGCTGCAGGTGTGTAGCTCAGTCAGCAGCTCAGTCAGCAGCACTAAAAAGACAGCGACTGAGTACACGCTACCTGCCGGTGAGCTAGTTTGTGCCGAGTCCCTTGTAGCCATCAGGCAATGCCGTCCGCCCTCTGTGCAACGCAAGCGATATCAACACATGTCACCACGATCTGTGCAACGGTGCAACGCGTCACTTCAGATTTGACAAATGGGCTAGCACACGGCCTCACAAACACACATCGCGGCAAACTTGCGTGATGCAGTTGAAAGATGTCGACGACGCTAGCATGAGTTCTCGCTCAAAGTTGACCGGATCAACACTTCGAAATTTCGCCAAGTGCTTGAAAAGTGGCACGAAATCTCGGGTAATTTCCTGTCCTGTCCTGTCCTGTTCAAAGTGCAGCTGCGTTTAGTGCTTTCCTGCCGCAGCACATCATCAGGAGACAACATATTTTTCCTAGTCAAGCATGTTTGCTTCCGAATTGCTGGCTGCCACTTTCTCAGATCCTCCTGACACCATCCCGGACCTGAACAGTTGGGACTTTCTGACAGACTTAGATACCGGACTTGAAACTCTGACTGCATCAGACCGGTCAGGCCATGTGTCGGTTGCCCCACACATCATCCAGTCGTCATCGGGAATGAACACGGACGCTCCTGCGCTGTCCTCACAACGTACACAGGGTCTCACAGCGCTCGAACGCAAGCAAGAACAAAACCGACTGGCGCAGAAGCGCTTCAGACAAAGGAAAAAGGTCTGGCTGCAGGAGTGGCCGCTGCACAGTTGCATGTAGTACTGGCAATTTGTATTTGACTGAAAAGAAATGCTGTGTTACTTGGCTTCAGAGGTGATACTGGTGTGTGCAGGAGCGATCATCAACCACGGAAGTTCAGCTAGCCGAGACAGCAAGTGAGCTTCAGAAGTTGAAAGTCAGACAGAGAGAACTAGAGGCCCGAAATGCTTTGCTGGAGCAGCTGGCCAATTTGAATAAGCAGCAGAAGTTGCAGCAAGGCTTGCAGTCTGGCTTGTGTGATTTGGGTGGCAATGAAGGCTGCTGGCAGGTATATGTCACATCAAGTGTTTATAGTGCCTTCTAGCCTTTGCATCCAGTACTGTTGGTTATGATGCAACGCAAATTGCACTAAGCTGGGCTTGCAGCTGTGCAGGATCAGGCAAGGATGTCCTTAGCCAATGTGGCAGAGACTGCAATGGATGGATCAGCAATTGTACTGACTGTATATGGACACAAACAGCTGGTGACAATGGAGGAGTTTGCTGGAATGCCAATCACAGAGTTTGCCAAGCTATACACTGTAAGTCTGCAACCCATACACAATCTTTCTGTACCTGTCCAAATGTTACAAAATGGCTTGCTGACTTGTCTCTGAAGCCAAGGGCAATCTTTGCCACATGCTTGAAATCCTTTGCACTTTTGAATGATGCAGCAGGGTGCAAATCCCAAACTCTTACCAGAATTTTTCAGCTCGTGCCATAGGTTTATCAAAGTTCATGCAGTCAGCTGTGTTTGCAACTGCACCGGGTTTTGTGCTTCTGCATCTTGCAAGCAGACATCTGCTTTGCTGTCAAACGACCGCAAAGACATCTGGATATGGTTTTGTCCAGGCGTATGCACGCAAGCAAACACAGTGCCTGCTTGAAATTGCGGACAAGCCAGAAAGCCCAGTGATGGCCAGCTTGCAGCGCTGGAGTCTTGAGGTGGCATCCCTGTTCATGGCTCTGTACATCAACAATCCCAAGGGTATGGACACTATCCTAGCATCCAAGATGGACTCTGGGCTGCCTAGCCAACCGCAACCTGATCAGTTTCATGAATCCTTGTTGGTGAGTTGCAAATCAAAGCAGGCTAGCTTTGCTGCTCTGATTGCCTGATCAATGCAGAAAAAGCTGCAGACCAATGTGTAAATGCATATTTACTGTCCCCAGGCATGTCTGAGTTTAGATTGCCAGAAATGCATGATTCTGAAATAAGATGGACATCTCGGGATCGAGAAGTGCTGCATGTCTGTTATATCAAGCTCATGAAAGTTGTCATGGCATGTTAGCTCACAGCCATCTCTGTCAATGCCACAGGACGCATACGACTTCACATCAAGCCAAACACAAGATCTGCTCTGTTTGCGGCGTCTGTTTTATGGCAGAATTGGACAGCTGGTGCGAGAGCGGCAGGCTCTGCTAGCCAAGATGCCTGTTGCCGGGGAAATCACACAGCGTTTGAACTCTCAGCCAGTGAAAGTGAGCTTTCATGAGGCCAGGTATCCCCTGCACATCTTCTTCAAAGCAAGGTTGCCAGTGTTGTGCAGATTGATTTGCCGCATATGCATGTACTGCTGCCGGTCTGTAGCTATATAGATTGTGTCATGCATTTTTGTTCTACAGACTCACATGCTGGCTGCTCGGATTCCACTTTTGCTCAACTGCCAACCCAGATGCAGAAAATTGATCTGCTCTTCCTGATGAAGAGCGTTTTATGATTTTGTTTGAGCGTTCGGGTCTTCAAGGTTTCTTTTTGATCATGTGAGCTGTTGCTTGCCTGGGATAACCAATGTTTGAACACTGCTACTGCTGCGCATGATGTGAGGTGGCATGTGCCTGACAGACAAGCTTGTCTCTCATGCAGTGATGCTCTTGGAGAAATGACTGAGACTGCTGCCAAGCTACGGACCAATGCCTTAGCTGAAAGCAATGCCTACAAGGTTTTCACTGGCGCATTCTTCACTGGCGTGAGTGCTGTCTTCATTTGCTATGCATCCCTTCAAGGCTCATGCACAGATGGTTGATTTGTGCATGCTAAGCAGTGCTGAGTCACATAGGCTTGCAACTTGTGTACTTCCTATCTGTTTGCTGTACAGGCTATGCACTCAATGTGCTCAGGTTGTTCATCTATTTCAAGTCAGGTTGCAAAGTATGTGGTGTTTTGGTGCTCAATTCACCTTTAGTACCCGCACACTTCTTACAAGCAACAGATCATGACAGCAAAGATATCTGCAGATTCAAACAAGCAAACAACGGGCCATCAGCATGGTTCATCCATACCCCTTTGTGCCTGACACAACACAAGTGCTGGAGGCGTTGGCACGACAGTGCAAGGAGCCATCCATTTACATCTTGATGGAGCCAGGGCAAACTGATGACCTTCAACACATTGCTAACTGGGAGGATGTGGTGAAGTACAATCAAGACACCTCTGGCCCAAGCAAGCTACATGACCACCATCCCTTCCTGAAGGATGATGCACATCTGAGTACATTGGTAGCAGCTGCTCCGTGCAATGTTAGGAATGACTGAACAGCTTGCTGCTGATTGTCATAGGATTTTGTTCATTGTTTAGCCTTTATTGAGTGCGACCGACAATGGTAGAAGCAAAGCTGCTGTCAGAAGGAGTGCAACCTGCCTGCATCTTGATTCTTGTAGAGACTCACAAGCAGGCTTCTATGTGTTTTGGATCAGACAGTGTCAAGGTGTCTAGACATATTTTGACAAATTTGCCAAGTAATCTAATTTTTCGCTGCTGCCTTTTCTTCATTCATGAGCTCTTTTGGCTCTTCACACGACTTGTGTGTACTGTGGGTTCTTAGGTATGAATCCGAAATGACTGCACTGTTTGTTGGTGCAAGCCCGTGACTTGTCTGCAGCTGAGCTTGTGGTTTTTTGCAGGCCAGCTGGTTATCTTTCTGGAAATTCAGTACAGCTTTCCGCAGTAGCCTCTGGATAGTGATAGCTGACCGTTGATGACGCTTCTGTGCATCATTTGTAAGATCGACGTGAGCTAGGCAAATAACAAGACAGGTTTTGATGAAGCCTGCTTGGCTTTCTGCAACGCAAAGTGTTTTGCTGCTCTGCAATCATCAGCAGCAGAGTCTGCTGAGCATAAAGGTACTTGCCAGCTTTTGCAAACCTGTTTTGTGGGCATGGCTGCTTTTAAATAATAAATTATTTGCTCGATTCACAGCTCAATCATTCAAGCTCACTGAGTCTTGTGAGTGAAGTCTTGAGACTTGGAAGCTTTGTGTCGGTCGTGGCATTGATCTTGGCATTCAGTATTGTACCGTTGGGCCACAAACGACGGTCTCGTTGTAGCCTCGTTGCTCACAAAGGGCTGCAAGAGCATTCCGCATCAGCTCAGTCGCCGACAAGGCTTGTCGACAGCTGCTGCTCGCAGCTGCACCGATCATGGGTGCGCACGCTCTATTGTGTCTGGCGTCGAATCGATCTTGCACTTCCTGCTCCCGCAAATTAAGGCAACTTCGCATTCATGCAGGCATTCCCAAGTTCTACAGATGGCTGAGCGAACGATACCCTCTGCTCAACCAACCAACTGATGTTGGCGAGACCCCGCTAGTCGATAACTTGTATTTAGACATGAATGGCATCATACACAACTGCACACACGGCAACGACCCAGGCACGAAACTCACCGAGGAGGAGATGGTTGTCAAGATTTTCACCTACCTGGACAAGCTGTTCCAAGTTGTAAAGCCACAGAAATTGCTGTTCATGGCTATTGATGGTAAGCTTGCTTGTGGGTCACAATGCGAGCCAGCATTCCTTGTGCCCTGCTTGTACCTTGAGCACTGCATACAGCTGCTTGCATATAGCGTTGTATGCTGTCCTCAAAGTGCAAGCAAGGCTCGAATTGTGCCTCGGTTTGTGCGTGTCTTCCTGTTTGCATACGGCAGCTCATGAGTATAGCACATAGTCTTGCTGTTCAGGCGTTGCACCACGTGCAAAGATGAATCAACAGCGTTCCAGAAGGTTCAGATCAGCCAGAGATGCTGAAGAGGTATATGACCTCCCCTGCAGACGTCACACAAATGCCACTCCCCAACTTCACTGCTGCTCACAGTGTCAATCTGCAGTGATCCCAACCCAACCTTTGACACGCACGTCCACAACCTTGCTGAACTTGCCACTTGACTGCATGCTCGTCATGGGATCAAAGCTGCAAGCAAGCAGTCTGTTATGGCAGGCAAGGGCTGAGGCCATCAAGAAAGGCGAAGCGATCAGTCCTGACTCCTTTGACTCCAATTGCATCACCCCTGGGACACCCTTCATGGCTCGCCTGGGGGCCCACCTGCGCTACTTTGTGCGCAAGAAGATTGCTGAAGACCCCGCCTGGCAACGCCCGCATGTTATTTTTTCCGGTGCGTTCGTACACCTGACTTTGTCTGAAATGCCGTTTGATGGCAACGCCTGCATGTCAATTTTTCCGGTGAGCTCATTCACCTGACTTCACCTTGTCTGAGGTGCTGTTTGACAGAATGAAAGGAACCCTTATCTGACTTGCACTTACATGCATGTGTGCATACCAGCACATCTCCTGGACAGAGCACATGCACCATCTCAACTCATGTAGCAGCCTCCTCAATGCAGCATCACACAAGCTCTGCAGCAGGCCAGCTGGCGGTATAATGGCAAATATGGTGCATCAGTCACACTGGCTCAGCCCACCTCACAGCAAAGCGCCTGACAGAATCTCCCAGAAGAAGCACAATAATTGTTTTGCAAAGGTTTTCCGAAGGACAACTTACAAAACTACGTTTTTTGTGAGAAAACATATGCTTTGCACAGGGCATGATGTTCCTGGTGAGGGTGAGCACAAGATCATGGAACACATTCGCCGTCAGAAACGCTCTCCCAATTACACTCCCAACCAACGCCACTGCCTGTATGGCCTGGATGCAGACCTCATCATGCTTGCCCTTGTGAGCCCCCTTGCCACTGCACTGCAATCCTGCTTTCTGTTGCCAGTTTTAGCTGAGCCATGTTCTCAGTTGTGCACGTCTGGGGAGGGTGGGGGGAAGGGGTGCAGGGGGTGTCGTACAAGTGTGCATAAGCTACATTCTGTCTGGACACATGTCTCTGTATATATAGTGTCATGCCAGCGCCTTGCAATCCAGTGGTGATGTTTGTCTTTCATTGTCTTGATCTTGGCTCGCAAGCCTTGATATTACGTACAAATCAAATGTGAAACCTAGATACATCCTTGGATGTGTTTCAAACCAAGCGTGATGCCTGTATCCAGCATTTATAAGTTGCATTACAAAGTAAAAATGGGTCCAATCCCTCATATCAGAGTTCAAGTACAGATGTGATGGATGTCGAAAGCACTGTAGAGGAAAGCTCCTGCTGCTAGTGATTTTCAGTGAGACGTAGTCGAGTCTGCAGATCAACCCAGGTTGACTGGGTTTCTATTTCTCTATTGGGTCTCCTTTCCTGCAGTGATCTTCAAATAGATCATGTCGCACACAGCCAGGATCAGAGCAACGCAAATCATCATCAAAGTGTGGAAACATCAAAGCGTAAAAACATGGCAGAGTTTGTGCAAGTATAGTGAAGATCTATGCCAAATCAGGGGTGGATGTTTGCTGCTAGGGGCCTGATAGCTGCTATCTCCAGACTCCCAGTATTTACCTCACTGCATGTGTTGTTCTGATGCCTGTCCATATCTGGTACATAGGTAGTTTATGAAGCAACTGCTTGGTGTTAGAAAGAGCACTACCAACCAAATAGTGCTTGCAGAATCTGGCCGTTTCCCTTTACAGATTCACTTTTGGCAGCAGATATCTGATCAAAGCTGTTGTGCACTCTTGCAGGTGACTCATGAGCCGCATTTCTGTTTACTGAGAGAAGTAGTCAGCTTTTCTGGGGGCAGCAGAGGCCGACCCTCCAGGGAGGTTTTGGAGAACCCCTGTCAGGAGAGCTTCATTTTGTTCCAGATTGGGCTGTTGAGGGAGTATCTGGAGCTGGAATTCAGAAACGATGCCCTTCCATTTGCCTTCAATGTGGAGCGTGTCATCGACGATTTTGTGCTCTTCTGCATGCTGATTGGAAATGATTTTCTGCCAGGTATGCCTGCATACCACGTCAATGTACACAGTGATGTCACTACTACCACAGCGCATGATGAGTCAAATGCAGCTCTGAAACATGTTTTCCCTCAAGCACATGTGGCGTTTCTCACATGTGACAACTCTTGTCAAGCAGATGCATCATCTTCTGTCAGGCGTATGTGCCACTTTTTATGCAGTACCTGTGACATGTCTTGTCAAGCATGTGCAGCATCCGTTGCTGGGCATGTTCGGCTTAGCTGGCCAATGGGCCTGCACACTGCTGCAGCTGCCCTGTGCAGCTCATGCTGAACATTCATTCACCTATCCTTTAGCCACCATCCTTCTCACCAAAGACATTGTTGTGGATGCCTGCCAACCACATCACTGTTTACAAACACCCTTTGACATTATGACGGCTAGTGTATTTGTACTGAAAGAATGGCAGTCTTGAGTGGTTCGTCACAGCTGCTTGCAAGCATTGCCAAGGTCAGTCCTGTTGCTGATGCTACTTGCTGTCGCTGCTGCTGCTGCTGCTGCTGCTGCTGCTTCTGCTGACAGTCCCGGCAGAAAGCAGGTGCTCCCAGCGCTGCTGCACCTGATGGCAAATCGGGGATGGCAAATCCTGATTGACAATCCCCCAATGCAGCAGGACAACATCTACAAGCCAGGCATGACATCCAAGGGACCCCATCCCATCATCACCTTCTGATGAAAGAAAAAGGAAAACAAAAGAAAGGAAAAGACTACGCCTTTCGGCGTCAATTTAATGAGAAGCCAAGTGTTATACCGGGCTGCCCAGTGACCTTGTGATGCAACTGCTGCAGCGCTGCCGACGCTGGACATCGCCGAGGGGGCTCTGGACAAGCTGTTTGGCATCTACAAGGGGCTGCTACCCAGCATGGGGGGGTACCTGACACATGCAGGCCAGCTGCATCGAGGTCGCCTGGAGATGGTGCTGCAGCAGCTAGCAAACCTGGAGCTTGAAACGCTTGAGCAACGTGCACAGGTAGGTGATGCCAAGAACATTTGACAAGGGTCATGCCAAGAACACTTGACAAGGGCTGCTGATAGGGTGTTATTTGGGAGTCTCTGTGCCAGTCACAAGGCTGCGTTTTCAATGCAAATGAAAGCCTCTGATACAGAGTTCAGGGTCCAGTTTCTGTCAGCATTGTAAGACCATTTCATTTGTCCGTGCAGCTTGTGGTAAACAGACTCACCTTAATCTGCTCAATGCGTGTTTGGATATATGTTGACCAGCAATTGTTGAATCTGATTGTTGTCACAGGACGCTGAGTTCATGGAGAAGAAGAAGAGCGAAAGGGCTGGTAGAGGGTCCAATGCCTGGCAGCCACAGGCTCGCCAGCAGGAACTAGATGAAGCAGACCGCTTCCAGGTAGCTGTTCTTCTTCAATGTGTGTTATCAACCCCATGGTCCAGCACCACTGGATCGAAAACAGGCAGTACAGCCTCATGTCATGTTTCTTAGTAGCTATTGCCCAGCACAGCTTGATTGTAAATTGGCCTGTCCACAAAGGCGGGCTGCCTGCAACTTTGCCCGCATGGCCGGTGCATCTGGCTCATCGCTTGCATCCAGATCGTACTTCACAGAAGATCCTGCAGGAGAGTTCCGTCCTGCATGTGTTACTCAAGCAACTTGAGCTTTAGAAAGCTTTCACTTTGAGCTGACACAGGCTTGAATGTTTGTGTTGATGCAAAGACCACATACACCTGTGCTTTCAAGCCATGAGTCACAACTGGCTCCACACCCCAGACTGTAAGGAATTGAATGATTGTAACATAAAACATTGAAATGATCAGCAACAGTGTCAGTTGCCTCAGGACAAGCTCGCTGATGTTTTCTGCCGTACCGAGACATAAATGTCACTCTAATAGCTGTAGACTTTCAAAGGGTGCAGAGATGGCCAACACATGGGGGAAAAGAGCAGCTGAGTGGAAGCAATCTGCTTTGTCGTATATTCCCAAGAAAGCAGGACAACAGCTACTGTACTACATCCGATGAGGCTGTACTGCAACACAGCTGCTGGGTGTGTAGGTGGAACTTGTTTCAATGCAACGCAGCTACTGGGTTTGTAGGTGAAATTTGATGCAATGCAACACAGCTGCTGGGTGTATAGGTGGAACTTGATGCAATGGATGGGGCAGATGAGCTGGAAGTGCTGGCAAAGCTAGAGGCGGAGCCCCCTTCAGAAGGGCCCACCATGATGGGCCGAAAGGCAAGGGAGCTCATGCTGTCAGGCCAAGGTGACCAGGCACTGATTGCCTTCAAGGTACATTACTCTGTGGGTGATGTACATCAGGCACTCTGAGTCATGTCTTGTCAATCTGAGTCACATCTTGTCAGTCTGAGTCGTATGCTGTCAGGCTGAGGCATATGCTGTCAGTCTGAGCCACATCTTGGTAGATCGAGTCATATCTTGTCATTCTGAGTCACATCTTGTCATTCTGAGTCATATCTTGTTGGTCTGAGCCATGCCGTGTTGGTCTGAGTCACATGTCAAGTTGCCTTGAGTATCTGAGCATGGTGTGCATTCTTGCACAGCAAGGGAGGACCACACAAACAATGCATCCACAATCAGAATGTTGCCAGCCTTTGACAAGTTGCAGCATCCTTTACTTAAGCTTACACTCTGTGCTGAGCTTCGCTGGCAGTCTTGAGCTGCAGTCCAACCAAAACTCACAGCTATTCTCAACACACAACGTGAACCGAAAACTCCAAGTACTGGATGTGACGCACATCAACAGACCAACGTGGCCTGCCTTGGCTGTCCATGCGTATATGTGAAATGAACATGCACAGTGAGTCCTGTGCAATCCTGCAGAGCAAGTACTACTCAGAAAAGCTGGGGATTCACAAGCACGACTCAGCAGGCCGGCGACGAGTGGCTGCTTTTTTCATTGAGGGCCTGCACTGGGTTCTGGAGTACTACTACAGAGGAGTTGCATCTTGGACCTGGTTCTTCCCATACCATTTTGCCCCCATGATCTCAGACATGACGGACATCCAGGAGTTTGATGTTGCCTTTCAGCTTGGGCAGCCCTTCTTGCCTTTCCAGCAGCTGCTGGGGGTGCTGCCCAGTGCCTCCTTCAAGCTGCTGCCAGAGCCCTTTCAGGTAGGCCTGATCTGCCCACTAACAGAAGCTTTTGCCTTTCAGCTTGGGCAGCCTTTTTTGCCTTTCCAGTAATTGCTAGGGGTGCTGCCCAGTGCCTCCTTCAAGCTGCTGCCGGAGCCCTTTCAGGTAGGGTTGATCTGCCCACTAGAAGCAGCTTCTGCCCTTCAGCTTGGGTGGCTCATGCTGCTAGAGTTCTTCCAGGTTTCCTATAGGGGCTATTACCTTGCCTTTCACTCAAGGCAGCCCTGCCTGCCTTTCAGCAGCATACATCAATTCCAATCAAGCTCATGAGCTGTCGAAGAAAAAGTCTAGATTGATTTTGAGGTTTGACTTAACATGCACAAATTTGTTTTACCATTCTGATTGTTCTTACTTTGGCTGCAGTGGCTGATGACTGATGCCAACTCGCCCATTCATGACTTCTATCCCACAGATTTCAGGGTGGACATGGAAGGGAAGCGCAACGACTGGGAGGGTGTGGTGCTCATCCCTTTCATCGATGAAGCTCGCCTTCTGGCTGCTTCCCATACAGTTGGCCCAGCTAAGCTGTCCAAGGTAACTGCCCTTGCTTTAGTGCGTGCAGTACACATGTTTTGTTTTGACATCTTGATGTGTGCTGAACTGAGACATGGTCCATGATCATTATTTCCACTGCTGCTGCTGCTGCTGCTGCTGCTGCTGTCATTCTGTATTGTCCAGTGCTGCCAACTGTGCTCAAGCCTGGCATATACACTTGTAATGGCCTAGTCCTTCCTGTTGATGTCACCACTGGTGATCTACAACAGCCGCTTGTATGGCCGCCGCCAGCAGAGCTGATATTGCTTGTATCTCAACCTCTTGCACACACTGGGCATGCATCTGCTCACTTGGTGAAATCAGTATGATGTCCCAGCTTCTGTCTTCACATACCAAGTTATCATTGCCTTGCATTGCAAAGCAGTCCCATACAAGGACCTACAATCTAACTCATGACCCTTTCAGTCACAGCACAGGCCTCCATTTGAGATACGTGATGCCTGCCTTCAGGAGGAGGCAATTCGCAACAAGCTGGGAGATCTGCTGATCTTCAACCACCATCCAGATTCCAAGGAGGAGACCTTCTGCATGTCCACGCTGCCCTCTCACTTTGCCACAGTTACGCACTGTAACAGCACATGTGTGCAGCAGCCCCCACCCCCACCCCTGCCCCACGGGGAGCTGGGCTTCCTACCCCAGGTCAGTCATCTGATGCGAATCTCATGCAGCAGACTTGCCAAGGGTAAAATTCCATCCAACTGGATCTGCATGCCTGATGAAAAATGACTGCCTTGCTTTGTGTCGTATCTGCAGTGCAATAGCAATGATGTTTCCAGGCAATTCCTTGACAAACTGTGTGCAAGAAAGAATGTAGCTAAAATCATAGTCCCTTCTCCAGTATCTGCAGCAAGTGTGCATGTCTTGGACTTGAGACTGTTCTTTCGACTCTGGTTTGCAAGTGAACAGCCAGAGACTGACTTGTCTCTAAATGTGCATGACCTTGGTGCATGCTACCTGGCAAGCACCCCACCTCACATGCTCATGCAGAACAGACACACACATGCTGAAGGACAGACAGTGATATGCAGAAATTGGGTGTTCACATCAAGGCTGCCCTTGGTGTATACGGCAATTGTAGCCTCATCTATCATGCTGGAAAGCTATCGTGAAACGCAGTGTTCATCAACAGCAGGCTGAGACATTGCAAAATCAGTACTGATTTCTTCAGGTGCTAGCCGGCACCAGGACGGGTCCGGGTAGCCCCTCAGGGTACCCCACCCTGAAGACCCTCACCCTGAGTGCCCACCTGCAGCAGGCTGGGGTGGAAGTCTTTGGGCAGGGCAGCAGAAAGGAGAGCCTCATCTTGAAAGTGCAGGTCAGCAAGTGCATCTGCTTCAAAAGACGTTGACAGTGTTTGTGAGGCTGTCTTGTGACTGTGCAACAGGGATGCTGCGTGTCAGTGACTGCTGCAAGTTCTGTGACTCAGGCAGTTTGTTAGGCTACTGTGACTACCTGCTTGCTTGCTCACTCTTTGACAACAGACTCTCCCAAACAGTGGTGAGGGTGTGATGTGCGGGATCAAAAGATCACCGCTGCAACTTCCATTGGTGGTCTGTTGAAAGCTTCCGATGAATATCCATTGCACACAGACAGGACACGTACAGTGACTGGCTGATTGACTGACTGAATGGCTCATTCATTGATTGTTTGAACGATTGATTGAATGGTTGATTGTTTGAGTTCTTGACTGAAACACTGATTGATGACCCGTGCTGTGGTAAGCCAAGTCAGGGTGGCATGGCATGCAGGACAAGATGGTTTGAATGATATATTGTTTGAATGCCTGACTGAATCATTGCTTGATAGCTGTATGGCATGCAGGACAAGATGAGTGATGCTGTGGCACAAGGGGTGATATCAGCAGAGCAGGTGGCTGGCAGCATTCTGGGGGAGCGATGCTGGGTGCGCTGGCCCTTCCTTCAAGAGGCCCTCGTGCAAGCTGTCTCTGACAGGTCCCACAAGGTAAGAAAAGAAAAGCCTACGCCTTTTGGCGTCAATTTAACGAGAAGCCAAGTATCATACTGGGCTGCCATGATACTCAAGGTAACCCCTTGACGCCGTTAGAAGGGAACACAGCGAAGTTGCATTGCAATGTGTCGTTTCACTCCTATTTTTGCCGCTTTTGTAGGAACCAAACTCATTCTTGGTAGGAGTCCAGAGGGATTGACACAGTGATGTTGCCAGCAGAGGGTTGTGTGCAAAACAGATTGCATGCGGCAAGCCTTTGCCGTGCTAGTCATTCATGAAACATGCTGGCACAGCCTACTTTTTTGCACTTTGCACTTTGCACTTTGTATTTTTGCACAAAGCCCTTGCAGTAACAGGAAGCTGACAGGATTTAAGGCTGTAAGCATCAAGCTACTGATGCCAGGGTCTGCTTGTTTGCTGTTGTTAGTTATTTGAGCTATGCTGGTGTACATTCTGTGCAGTCACTTTTGTTAGCAGTCACCAGACTTAGGCACAGTAAAGTTGCCATCTTTGCTCCTGTATACATGCAAGCACAAAGGTTTAGCTGCACCTCTCATTTGTGTTTTCATGTGCAGGACCATCTGCTTGACACTCTGCCATGCAGTGTTGTTCCAACACAGCATCTGCTGATAGCATGCAAGTTGCATCACTGTCTCTAGACTATGCCCTGCCTGCTGCTGCTGCTGCTGCTGCTGCTGCTGCTGCTGCTGCAACTGCTGCAGGAGTCTTGTCCAAGTGTGTTGCTGGCATAGTGGTGCAAGCTAGAGTGGTTTGCAGGTTGACAAAGTGCATGGTGTTGTCCCGCACGGCGATAGGGAAGCCACAGATTGGGCTGTCTCCTCGTCTCAGCTCACCAGACAATTCCTTGTCAAGCATGTCAGTGCCTCCCAGATGCATGCTGCGCTGTTGATGCATGCTGTGCTGTGCATGCTGTGCTGTGGATGCATGCTGTGCTGTGAATGCATGATGTGCTGTGGATGCATGCTGTGCTGTGAGTGCGTCCTGTGCTTTGCTGTGGATGACAGCTGTGTTCACAAGTTCCTCCAAAGGCTTGCTGTGATTGCTGACCTTGATTGCTGTCCAGTACTGGTGCACCCCATCCCCTGCTTGCCTGCAGATTCCTTTGTCTGCTGTCAGTGCTGAGTCCTTTACCTGTGACTGCTTCAGTGTAGAGTGCTGAGAACAAGTGTGAGCAGACACGAGCTGCTGTTGCATGTTTTGTGATTTGAGGTCTGAAGGGAGGATGCTTTGCCTTTGAAGAGAGGATGCTTTGAGGTTTAAAGGGAAAACGTTTTGAGGTCAACAGGGAGGCTGTTGTAAGGTCTAAAGGGAAGATGCTTTTGATGTAGGGCATGGAGGTGGGCAGATGTGAGCTGGTGCTGCATGTGCGCCCATGTGAGGGGTTGATGCGCCAGCTAGACGGCACGGTAGAGAAGCGTTTTGCAAAGAAAGAGATCCTGTACCCTCTTCAGGTACTCTTAAAGACTGTTGTTCATGTGCTCACTGAAGGCTTGTCCCCAACATCTGTGCATGCTGACACGATGCGCAGGACTAGCAGCACACAGCTATTGTGAACTGGCTACAGCAGGTTTGAAAATGTTGATACCCAGCTTGGTCTGATGATCAAGCAGCTGGTCTCATCCTTCCTTGCAGAGCAAACTGTCTTGGGCCTCTACCTCACCAAAGCTAGACGCCTAGCACAAACGCAGGCGTGGTGTTGTTCAGCTTTCAACATGCATCTGGCAATGATCTCTGCAGCCTGAATACTCAGCGACTGCTGCTGCTGACAAGGCACTTTGAAGCTGATGCATCTGCTGTGGTGCAGGCCAGCCTGAGGAGGAACCCCGCCCCTGACCCCCGCCGTGACCCCTCCTCAGTTGGCAGCCAGCTGGGCGCCCTCAAGTTTGAGACAGGCCAAAAAGCGCTTTTCTTGGGGCGTGCCTACTATGGCTGTGTGGCCACAGTCTTGCCACCTGTCACTGCAGGGCTCACCCGCAAGGTGTGCTCACCACATCTGGTTGCTGGTGTTACCTGCTGTTGCTTTCAGCTTGTGCAAACTGTCATGGTTGCATGGCTGAAGTGGAGATTTCAGCTTGTGCACAGTGTCAGAACTACATGGCTGAAGCAGAAATTTCAGCTTGTGCACAGTGTCAGAACTTCATGGCTGAAGCAGAAACTGTGTTTTATCAATAACATCAAATGCAGACACTAGCTTCTTACCAATTTTGAGAAGCAGCAGCTGACCCCGGACTCGCCATACACATGCAAGAAGCAGGGCAATCCCAACTGCAGGAGCAGCACTTGCAAGACGTATATGCAGCAGGTTGACCAGCCCTGTTAGGCCTGTTAGGTGTCAATAATCAAGTCCCCAGGCATATCATCAGTACACTTCATCATAATTTGTCATTAGCAACTCTAGCTTGGCCAGTTGGCCGGTACTACTGCATCAACAGGCAGCAATAGAATTTTCCAGCTTGCTGCTGCTGTAGATGACTTGATGTCACCAGCAACAAGCAGCATCAGAATGCCGCATATAGAGAGGTGGTTCCAGCACTGCCGGCAGCTGCGACAGTAAAGCCACAGCTCAGGCTTTCTCTTTTGTTTCTGTCCTTACCATCACCATGTTTTGTCTTTTTTCCCTTGTCCAGCTTGCCAGCAGCATGCAGCGGTGATATGTTCCATGTAGAGGTGGCTGCAGGACCTCCAGCATCTGCCACCGCTCAAGCCACAACCCATCATTCCCCCCTGCCTTCTTTTTTTCATTATGCTTCTCCACCTAAGTTGCTGCTCCTGTCCAGGGCTCCAAGTTGCCAGCAGCAAGCAGCAGCAACATGCTGCACATAGAGGTGGCTCCAACACTGCCGGCAGCGGCCACCACTCAACCCCCAACCCATCATTCCCCCCTGCCTTCCTTTGTTTATTATGCTTCTCCACCTGAGTTGCTGCTCCTGTCCGGGGCTCCAAGTTGCCAGCATCAAGTAGCAGTGGTATGTTGCATGTAGAGGTGCCTGCAGCACCTCCAGCAGCTGCCACCCTCACGCAACAGCTCATCATGCCCCCCTGCCCTCTCTTGTCCATTATGCTTCTCCACCTAAGTTGCTGCTCCTGTCCAGGGCTCCAAGTTGCCAGCAGCAAGCAGCAGCAGCATGCTGCACATAGAGGTGGGTCCAACACCTCCAGCAGCGGCCACCACTCAACCCACAGCTCACCACCTTCTTTTGTTCATTATGCTTCTCCACGTAAGTTGCTGCTTCTGTTCAGGGCTCCAAGTTGCCAGCAGCAAGCAGCAGCAACATGCTGCACATAGAGGTGGCTCCAGCACCGCCAGCAGCGGCCACAGCTCAAGCCACAGCCCGCCAAATCCTGGGGGGTGTGAGAGTGCAGTACCTGCCCAGCGGCCAAGTTGCTCGCCGGCTGCACATGTCATCCAGGACGCTTGGGAAGATCACAGGTCAGCATGCCATAGACTGACTGCTCTTTCGAATTCAAAATCATCACCCTCATGTATTTCTAGATGCTCTTTGGGATGCAGAAACATCACTCTCATGTATTTGTTGACACTCCCTTCATGGTGCATGTCTAAACTCAGACATGCCTGTCGACTGGTATCAGGTGTTTATACACAGTAGATACATGTGCAAGTCTTGCCAAACCGTGTGTTGCACTAAACAGCTTGCCGATGGACTGTTGCAAATCTGGTCTGTATGGTCAGTCCTCATGCGAGGCTCTTATGGCAAGCAGGTCAACAATGGGTGTCTACAACATGTGCTCAGCATGTAATTTGGTAGCTGCCTTGCTCAAAGTCATGTGGTGCTGAGACAGGTGCCCCATCATGCTTATGCATCAATGTGTAGCTATATGTGCTGCTGCACAGCCTTTGCAGCCCAGCTGAATCTTGAGCCCCCACTCCCTCAGACTCAACACACACACTCTTCTGTGGGTTCAAACAGGCGTGAGTTGCTCAGACAGACTCACATGCTCACAAATGCAGCAGCAACACTGATCCTGAATGCAGCCTGGTAGTGCAACTTACAGGCATTACATTCCAGGTTTGCTCAGACCTGCTGCACTTGCATTGTACTAATGACAAACATCATGTGCACTGATGACAAACATCATGTGTACTGATGACAAACATTGCGTGTACTGATGACAAACATGACGCGTACATGCAGGCAATCTATGGCTGCAAACTGGAGATGAGAAGGTGGATTTGGGGCTGTGCGTGAAGCATGGTGCCAAGGGTATGTGTGTGCCAGACTATGTGCAAGCTCAGCCAGACAACAATGGCTGGGCATACTCCCAGGCCCTTGTCACAGTCATTGAGCAGTACAAGGTGGGAGCTGAAGTCTGTTCACTGGGACATTGAGTGACTTGGCCCATGCATGCGGCAATTTCTTTTTCAGTAGGCATGGATGCACTGTCCGCACGTGATTGTGACGCTTGTCCTAAGAAAGCCTTCTGTCAGGTTGGTGAATTGGTCGGATTAGTCTTGACCATATGAACTTCGACTGTTCATCTTGATCCATAACGTCTCCTAACCCCTCACCCCACCCCCATCCCCCCCCCTCCTCTCAATGTTGACTTATGACCACGGCAAGATTGCATTGCGAACCTGCCATGCAGCTGTCTCAAGTGGTAAACTTGCAGGTTGTTCAAGTTGACAAAGCTGTAATGAATCACTGATGGGTCACTCAGCAAATGCTGCAGATGGATATAGTGTCAACATGAGCTCCTGTGGTACAGAAGTTGCACTGTACTAACGCTTCCTCAACGCAAACGCTGATCTGCATGCAGAGGTTTGTGCTGTGTGTCATTTGTGAAAGTTGACATGTTTGATGTGCAGGCTCGTCACAGCTGGGTCTTCACAATGGTTGATCAAGACCCTGACAGCAATGATTACCAGCTGTCTCAAATCTTTCAAGGGCTGGACAAGGATTCAGCCCTGAAGAAGATGAAAGACGCCAAGGGCTGGTTGCAGTCCCTGCCCCTCTTCAAGCGGCCCCTGGTCAAGACAAGTGCACAGGTACAGTCTTGCATTGCAGTCTCCAAACAAGCCACGACTTGATCTGCATCCCCAGCTACAAGTTTGACATCCCATGCATGTATTGTGGTGTGCACAAGCACAAGCCACTCACTCCATTCAGCATCATTCGGCATTCAATTGCACTGCATTTGCTGCAACACTGATGTGGTGGAATGCTGGTACGTTTTCAGTCATTTGCGCCACATCTAATTTGCCAAAGTGAGTACTTGTCCTATACAGGTGGCAGCAGAGGATGCCATTAGGGCGCTTCAGGCTGCCCTGCCCCCAGGCCTCACAAAGCCCCTGGCACCTGTGGAGCTGGAGAATGTGAAGCCCACCTTGCTGTTACCCCCCACGGAGAAAGGGGGTGTGGCCTCTGAGCTTGCTGGGGGTGCCTTTGACCTTGGAGACCGAGTCGCCTGTCTCAAAAGCACAGGTCAGCCAGCAAGCTCTCTGGTACAGGACTTGCTGCAATTTGGGTTCTGTTGGCTCTCGCCAGTCCTTTAATCATTGGTGCCATTCATCCTCTTCCACAGTACATAGATGCACAGCCTCATCATGCCCCATAGAACCCCCCATGAATATATACAGCGTATGTTTGTTACTAACTGTCTCAAAAATCATTGTTACAAGTGTTGCCAAGCACAGCTTCAGTATATGAGAGCACATGTGGAGCACGCTTTGTTAGCAGGGGTGGAGTCGTCGCACCACTTCAAGGGGCCTGGCATAAGTGTTCTGTTCATTATAGGAGTAGAATGCAGCAAGCTTTTCTTGCACATATTCTGTTTGCGTACGGCAGGAATTCACATTTCACACCTATGAGTGGACCTATTGTTGGCTGTGCTGCCATTGCAAGCTATCAAGCCACCACAATCGGACGCCAGCATCTTAATTGTCATAAGGCGCTGACTTTGTGCTGCAGGTAGTCCGCCCCTGGGTAGCCGAGGGACAGTGGTCGGGGTGCATGAGGGGGCGCTGGAGGTGTTGTTTGATGCTGACTTCATAGGGGGTGGGGACCTGCAGGGCCGCTGCCAGGGGCGCTGTGGGGTCATGCTGCCACCTGCTGATCTGCTCAACTTGGCCAAGCCTCACTTCAGCAACATAACAGGTCTGCTCATGGCTTGTGCATGCAACTCATACACTTAGTGACACTATGTGCGCATTGGGGCGGTTGGACAAGCACAGACTATGACAGCTTGTGAGGTTCACACCTGTGAACATTGTTCAGAATCAAAGTCTTATATGTTGACAACTTTGTGTACTGGGTTCAGTGCAGACAGCAAGCAGATCAAGTATATGCATAGGCTTGTGTTTATGCACAACGTACCATGCGTCCTCAGGATCATCCCAGATCTGATGGTACTGAAGTTAGCCGTGCAGGCTGAGCTGTTGTTATGCCAAAGCCTCAAGTCTGACCAGAACACAATTTAAATGAGCACGTGCATGCAACATTGTTTCTGGGAAACCAATATTGAGCGCCATCTCGCCAGTTTCTGGCACAACACACACGTTTGATGCAGCCCAGAAGAAGTGTTGCATCTGACGTATGGGTTGTGCCAGAAACTGGCGAGATAGCGATCAATGTTGGTTTTTCAGGGTTGCAGAATCACATTGAGGAAGCACGAAATGAAAGTACGCTTTTTGATATGTACGCATGTGAACATTGTTCAAGATCACAGGCCATGGGCAGCCCGGTATAGTACTTGGCTTCTTATCAAATCAACGCCGAAAGGCATAGACTTCTCCTTTGTTCCCTTCAAGATCACATGCTTGTGTGGCCGATTCCAACCCCATGGCTTGATAGGCCAAGCTTTATTTGGTCGATGCTGCAGAGCTTATCCCTTTGGTCACTGTGCTCCGCGTGGAGTTGCCAAAAAAGGTGTTGAAAGAGAGCCTTGGGTCATTCATGGCTTGCTAAGGGTATGCAGTGCTGTGTTGCAGGTGCAGACGCACCCAGACAGATAGGCAAATCCAGTGCATCTGGTGCCTGGTCCCCTGCTGTTGATGCAGCCAGGCAGCCCAGTAGAGATCTGCCTCTAGAGGCAGCTGCTAATGTCAATACCAGAGGTCATACCACATTCCAGCACTATGCATTCTGAGACAGGACAATGTTTTGCTTGAACGCATTGCCATGCTGGGTGCTGCCTTGCTGAGCTTTTTGGTCTAGGATGTCACGTTGCTGCTATTTTAATGGTTAGCTATACATGTGCCTGGATGCAACACCTGAATATGAGCCATGAGGCAAAACTGCAACACCAGGCTCATTTGTTCAGGTGTTGTATCCAGGCACATGTATAGCTGACCATCAAAATAGCAGCAAGGTAGCATTCTAGTTCTTCTGCAGTTTTGCGTACACCAAATGCCTTGCTTTGCACGCTTGTCTCATTATTGATGCCAAGTACACAAACTCTTGGTTTGCATCAACCAACCCTTGATTCTTTTCTGTGTAGGGTTGGTCAACAGCGCTGTATCAGCCAATGGCTCTGGGCAGGGACAGCCCAGGGCATCCCCAAGACCGAAGGCCCCTCAGCCCCAGGGGCCCCCTGACAAGGATGCCAGGGGCTTCACCATGGGCAGGGGCAGGTCCATGCCATTGCCTCCTGGGGCAGGGCCATCTGCTGCCCCTGCCCCTGGGGCATCCCCACCCACTGACAGTGTCGCCACATCCTCCTCTGCAATGTCGTCTGGCCAGCTAGGAGGTTCTTTAGCAGCTGCCAACTCAGGTCAGCAGCTGCTGGCACAGCTTCAGGGTCAGTCAGCATTAGGAATCAGGCCGGACCCAGGAGTGGATCTGGGTCGAGGCCTGCTTCAACAGCTGCAGCAAGGCATGACACCATCCTTTGCATTCCCTCAGCACACCTCAGCTCCTGCTTCAGTCACACAGACAGACGCTGGCCGAGTCCTGCTGGCTCAACTGCAGAAGTCTCCTGCAAAGCAAAAGACAGACTCACGGAGAGACCCTCCGGCACAGTCTGCTGCTTCCATTGCATCACCAGCACAACTCCAGCAGGGTTTTGGCAGCAATGCATCTGCAACGTCCTTTGAAGCACTGCTCAGAGGTGCTGCTGGCAGTCAGCAAAGCCAGGCACAACCTGTGGCACAACCTGAGCCGCCTGCTGCTAACCGCTCTGGAGCCAGTTCCTTCGATCAGTTACTGCGAGCAGCTGCATCCAATCATGCCAGCTCCCAGAGCATTGCAGCAGCGCCTCCGCCAGGGTTCGCTAGCAGGCAGCAACCCAGTGAAGCTGCTGGTGTAGCTGTTGCGGAAGCCTTCTCTGATAGTGACCCTGGCAGGCTGCTTCTCCAGCAGCTGCAGCAAGGAGGGCTGCAAGCACCAGCCCTGCGGCCGCAGCAAAGAGGGCTGCAAGCACCAGCCCTGGGGCCGCAGCAACAGCGCCCCCCAGGGTTCCCTGGGGGGCAACCGCAGCAGAGCGCAGTGCAGTCCCATACTCGCCATGATGATGCTCAAGCCGGAAAGCAGTTGTTACAACAGCTGCAAAGGGTGACTGTGTCTGATGGACCTGGGGCCATATCCAGAAGCCCTGTTGGGGCTGTTGCGGGTGCCTCACAGCCAATGCCCTCTGCCCCTCCTGCGCCTGCCTCAGTACTGCTGCAAAACGCCAGCAATGCAACCACAGGTCGCAATGGTGCCAACCACAACCAAGTGGGTCCTGGTGCGTCAGGTGTGTGTCTGTCTGTCTCATCGTAGCAATGCTGCATCATCAAGTCTCTGACACCACTCACTCTGCCTGTCAAGTTTACTCAAGTGAAAGCTTGAGTTTGAGCATGAAATGCATCTGCACTGTATGCCCAGTGGTGACAATTCATGTTTGTCTACCACATTGCATACCAGCCAGCAGACCTTTTCCTTGCTAGCCAGGTGACAGTTGAGTCAGACTTAATGCGTTGGCAGTGACAGTTGAGTCAGAGCTAACGCATAGGCAGTGACAGTTGAGTCAGAGCTACTGCATTGGCAGTGATAGTTGAGTCAGAGCTACTGCATTGGCACAGACTTGTCCATTGTGAGACAAGCCTATCATGCTCTTCCTGCTTTACTGTCAGGGGCTCCCAGAGGTTTGGGCCAGCCCCCACCACCCCCAGGCTTCTCAGGTCTCAGGGCTTCTGCCCCAGGCGGAAGGGGCAGGGCAGGGCGCAACGGCCCTCACAACAACCAGGGCAGGGGGCGTTCTTCAGTGACTAGGCCAGTCAGGCAGGGGCAGCAGCCTGATGGAGCAAGAGGTGGAATCAACACTCAAATGCTGCCATTGCAAACACATTCAGGTGGTGAACAACTACAGCATTACCATCAGCAGCCAGGCAGTATTGGAGGACCAGCACCGCAGCATGCAGTCAAGCTGCTGCAGCGGAATGCTGGTGATACGAAGAATGGGGTGGTATCGGGCGCACTGCAGGCAGGCCACAGTCAATCAGGCTCGCTGCAGAGTAGCAGCAGCTCTGCCCGCCCCCAACAGGCGTTTGCTACAGGTGAGAGAGACTGTCATCAGCACAGACGCAAAAAAAGGTTTTGCTCTACATACTGTTGCCCTCCTCAGTGGTTGTATTGTCAATCCTTGATGAATGTCACCAACCCCCCCCCCTGTCATTTGCCACATGGTGTACACTACAGCTGCTTGATGGACGTTACTGACTGATAACAGTATGCTGCTTGGCGTGTACTCAAAGAACTTTACTGGCAATCACTGCGGGAGCGTTCTGTTGAGCCACTTGACATATGCAGCTCTGTCAGACAGAGATCATGCGATGACTGCAGGCATCGCAAATGCCCCTGCTGCATCCTCTCTGGATGCTCTCTGGGCCAAACTGCAGCAGCAGCACAGCCTAGAAGCTGAAGCAGCCAGAATGAGCAGACGAGCCAATTCAGGCAGCATGGCTCAGGCAACAGACAATAAAGACAACGCCAGCTCTTCAAATACTGAACCTGTACAACAGCCGCTCAGTGTCCCTGCATTTGCCAGCAAGCCTTCTAGCAGCACGAATACTGATATGAGTTCAGTTGGTATTAAAGACAGGCAGTCAGGACCAGCTGTGTTTGCTGCACCACAGCAGCAGTTATCTGAAGCCGATTTCTGGAAGTCAATGCAGAAGTAGACAGTTGCTCCCGGTCAGCTTTTAAATTCTGATCGGTGTTGAAGTATGCCGTTGCCCAACACACTGAGACAATTCAGTTGCACTGCCTCTGCCTACAAAGATTATGCTTGAATAAATGTGTGATATCAGTCACAACCCAAACAGTGTTTGTTTTGCATGGCACAGGCAACGCATGTTTTTGCCCATCTTTTGGATTTGTTACCTTGTCTGTGTTTGTGTTCTTGGGATTGAACAAGCAAATGAACAGCAAATGCACTATGCAGACTTGATTATACGTACATCAGGCTATGTGCATGACAATAGTATTGAACATTTGTGCTGCCAACAGTCCCAATCTGCAATGCCCATGTTCACGATCTGCTAATCACAGACAAGTGCTTACATCAGCCAATAGACATAAATTTGGTGACAAAGAGTTTACCAAAATTGTCTGACATGTTGTCTGACCTTAATTGTGAAGCACACGCGTAATCACTGCACCCCACTTTCAAAACACCTTGGCTTATTTCAAATTGTGATCTATGATGCTGCGGTACAAATCTCCAAAATTTTGTGATGCGCATTCATATCTACTGAATCAGAACAGTACATTGATCAAGTTTCTCATCATCATCATACAATACACTAGCAGCCACATTGTACACCACACATTGCTCAGTTCATGTCTTGCTCAAAATTGAAGAGGGGGGGATGGACAAAGCCGGTGGCAAGCAGGAGGATCAGTGAAATATTGTCTGCCTCTGTGCTCCTGAAAATGGCTCATTTTGTGTACAAGGGACCTTTGCTGGGGTGTCAATTCATGAATGGACGGTAATACTTCAGGTCCTCAAGCAAGCCCATCTTCCACCATCCTCTTGGCACCATCTGCACAATTGCATCCCAGATCAAAATGTAGACACATCATCACTTAGCAGGCAATTAGCGAACAAACAGTTCTTAGCAAAAAAAAGTGCGCTGGGAAACTTACTGTGTCATCAGGATGGTACCAAGATAGGCGTGCTTTGGGGCGTGTCTTGTTATCATCAGCTACAAGGGTCTTCTGAACTGTTTCATTCTGAGCTGCCCTGCAAGACCCACAAACTGGTCAGAGGTCAACACAAGTTGGGGCCAGCAGAGTAGTACCATTATGCTACAAAATTACCATCTTGTTATGGGAAACAAATGAGGTACTTGAGGTACAGCTAGGGGCTGGTTCATCCTTTGCATCTTGGCTGCCGCCAGATTGGATCGACGCTGTTCTTCTTGGACCGCTTGAAAAGCTGGCGCTACTCTCTCGCCCAGCCTGTCAGCCCAGGCCTTCAATGGTAGACCAGCAAACGGGTCAGAAGCTGCTGCCTTCTCAGCGCTGCTGAGCCGAGGCTGAGCTTCAGCAACGTGTGTCTTCCGCTTGTCCACCGTGGGTATCTTCAGGTCTGCCCCGATATGCAAACTGAAAGTCTGCAACAAAAGCTGAGTGTTGGACCTAGCTAAAGCATATCTTGATTCTAGAAGTAGGCTCGAGGAGGGGCAGTGGATAAGATCTACCTTGATAACTGTCTGCGAACGGGGCGCCTCCTCAACAAAAGGCTTCACAGCTGCGCCGGCCTGTGTAAGCTTTGTATCCTCTTGGTGCTTGTCGTACAAGATCTCAGCGGTAGAGCGGACCTACAAGGGTCTTACAAGGTAAGGTCACCAGCTGATCACAGCCAAAGACATAACGCCTCCAGCAAACGCAACCGTACCTGGCTGGAAGTGAGGCTTGCCGCAAACGGCATGCGCTTCAAGACCGGAGCAGCCGCCCTCAGCATCTGCTGAGACATGGTAGCTGGCGCTTCTCGGCTGAGCTGCACGGTTCTATTGACTTCGCTCACAACAAAAGCGCGATATCAAGCTCCGAGGCAGAGGCCTTAAGTACTGGAACATAGGGGAACTCGAAATGGGATCTGTGCGGGGATTGCTTCCCCACTGACTCGGCAAACACACGCTGCCCTTCATTCAGCATGCATGCATCAGACTGCTTGCGCATGCCGCATGCAGTGATCGCCAATGGCATGCGCTATATGGCATGCGCTATAAGGCCTTTCAGGCAATCAATTGACTCAATGTTCCTTTGCTGCCTAGCCAAGAACATGATACGGTAGCCTCTAAATTCAAACTCAGTATTTTGTACCATAAAGATGTGATACTGGTCCCTTGATGTGAATTTGTTCAACCAGCGTGACTCTCCCGTTCACTAAAAGCCAAGGATCACCATTCTTTACTGTCAGGAGTTTACGCTGTACCAGGTTGATATCAGGGTGGTATCATCAGGTGCACAACAGCACTCCTGCGAGCGTCAGGAGCGACGTATGAGACCGTGACACTTTGACGGTACACATACCAGCAGGATTGTATGTGCAGCTGCAGATCGTCACGGCGTGTCTGCATCCTAGCAGAATCAATGACTAACCTTGCTGTTCTGATGACAGCTTGAATTGCATGTCTCAGAATTAGCTTCTGCTGTCGTCTTTGCAGCGCAAACCTGGTGTTAGCTCGCAGTCAGCATGGGTGTCGCCGATAGTTTCAGCGTTTCTGTGCTCCAAATCTCCGCCAAGGTGCAAGTGTGTGATCTGAGAAGCAAGCATCGGGGCACTTCTTCTCGGGGACTCAGCGCTCATAGCAGGTCACGATGCGTGCGCATTCAAATGCAAGCACAGCTAAGGTCGCAATCGAGCGTTTCACGCAGCCAGCTCACCGGCCACTTGATCTACAGCCCCACAGGGCGAAGGTGTTCAGCCTCAACCGGTCTCAACATCGCTGCATCATTTCAATCTCACTCTCCAATAGAACATTCTCAGCAACTCCAGCCCCCTGTGTCTGGTCCAAAGTTCCAGCCTTTCACGCCTCAGGTTGAGTGTATGCGCTGTCTTAGTATGCCAGCACAAGTGCGAGTGCGTCCTTCTCACAAGCAGTCCTGCCAAACTTGCAGACTGGGGTGAGACAAGATCTGCTCAACTACAGGCATAAGGCAAGTGTGACTAGCAGCTATTTTTGCCATACATTTTTGTGATTGACATACAATACCTTGCAGGTCAAGGTTGCCAATGGGTCTGTCTTAGTAAGGCCTTTGACACATGCTTGGGTTCATGACTGCGGTGGCCTGCTAACAGGTGCTTTTGCAGATGCTATGGGTTACGTGCCAATGTACAGGTGAGAAATGACAACCACAACGTCAGATTTGATGCAACTACCTGATTGTCCTTCTTTAATCATCCCCAGTTGTGTGTTGTGACCATGCATGCGCTCAAACAGACATGCACAATGTAGGACATACTTGCGGCATCAAATCAGACAGTACCTATACAGACATGCAGACATGCCTCCCAAGGCTATTGTGCTGGTTGCCTTATTGATACCAGAAACAGCTTCAGACAGCCAAGACAGCTGCAGTTCCCAGGAAACATCAAACAGGCAAGACTTCATAGAGCTGTGCTGAGCAAACCAACTGCCCAATCATTGCTTACACATTTGTATGAGCTTGCGTCATGAAGGAGTTTGCATGGTCTGGGCATGTACACTTGTTTTCACATACAGCTTAGAAGTGTGCCATAGTAATGCTTGTATGAGCTCTGCTTGTGAGGCCGCCGGGATATTGTCTGTATTGAACACACAGTGATGCTGAGCAAGCAGCAAGCATAAGTAGGCAAGACCCAGAAGCAAGCACAAGCGGGCAAGAGCAGGAGCAAGGCGCTATCCTTGTTGGTACTGTGGAGTTGTCATTTGCTGCATCGACTAGGGCAAGATACCTCACGCTCAATGCCCCAGTGGTACGCCCAACCTTGCACAACCCATGCAGTCATGCAGCCACTGCAATATTTTTCACGATCAGTCATTGTCAGACTGCATCCAGGGTTTATCTGTGTCACTTCAAGGCATGTATAGATGTGCATGTGAGCTGGTGTCCTGATGACCCTTGACTTGTGTGTATGAGCTCAGGCGTTGCATTTGCAAATAGTGTGGCTTCTCTGTGCAATGGCCTGATGCTGACCATGGTCACTGGCACAACATGTCTAGCTTCAATGTAAGCTTGATCTTGCTTTGCAGAACTGTGCATACCTCTGCAACATGGCAGTTGATGGTAACTACAGACGAAGAGGTTATGGCAATATACTCTTGGATGCTGCTGATGATGTTGCCAAACTTGCTGGTGAGACGCAAATATATCTGCACCTCAGGTAGGCCCTAGGCTTCATAATTTTGTAGCACAGCGTCATGTTGCATCTGCTTGGCTGTCAACTGTAAGCTAGTATGTGTCCCATGTCGTTTTCTGGCCCTTTAGCCGAGTGTATCTGCCTCATGACACCCCTTGTGCAAGGTAGCCTGGTGGAGTACGTACTGTGAAACAAGGTACTGAATGTCGCTGACTGCACCTGCGCCTACAGCCTGAGCTGGACAGACTAACTAAGTAGGCACTGCAAACTCTCAGCTTGTGTCGCAGGTTCCAAGATGCAGCTCCTGCCAGTTTGTACAAGCAGGCTGGGTATGTTTCAGACAAGGCAGACTCATTTTTGGTCAGGCTCCTTGGGCTAGACAGACGATATCTGATGAAAAAGCAACATCAATGACTTGCTGGCATCTTGACATCATTTCTGATGCAAATTGTTTCTGTCGAAGTAGTTTCTCCCTGTATATCTTGATAGCAACACAAGGGCTTCAAGCGACACTTTGTGAGTAGATGAACGAATGAGCCCACAGGTGTTTCGAACTGTTGATGAGCGTTGTATGCATTGCTTTGCCTATAGGCTGAGCAGGCCATTGAAAGCCAAACTAATTGTAACACAAGATGCCACCGCAGTTGATCATGCACGTGTTGCTTTCCACGTGAAGTTTAACATGGCATGAATCAATCTGCATTGCATCAATCAGCAATGTTGCATGATTATGAGGCATCATTGCGCATGCGTCAGGCAATGTAAGGAAACTGCGACGAAGCAATAGACCTGCAGTCAAGCATTATACAGCATTTTGCCCGGCACTATCACTATCATACATGCCAGCCATCAGGCTGGTGTACCCATTTTGCCTGTTTGTGATCATAAGTTATGCACTCACTCATCAAGCTTGTATTGACAAATCAGATTGGTGATCGCAGCTGTTGTGTAGCGAGTAGATGCCTTTGGCTTCATGACCTTTTGCACAAACAAGCTTTGCTAGGTCTTTTACATCACCGCACTCCCCCAGACATAGCACTGCTGTTGCTGCTGTCAACCACCTTATAAATGTCACCCTGTCTGAAAGTTTTACCCGATTACCATGATGCAGTCTGACTACTGGTGATTCAGTCAGAATGAGATGTTAAGCAATTCCTCGTTTGAGTGTCTACATCCTTATACAACCACCTTCTGTCACCCTGTCTGAAAGTTGTACCCGTTCACCTGCATACTAGTCTGCGCGGCATACCCTAGTACGCATCACAAAACCATGCTGAATGTGAAACCACTGTGACGCACCTACGCTTCATTGAGAATTACTGCTGTAGCATTGAATTCAGCTGTTCATATGAGTGTGATGCTGTTGCTGTTCTGATGTTTTGAGGCGCACCTGTACATTTGTGGCAACCATATGGATGCATGCATGCACCAGCAAATTGTTTCTGTTCGGTATAAGTCCAAGGACAAGAAATGTTCTCCACAGCAGCTCCAGGTGGCAAGGTGATATGAACCTCCAATGAACTCAAAGGGTGACACTGCACAGCATTATTTGACGCAAGCTAACAATCAGTAACAAAGGTGTTGACTGATGATTTCATCAGCTCCATGGCATTGAACATCCGGCCAAGTAGACCAACAGGAACCCTCCAGTGAGTATCAAGTATGAGCAGATGATGATGAGGCAAGGAAGGCTACCAGTCTGTCATGGCTGTTGAGAAAGTGGTATTGTGGTGATGACTGCAGAAGAGCAATGTGTCAGCTCTCACCAGCCTTGCCTCGGAGTCAAACCCAAACAATCGCCTTTTGAGACTCATGCTGCAAGGCAGATGCAACCTTTGCTGCTGGCTGCACTTGTTGTGAGTTTCAACAGCATACATCCTGCAGATGCGTGCCATTGAGAGTTTCGTGCAGAACTGCTCACAGCTGGCTGTGGACTTGCTTTTCTTTACGAACAAAGTTGATTTGTTGTGCAGACTGTTCCTCTGTCAAGTAGGGCTATACCCTATTTGCAGTGACTCTCCACATTCAGCGTGCAGCTCTAGTTTGAACCTAGACTGAGCGTTTGTTCTAGACATACTGCTCTGTGAGTGCAGACCAGATGGCTGCAATATAGACACTGGAGCGCAAGCTGCTCAAGCTTAAGCGTCCAGCTTCTGCAGCTAGCCCAACTTAGCCTAAGTTGAGTTTGTTGTGCAGCATCTGCTGGCAAAGCTGCTTCACATGCTGCTTCTGGTACAGCTGACTCACACAACTATTAGCAGTAGCTCTGCCATCAGTTGCCAGCCAAAGGCGTCTGAGGTGTATCATGACAGGCTGCTGCAGCGGCTGCAGCATCTTTGCAAGCAGCTTCAGCAGCAGTTGCTCCTTCTGAGGCGAGTGATCCTCCAGGACACAGGATTTCTGCACCAAGTGTTCAGCTGCCCCTGATATGAAAGTGAAGAGGGTCCTCACAGCAACGAAAAACATGCAACAATTGATCTTTCTGCTTTGGCAGTGTGCTGTACTTGTTCCTTCAGCAACAGTGAAGAACAGCAGCTTCCTGTTGTGTAAAAGGCAGTTGAGCCCTGCAGCAGCAGTTTTTGCAGTCTCAACATGGCATCAGCAGCAGCTGATGGCATTCAATATCTTATATATAGTCATGTGGACTACCACAGCTCTGGAGCCATGTGACAACAACAAGAGCTGACAAATACCCACTTGTTGTGTCAGGTCACAGCTTGTGCCACTTCAGTCAGACGGACTTGACTCTGTCCATCTGACACTACAATAGTCACTCAACTGTGAATATTAGCACGGATAGCAGCAGCAATATGCATCAAGGCTCATCATGTCCGCAAAGCAGCTACAGACATAGCAAACAACCTTGCTATTGCTGTCTATGTGGCAGCTTGGGCGGGGCACACTGACATTGCTCATCATCATGATCAATGCATTTTTCACTCCATGGTTGCATGCACAGGGGTCAATGTCCTGTACAAAAGGTCTGACTTGCAAAAGACCTTGCTAGAGAGGCTGTCACAAACCATGTGGTTCTTCAGGGGACATGGCCAAATGATGCTGCTCAAAGGACCCCTGACAAAAGAGACCATTCCTTGGTTTCCTTTCTTCTGTAGGCAATGCTAGTTGTATGCCTGGCTTTGATTGCTAGTGGGTGTAATGCAAGCCATGACCTGACCTCAAATCTGTTTTTCCAAAAAAGCATGTGGTACCAATGCACCAACGAGTGCGGAGATTCCGTGAACCAGCCTTAGGCATGTTATCCATACACCGGCCGAGGAGAGGGCTAGAGCTTGCTCCGTTTCCGGCCTAAGCCGATTTGCCCTTCTCTAACTGCGCAGTCAGTCGAGCCTCCGCTCAACTGTCAGTGCAGACCCCGGCCTTGTATTGGGCACGCCCTCAGCGACTGGGCATGGGCCGTAAACAAAGGCGACCAGACCGCACATGCCAATCCCCACTTGGGTTACAGCGATACGTGACCACCGCCGATGCTAAATCGGCGGAAAGGCTACATATATATAGGCTGACTTTGCGCCGGAACCCGAGTATGGGTTGCTTGATAGGGTTTACAGTGTCCGCACCACGCTGTTGTTACTGTACTCAACTGTTGGGCAGGTATGCAGGCTCAAGCTTGCTTCATGCACGTGAAAGCAAGCTCAAGAGGACAGTGGTAAAATAACACAAGACCTGCAAGACCGTATCAAAAAGGCAGTCAAGCTGACTGTTGAGGTCTGCACATAGCATGAGGGATATAGACTAAGACTTGGTGGTGGCTAAGACAAGCATTTTCATGGGCAACAATGTGGTACCAACAGTGATTGAAGGCCCACTGCTAGTAGTGTACTTTTCCTTTTTCACCATAATCTAAGCAGCTGCAATTGTGCTGCATATTCAATTTGAGTGCATACAGTTGCAGTCACACTGTAGCATCACCACTCCTCCTCCATATCTGCAGCAGCTGCATCAGCATCCACATAGCGCGCACCATGTCTGCTGTCATACTCCTCATACCTCACCACTTCAGCAGGCTCAACTGACGCCCTCTGAGCTTTGGCTGCCATCTGTGATACGCACACACATGCCATTTAGCCTCAAGAACTGCCCATCAAACTTTGACAATGTTTGTGTTGGTCATCAAGCTTTGTTGCCTCAGTAATAGACATGCTGCAAGAACTTCCTAGTGGTATGTGACATGCAGGCCGTATGGCAGCATCCATGCCTTTTACATCCCCCTGCCTCAGGCAAATGGGGTCTGCTCATATGTAGCGCAAGCATGAAGATTGAGGTGGCACATGACTGCAGAACAATGCCACAGTGGGTTCAAGATATGGAATGGTAACGTTAGTATGAATACTTCAGTGCAGGCAGCCCAGTCCTTCAACAGCTGGCAGCTTTGCTCGCCCATGTGTGAAAGCTCGGCTACTGCATCCCACACATATTGCACACTTGTGGTATCACACCTGAAAGTCCTTCAAGTTGACAGGCCTGAGGTCTGCCTCCGACAGCTGGGCCAGGGCAGATAGCTGAGCAGCCTGCCCCATGGCATTGCGCACCGGCCCCTGACAAGCTTCCTGTATCAGGTTGCGCATGTCTGACCCAGAGTAGCCCTCTGTCTTGGCCACAATCTTAGACAGATCTGTCTCACTGAGCTCAGCTGCGATGCCGCTCCCATTGCCTGTGAACAGCAACCATGCTTGCAGTCGTGCTTGCAGTCATGCGTGCAGTCCACAGAGCACCAAATTGTATGGTTCTTGCAGCATAATGGTTGTGAAAGGCAGAACTCAGGCTTGGTGGTCAGGAGCCACCTGCCTTGGGTTTGGCGAGTTGCGTCTGATGGTTGATACAAAGTCCAAGCAGGAGTTGACTTGACAGCATGAGGACAAGGTGGTCAGTTAGCCACTGACCCTCTTTTGCTTCACACAAGCTTGCTGGCAGCACAAGAACAACTCCCCACTGGGCTCCACAAGAGATGCCACTGTAACACAAACAGTCATGAGATAACTTGGCTCGACAGGTAGCACGCAACACAGAGAATGGCAGTTTCTGCTTGGGAGGCAATGGATCAGGCAGGCAAGCCTAGACTCACCCAGCTGCCTCTCAATCATTTGGCGACGGGCAGCTGCACAAGGGAGGGGGATGTAGAGCTGCTTGGGCATGCGCCGCCTTGCTGCCTCATCCAGCTCCTGAGCAAGAACAAGCCTGAGATTTGTTTGCCCCAACGATTGCAGACATTGACCAGAAAGAGACTATAGTGCTTTGGCCTACAGCGCTTCATGCAGAGCTTGAAAGGGACAGATGTCATGCTTATGATGTTGAAAACATGGTTGCTTTGTAGTACTTTGCTTGAAACTTTGTTTGTTTGGCTTGCTGCCGAGTCCGGATAGATGCAGTCTGAGACACTGCCTTTCTGCAAGACACTCCTGAATCTGTCTGCATGTCAACAAGTTAATCATGGCAGCATACAATGCATGGTGCATGCTGCAGCCTGTAAGCAAATGTCCCACACATCTAAAGCAGCAGCCTGCTAAAATACCTCTGGTCTGTTGGTGGCTCCCACAAGCAGCACCCTCCTTTCAGCACTGCTGGGGTCGCAACCTTCCATCTGCACCAGCATCTCTGTCTTCAGCCGCCGGCTGGCCTCATGCTCACCTGTGACACCCCATACACACTGTTCACTTGTGCAGCCAAAGATTTATGCCAGCTTCAGAAGCTTGGCTTCAGCTGCCTGCCTGCCTGCTTCATGTCAGCTTCAGGAATTTGTGCTGCTTGCCGCAACAAATGGTTATGCTGCTTGCATGGAGTCACATTGCTGGCTTGCAGACACTTTTCACAGATATGCCCTGTTTGGAGCTGTCAAGAGCTGGTCCTGCACGTACCTAGCCCATCATCAGCCAGAAAGTGTAAACATTGTTGTTGTTGTGACTGTTCATGTGGTGGGTTGGGTTGTCATCAGGAGACAAGCACGCATGCCATGAAGCTGCTGTTTGACCTGCTCTGTTGCTGAGTCAAGCAGAGGGTTGGGAAGTCTTCAGGAGAGAATTGTGTATGCAATGCAGCTGCTGTTTGACCTGCTCTGCTGCCAATTCACCTGGTTGATGCCTTGGCGTCTAGTGACAATGATGATACAATGCATGTACCTTCAGATTTGCGGGCAGACAGTATGGAGTCTATCTCATCCACAAAGATGACAGCAGGCTGCATGCAGCCAGCCACTGCAAACAAGGCACGGACCATCTTCTCGCCCTGCCCTATCCATTTGCTGGTCAGGGAAGATGCGCTGATGTTGAAGAAGGTGGCCTTGATGTTGCTGGCGATGGCCTTGCCAATCAGGGTCTTGCCTGTGCCCGGAGGGCCGAACAGAAGCAGCCCTTTTGCAGGAGCCCTGGCACCCTGAAATGGGACACAAGCCAGGTTGAGTGCGCTGGTATATGCCAGAGTTGGCAACTTGGGCTGTGTTAGCCATGCTGGTCATGTGGACAACAAGGGCATGCTGGAAGTGGCAAAAGACATGGTATTGCATCCAGCAGAGATGCTTTGGTCACAGAGTGCTGCGTAGGCACAGCTAATCTGGCCACCTGGCCTGTCATATGCATCACTGCATACAGTATGTGTCTGCGAAGACGCTGGTTCATTGCATTGCTCATCTAGAGTCTTCTTATGATGACGTTCTATACATAATGGAGTCGACATCTGGAGTTGAGTGAGGAGGTCACACCTTGAACAGGTGGGGGTTCAGCATGGGCCAAACAACAAGCTCCTGCACCAGGCGTTTGGCCTGATCCTGGCCCGCTATGTCGTTCCATTGTACATGTCCCCCCTGCTCCACGATCTCATTGCAGACAAGCTCCAGCATTGCTGGCTCCACCTTTTGCAGCGCAGCTGGCAGCTCCCCATCTGGCCCTGTCATTGCAAAGTGCGTTGTTCAAACTGCTCATGGCATTCTCTCAACTATGAGAAACTTGGCCTACGTATTGTAACTTGCAATCACTGCTCCGTTCATTGGTAAATACACCTGTTGGGAGGGGTACTGTAGTAAGGTCACTGTGGGTGAATGATGGTGATTGAGATGATAGGTGAAAACTTGGGAAAGCATGCAAGATGAGAGACCTGGTGAGGTGAAAGCCTTAACCACAATGTGGAGATGTGCACAGCACTGCTGCATTAGAATGTCTGCTTGATGCTAGTGCATCCTGAGGCTATCAGCTCAAAGACCTGGCTGAGATATAGAGCTAGCATGTTGCTGAGTGCTTATGCTATTTATGGCATCATCACATCTACCCCATGCACTCAACAGCAGTCAGGGCACGCCTTGAACATTTAGTGCGTAGTGTTCCCAGTTACTGTTGTTTTACTCCCCTGATGAATCCTAAAGACAGCAAATGTAGTTGGTTGATTGATCGATCATACCAGCTAGCATGTCCAGGGACTTAGCAGAAACCTGCCCTTCATCTTCTGCTGCAGGGGCCCTCTTCTGTGATTGGTCGAGTCTCTGTGGTGGCTTGAATGCAGGCAATCCTGCAGATCCAAAGCAACTCATGTACTCAGGCCTCCCTCTGGCTCTATGCAAGGCCGCAAGTGTCTACTCTGATTCATGCTTGGAATTTCCTGCAGCCTATGGAACCCTGAGGGGCACTGCAAACCATGCGTGTATACAGCAGAAGCTGTTCTGATACTGAAAAAACCCACCAGAACGTTTCTGACTGTTGTCAGCTGGTGCAGGCACTTTGAAAGCTTGGCGCTTTCCAGTATGGTCTGACTCCTGGCTTGATGTTGCACGGCCTTTGGATGTGTAGGTCTGCCCTTTCATGCGCTTTTCCCACTGGAGGCCAGTCATAAATCCTCCATGCGTTCCCTGCAGGATGTGCACTGCTGTTCAATGGAGTGAGAAAAAACCCTTTCTGAGGACGGATAATTCATAGCTATATTTAGCCTGTTGTTGCACGTGAGTGTGGCTGCCAACCAGCAAGCTCTATGTGCTAAAGTTGCAGAGCAAAGCTTGTCACAGATGTGCTGCTTGATGTACAGCATGCTGCAATGTCTGACAATGTGCAACATGTGTCATGCATCATGCAAGAATGGCATGAAACCATGCAGATTCTCTCAGACTTTCTAAGAGCAACAGCACATCAATTTGTCAAACATGGCATACATTTACAGAAACCCTGTAGACACATACTAGCGGGCAGCTGTGAATTGTGTCTGGCTGAAGTCTGTTATGACCGATGTGATACTACAGCACAGTACATGCAGCATGAATGCAAGCTGCTGCAGGGAGTTGTTTGACCTGCTGCACATCATCCTCTTCGATGGCATTGTCATCATCAGCACCAGCACCAGCTGATTGAGCTTCAACTCTGCGTCTAGCTGCAGGCGCTGATGCATTGCCATAAGCTGTACCTGCCAACACACACAGCTACTTTTCTTTGCTTGACTTTTATGCACATGCACAGTAGCAGAGAGTAAGTGGGTGCACAGTGACAGATGCATGATGCAAAAGAGAGAAGGCAATTAGACAAGAAGAATTCTGCACTCTTGAAGCAGATGGCATTGCATACCTCAAAGAAGGATTGCAGTTGAATGCCAGGCCTCTTGCATTAAGGTGTTGCAGAAGGTCATAATCTATGCTGACAGGAGACAACTGACCTTATGATGTTGGGTTATCTTGCGAGATATGAGCAGCAGCTCCCCTCCACCATCAGGGCGGGACGGTTTTGGCACGCAGACACAGTACCTGTCAGTATATGAGATGCATCATGCGTTAGCTGGTGACAAACCTGCTTGGTAGTTGTTCTCCTTCCTCAGCCGCCCTTCTGCATCTCTTTTCCTGTCCAGGCTTGGGTTCTGGAAAGCAGCAGCCGTCTCAGCCCCTGTCCGCATGTCAGCATAGGACGCGCTTTTTGAGGTGCTTGGCTGTGCATTGAGGGCATTGACTGCACCTTTTGAGGTGCTTGGCTGTGCATTGCCTAAGGGTGCTGGAGGAAGGATGGGCTGTTTGCGCTGGATGCTGACCGGCAGGAGCTTTGCTGAATCTGGTTGCTTCTTACGCTGTATTGACTTGAGAACACTTCTCATGTGCTCACTTGTGGCACGCAGGCTTTGCAGATCTGCTGCTGCAGGTCCCTGCAGGAAGTATTCAGTTTTGCTGGAGTAGAATGTTGCTCAGGCTGAAACGATACAGATTCAAAGTTCGGTGGGAGCAGCGCTGGGTCGATCCATGTTGACTGATGTTTACCTGGGGGTGTCGTTGAGGTCTTCCTTGTCCAAGCAGCACTCTGAAGCTGTCATCAGATGAAAGGCGTTCAACCAGACTGTCTCCCTGAGATACAGTTGTATGGCACTTGAGAGGTCTTATATGAGAGAGAGATCTTGAGAGGTCTTATATGAGAGAGAGATCTTGAGAGGTCTTATATGAGAGAGAGATCTGAAAAGTCTGAGCATGTACAAGCATTGGCTCTGCTCTCACCCCGTTGGAGCTGAAGACAAAGTCTGCTGGGAGTCCGTTTGCTGCTAGGACACTGCACAAACTACATCATGTGTGACAACGGCCAGATGTGTTTGATTTTAAAGGTATCTGGCATAGCTGAAGATATTACTCATGGTGATCCTTCTGTCCTTGCAGCTGGACCAGCTTCTGTTGACTCAGCCTTTGGAGTCTGTGCGTGCTGTGGTCAGCACGTCTATCTGTGGCACTCTGTGCATGCAAAAAACTCTGTAGCTGGAGCCAGGCCCCCTGCAAGCAGCCTACCAGGTGTTATGGTGCACCTTTTGCAACTGTCTGTGGATACTTGAGCTGCCCCTCACACCCAAGCACCTGAGCATCAGATTCCGTCGATTTGTCGCAATGCTCAGCGTGAAAGACCAGTGCCCGGAGACGGCCAGCAAGGTCCGTCTCTTCGGTCATCCTGACACTTTGGTGAAGTGATCACTGCGAACTGTGAGCAGCAGATGTTCGCGACCTGGTGTTCAAAATATGAGAGTAGTCTCAGAACTTGACTTCAACGCGTGAGAGTACCGCAAGCCTATCTCACACTTGCGGAGCCTGACAACAGTCGAGGTCACACGCATGCATGGTCGAAGTGGCGTCCACAGCGTGACGCACTTCTAGCGTTCAGCACATGCACGGGTTGTATGCATGCTTCTAAGCTACGCAATGCAGAATAGTGCGCTCTCGATCATAAGCCTGAGGCCCTCCGTAGCGATGCTGTGCTGTGTTAGTGTGTCCGTGCGTAAGATTTAGTCAAGTCAACACTGTAGTTCAGCAATTTTGGACTTAGGTCTTGCACCAAGGCCTTGCCGTGCGCGACCAAGTAGAAAAACTCGAAGTGCATGGCTACTCATGCTCGCATAAGATGAGGTGCACGGCGTAGTTGGCAGTATCGTCTGAACGCTTGAAGACATTCACACTGATTTGCAGCTCAAACAAGCTTTTGCGCGTCAGCTCAGACAGGCTGAGACAGCGGCAGCTTGATCAAACTTCTCCATGTGCTGATGTCTCAGCAACACAAGCCCTACACAGAGGCATGAGCGCGCATCATCGCAGTAGGGAGCAGCAAAGCGGTCTACCCGGCAGCTCCCACAGACGGAGTGAACGAGAAGACAGACCGCGAGCTGGAAGTAGAGATCATGTATATGTGAGTCTGCATGAAGCGCCAAGCCCGTGTATGCAAGCAGCTCAACTGCAGGCATACACATGCAGGACAACAGAGACAGGTGTGACCAAGCGCGATCAGTAGGCAGAGGTAGCAACTGTCCTCGGCTGTGAACTATTGCACATGCACAAGCTTTCTGCAGTGCCACCCTTGTATGCAGTGCCAGCATCTCAGCATGCTTACTGCACAAGTGTGAGCTGGCTGCAGAAAGGGGCACTTCGCATGTTGCCAGACACAGCAGAGACAGGACACCGACACGCCATCAGTCTTCAGACAGAAGGCAGCACAGAGAGCAAGACAGAGATCCACGCCAAGACGCCAGTGGACATCGGCATGCATTTCACACTGAATCAAACAGTAGAGGACAGCGGCATGCATTTCACACTGAATCGAGCAGTAGAGGACACACAGAACCTGAGCAACATGATAGATATCAGGCACGCACGGACCCCAGCAAACCCTATCAGGAACAGCTGCAAGGACAGCATCTTCAGCATCATGAGAGGCACAGGGACAGAAGCTCAAACAGGGACAGGACTGCTTTCAGGTTGAGTATCACTACCTGTATGTTCTATTGGGCTCCCACACTGATTGCTGGACGGCAAACTGTATGACACTTAGCATCATAATGTTACAGCATGCATTTGTGTATGCAGGCCAGACAAGGGATCTGAGAGGATAGGTGACGTACATAACCCACCACAGATAGCTGCAGAGGGCAGGAGGTATCAACAGCATCCACAAGCCGCAGCATATCAGTCATACCCACAAGCCAGACTGCACCCACCCTATCCACAGGCGCATCAGCAATTCCCACAAGCCCAGAATGGCCATGGGTATGCCATTCCTATACATTGCATTCACAATCAACCATACTTAGCTCTGGATTGAGGTGTGTCACCAGGTGCAAGACGTACCATGCAGCTTCTATGTTCTGTTGTGTGTTCTGTGAGGCCTGAGCTGGCATTTCTCTCAGCAGCAAGCCAAGCACTGCACTTCAAGGTCATTCTTGCCTTCTGGTAGAGGTGAGTCATGACATGTGCAGTAGACCTGATGTGCAGGGACTGAACTGCAGACAGCCTATGGTATGCCTCGTTGTCCAGTGTCCAGTGGAGTTTATTCTGCAGTGCCGGTCAGCAGCAGTAATGAAGGTGGGCATGCTTGCTGCAGGTATTACACTCATCAGCCACCCAATGGACCACAGGCCTGGCCACCACAAGGGCAGGGGACCCCCTTTCGTGGTGGTGGCAATCCCTTCAAAGGTGGTGGGAAATGGAAGCATGACCTGTTTGAGGAGTTGACCCAGCCACTACATGAAGCTAAACCGGCTGCCCCATTTGAAATTAGTGCCGCTGCTGCTGTGACGACCCCTGTAGCGCTAGCGAGCGAAGCTGACAAATCGGTGTAGTTAAATGTATAGACGAACAGATACAGCCAAACATTTCTACATCTGTCACAGCAATGTTGCTGCAAAACAGTGTCTCGCCTGGCATCTGCACTGTCTTAGCAAACAGGAGACGACAGTAAAATGTTGTTCCCTCATGGCTCTGCGCACATCCAAGCATTCACCAACGCTATCGGCAACTCACTTGAGAACATCCAGATGTCTTTCCCTTTGCAAGTTTGGTTCCATGATAAATGTCATTGCGCTATGCTGGATGTTTTGAGATTGCAATCGACTACCGGCTTCAACAGTTTGCATTTGCATTTAAGTCACAATTGTCCACTGGCCACCCGCCCCCTCAAAGCTGCGCCAGGGCTCCCCAGAGGACTCTCCCCCCAATTCCTTCAGAATTTTGCTCCTGGGCGAAGACCAGGCGAAGACAGCTTATGTCACTCTGCAGAAACTGCAAGTGCTAAGCTGCAGTGAATCATGTCAAGATTGGCCAATTCCTTTGCTCAGCAATGGCACGCAACGCCGGTGACGCACTGCTCTGACCGCGTCTGCGTGTTGGATCAAGGCTGTGAGCAGACTACCGTTAGGTTGTGCGAGCGTGGCCATGCCGCAACTTGTTTCGGAACTGCCTGTTGGCAGCTCGATACTGGGTTTCTCTATGGTTGGCACAAGCTCGCATCAGATGCTGCTTCTCAAAATTGGGCAGGAACTCATCACCCGCGGCCATACTTTCAGTCTGCTCGTGAGTGCATATGATACTATGAGTCTTCAGGTCGTCTCTGGAGTGTCAAATATACAGGTGCTAACGTTTCAAGGGCCCTTGTACGCTGGCACTGAAGAGTGGGCTGCTCGTCTACCACAGGACCCACAAGAGGTGTGATTTGTTTTGATCTGCACTAAAGCCCAATTATGAGGCCTTCCGCATGAATCTGACTTGCTTTCCTTTGCAGTATTCATCACAGCATGGTTGTGCCTGCAGAGCATTGCGCACTTCACGCAAATGCAAGCAGATGTGGGTCGTGCTCTGTATGCAGACAAGAACGCCCTTGACCGCTTAAAAACATTAGGCAAGCCTCTTCTTGCCTTGAGCATCTCACACCAGAAAACCCCCTTGCGTGTGCAAGGCCTGACATGCATTCTTGGTTGTGCTGCCTGTAACATGTATTTAGCATCACGTGCTGTTATCTACCTAAGGTAGGAAAACTTAGTCATACCAGGCATCTTCATATCTTCACGTTTTCTTGCCATTGCCTGTTCAGTGTTTATGTCTCCCACCTTTGCACCTACTTGTGCGCTTTTGCAACAGTCATACCATGTCTTTGTACCAAAGCTTCCCAATTGGCATTTACTTGGCAACCGACTATGTTGCATTGATGGTCAAACCATAACCTGGTGGCATATGTGCTGGTTTAGCACTGCAAGTTGAGTGGTATTGTCATGTGGCTGCAGGATTTGACCTTCTCGTCAGGGACACAATGAGCTGGCCATCTGCACTCCTTGGAGAGCTGTTGCACATCCCCACAGTGGAGTTTCTGCCCATACCTCCATTGGCCCCAATATTTGAAACATCTCACTCTGTTCCCAACCCAGTGGCATACATACCTCAGTTTGGTGCAGGACTCACTGTCAACATGGTATGAAACATCTCATTCTGTTCCCAACCCAGTGGCATATATACCTCAGGTTGGTGCAGGACTCACTGTCAACATGGTATGCTGCTATAGATATGGCCCACTTGCTGACATCATTGCCATGACAATAACATGATGCGTAATACTAATAGTAATAATAAAAACAAAAATAACTTAAACGTATACTTAGCCAGCAGGCATCAGGTACCGTCAGTCCCCTCCAGACAGGCTTGTTTAGAGATGCGTAGGCTTGTCAACTAAGTGCATTTGCATGCCTGCTCCTGCCAAAACAGCTGCTTGTGTGCAGGCTTTGTTGTGAGCCCACAAATGACTTGTACAATCGGGGGACTGGCATGTATTATCATAGAAGTCAGCTCTCCTACAGGATCATTGCACGTCCTTTCTGTTCAGGCGCACCTTTTTTTGGCTTACACAACATGCTGAACAACTTCAGATGACGCCCTTTGTGTGCAAAAACGGCCAACTCAGATGCTGCAACCAGCACGACTCATAAACCATCACACATGCGCTTGCATGGGTTGTGCAGTAATCATGATTTTATTTGATGATGCAGGACTTCTGGCAGCGCACAAGAATCTACGTGCAATGGTGGCTAGTATCGTACTTTGCTATGGGAGGTATAAGAGCAGAGCAAAAGAAGTTTGTCCGGGCAACAGGCTGCCAACTGCAGTTTCAGAAGACAGGGGTGTTTGACAGTGCTGCAGTCATCACGGTTGCTGACTGGGCACTCGAATACCCCCACCCATTCCCCCCCAGGTTTCATGTGCGGAGTCAACTCATGTAATGAGTACTCCTGTTGTTGACGTGGTTTGACTTGTCTGCTACAGTTGCACAGTGCACTTCAGCGACGTACAGAGTGCAAGTCATGCTGTGAAGCAGCTTCAGACATCAACATGGTCAAAAGCCGCTGCTTGTTTCGAGTGTCTGCTGATAGACACATCATGCCCTTACACCAAACATCTCCTTGGTGACTGTCAGTTCACACCTGTGCAGCAATCATGACGCCCATCCAACCATGCAACTGGTTCAGAACTGTTGCAGTATGCAGCCTGCACAGTCAGCTGGTCCATGTGCTCATGGCATTAGTCAGACAACACTGCTATTGCAGTTTGTGGGGCCAATACTGGTGCAAGATGCAAAACCACTGTCTAAAGACCTTCAGCAATTCCTGGACCAGGGAGTCTCCAAGGGACAGTATGCTGTGTATGCTTCAATGGGAACTCTGGCCAGGCTGCCTGAAGCAGAGCTAAGAAGCATGGCAGCAGCATTCTCTGCTCTGCCCAACCCAGTGCTGTGGAAGCTGGACGCCAAAGACATGCCTCGTGGGTTTGGTTGCATCATGTCTGATTGCTTGGCAGCTCATCTGCCTGCTGTTCACCTGTAACAGCATGTCTGAAGTCATGCCGTCCATGTTGCCTGAACATGACGCGCCATACGTGCAAAGCAGGGGAAGCTGACACTTTCAAAAACAGCTGCAGACTCTGCAGCAGTGCTGTGCAGCTCAGGAACATAGTCATGATGTCTGCAGAAGATGTGGGCATGGAGTCACTCAATGTTGCAGCCAATGTCAAGGTCATCAAATGGGCGCCTCAAAATGATGTTTTGGGCCATGCGTCTGTCAGGGCCTTTGTGTCACATGGCGGCAACAACAGTATATATGAGGCAGCCTACCATGCAGTGCCTACAGTGGTCATGCCATGTGTGGCTGACCAGGGCGAAAATGCTGTCAAGGTACTCAACACAGCTTTTGGCAACTGCCACTGTGCTGCTTTCCTGATGAGTTTCTTTTGTTGTTTGGGAGGTAGTATTGAAACATGCAGTCAGTCCTGCTTGACAGCACCTGACAAAACATACATGCACAGGCCGGCATCAGAAGGCCGCATGCATTTTAGTGCACCTGTGGACTTTGCAAGGGAAAGCAATTGACATTGAGTAACATTGATCACACTGCACTTTTCCATGTCTTGCAGTGAATAACATCAATCAGATTTCATGAATGCATGTCCTGCAGTGGGATTGGTGCTTCCCAACCAGACCCGGCCATGCTCTAATAGCATCTGCATCAATGTTCCATTCAGGTTATACTCACGTTTGTAAGCAGTTGTGAAGGGGGAGTACACAGTATGGATGTGCAGTAACACTGTTTGTATGGTGAGAGCATGCTTGCAGTGACTTTGGCATTGCGGTGAGAGCACAGTTATCAATGCAGCCTAGGAACTTGTGCACTTTGTGATCTGGTGTCAAAGTCAAATCACATTGCACCTGCAGACAGAGTATCATGGCTTTGGCATAGTCATTGCACCCAACAAGATGGCAGCTATGAAAGGGCAGCCTCTGCATGATGGAATTATTCGCATTCTTACTGAGCCAGCTTTCATGGTAAGATCAGCCAAATCTAAGTGTGCAAGCGTGTCAACTCTTGAGCAGGCAATGCTGCTGAAGGAGCTATGTAGAGTGTCATGCTTGCAATTGCCAAGTGCTGGAAATATGCTGCAGCTTGTGCTACATCAAACAATGACTCACCACACAACAAGTGTAATGAATGATGTTGTATCATCATCGATTGTGACAAGCTTATTTCCTTTTCAAGTCATAATTCAAGCCATTATTGCTGTGCCGTGTGTTGACAATGTTGCCAGCAGCTGCAGATTGCCAGGCGTTCACCTGCTGGCATTGCCATTGATATGCAAGGTCTGCTGTGAATGCGGCATGCTTGTTGGGTGGCTCAATTTTATTGTTATTATATTGACTATTGTACTGTGATTTTATTATGATTAGTATATATTGTGCGCAGATGAACGCCACCAAGGTGTCTAAGCGGCTCACCAACAAGCCGCGACAGCCTGTGCAGCTGGCAGCTGACGTTGTGGAAAGAGCCTTGGCCACAGGTGGTGAGAACTATCTGGAAACCAGGCAGCACAGGCTGTCTTGGTGGCAGCTGTCCCTGCTTGATGTGTACTCATTGCTTACATTGACTGCGATGGCGATGGTGGGCTTGGCTGCGTTGCTGCTCAAAGTGGCTTTTGGGCTTTGAACATGATATATATATATATATATATATATATATACACACATATGATTGCAGGACCTAAGCAAAAGGACATTTTTGCTGACAATAATCAATCTGGTCATGCGTGCCCTTCAGCACCAAGCCAAAAGCTTGTAAAAAGATCGCACTGTTACATACATCTACATTGCCGATGCAACATTAACCCCATGCACTAAGCACACACAAACATGCAGCTGGTGACAAAATGGTGTTTCAAAGCTGCTACTTGTCAACGACATCCAAAATGAGACCCATCTACTTGTGCAGTTGCTGTAATGCGTTCTGAAGCTGAGTAACAGGGGTCTGCACCCATGGGGTCCTTCTGGTGACTTCAGATTCTGGGTACTCTTGCACGCCTGCCAACCTGCAGATAAACAAAAGCAACCTATAGCAACACTACTCCAGCTAGTAGGTCACAGCCTTGATCACTTTCCAGGGAGTATAATGCCATTATCACATGATAGCCTTCAACGAAGCTGCCCACATGTTTCCAGTTTCCAGACAGCAGCTGTGATATTTACTCCATTTGCACTCATGTATGGCGCTTGAATAAGTTGTTCACACACCTCAGGACATCTTTGTCTTCAACGGTCTGGCGATCCCTATTGATCTGGTAGTCAGGCTGGTGAGTGTCCAGAACCTTGGCTTCATTAGGCCACACTGCAAAACAACAGCTAACTGCCTGTGGGAAAAGAAAACATACTGATCTGTAATGTTGCATGCATCTGTAAGCTACCTCTGCATGACAAACACCGTGCTGTACATACACAGGTCACATGTATCTCTGCATACAGTAATGGGCCAGAGCAGATGTCACAGCAGTGATGTTGTCTTGCCGCTGATGGCTTGAGATGACAATACAAAGGCCACAATGCTCAACCACACATGGGCTGAATCCAAAACAGGGTCAGCAGCTTCCTTTGAGCTGAAGTCGGCCGGCGGGCAGGTGACGTACGCTTTGCAAAGTTCTGATCATACACCCGGATGTTTTCAGCAGGCAAGTGGGTGGTGATCTGGTAGCGCTCCCAGGCTTGCGCTTTCAGCTGCAGGTCACGTGCACTAGCCATGCCGCGAGGCTGGTAGCAGGTATACACCACATGCCGCCAACTCATTATCTTGTCAGGGTAAGTGTTCTGCAGCCAGGCACAAAGGGGGTTGGTCTTGACAGCATCTTGCATTAGCTTGAGTTGCCAATAACAAGTTTTAAATGCATGGGTTTAGCCAGAGAGGAGTGAAATGTGCAGTTGATGACGCATATTGCTGGTATGCTGACTGCGTAACAGGACTTTGTACAAAAAGGCACTCAGGCCTGTACAAAGCTGACCATAGGGGAGGACACGTTTTTAAAAAATGAATAAATGGGTAGCAATGCAACCCCGGTTAAGCCCAAAGCTCTGTCATGCAGCAAAGTTGGCCTAGCAGGGTCTCTCTGACCAGTCAATAACACTGATTAGCTCAGCACACTGACATGTGCCTGGGTTGAGGTAGCAACTGTACACATGCTCAAGCAACCCAGCAAAGCACTGAGTGCTTGTAATGATGTGTATCATTTGCAATTACTCACCATCACACATTTTCAAAGACCCTTTTGACAGGCAGATTGCTACCTTCTGTTGTCACAGAGCAGAGCAGACTGTGCTGTCATGGATGGTGTCAGTTTGCTGCTGCATTGTTGAGCCCAGCAAGCCACAGAACTCAGCACAGCAAAGCCAGTGCAGGTTGTGGATGATCAACAACTAAGACCCGCATGCATGTCACCCTGTACAAGCTGCCATGCAGCAGTGCTTGAGCACACAGAGGGCGGACTCACTGAGTGTGCTGTGCGTGAGTCTCAGAGGGGCATACTTACTGAGTGTGTTGTGCGTGAGTCCCAGAGGAACAGTGAGCCTGCCCCTCCTTTCAGCTTGACTGTCTCAAACTGATCCCAATAGGGCAGCTGCTCCGGTGTGAACTGGTAGTGATCTGGCACATTGGCCAACTGCTCTGGACTTAGCTGTGACACAGTGTGAAAGAAGTCTTGATGCATCTTGTGTGACTTGTCTTTCACCATGAGGGTACCTGTAATTCATAGTTCACCTGTGTATCGATATTGTTTGATCACGCAGTGTTGCAGTGTACAGTGGCAGGTCAACAAGGCAGGACTTGCCAGGAGAGATGCAGCGCAGACATGTTGAGGTGAGCGTTTGTAGCAAAACCTGCAGCATGTCATGTGAGAGAATATGGGAAGGTCAGTGTATATCTGTATGTTTCCGACAGTGCATATCTGATACATGCAGAATGCTCATCACATACAAGAGTCTCACGTATAGAGACCGTCACATTTGAAGACCCCCTCACCCACAACATTTCTTGCATATAGTGCCATTCGCATCCAGTGACAATTATATAGTATGTTAGTGTGTTACAATGACCTTTGGACATAATGCTCTTCATGAAGGCTATGCCCAGCATAATGAGCAACTGAGTGCACCTGATGTTTCTGCAGAGACATCCACTAAGTTGACAAGACCCTGCAGGCAGGCAAAGTGGGGTCTGAGGGGGGTCTGATCCACGTGCAGCCAGCCTGCTGGGGGGGCCTCGTTGTGAGGCGCCAGCACATTGATGGCATCAAAGGATGTCATCAGCCTATTTGTGCCCAGCATCAGCTCAAACACCTGTATTATGAAAAATTTGCAATAAGGTGTAAGCTCTTTACAGACTTGAAGCGTGACATCGTAGCACACACTTGGTAATGACATGTACTTGAAATTGCTAACTGCAACACCGCTGCAAGTATGAGTATCATTTACTTGCTGTACACACCCAGATGACAGAGATATATCCCAATGCATAATCCTGTGATTTATTGATCTCAGACTGGTCTGCTGTCCTGCCAACAGCATCTGATGACGTGTAATGTTGCCTACCCCTTGTATGACAGTCATGTGTTGCTTTTGTTGATTGATGTATCCCTTAGGCGTGGAAGTGTATACTGTTGTAGACATGATCTGAGATTGCTGACGCACGCTGACGATGCTCATGCAAAATTGGTATTGTCTGACAAGTGGCATCATTCCTGTACCTTGCATATACGTTTTTGCTTCCTCACACGCCACACAAATGCTTGATGAGCAACCTCCAGAGTGTTCAAGATACCCCTGTAGGTGGGTGGCCACCTGTCTGGGGTCCAGCTGGCCGGATTATTGCGCTGAATGCCTGTCCCCAGTCCCTCTAGCCAATCCCAAAGACTTCCAACATACTGATCACACTCTGTCCTGTCACAAGTAACGGCACACTCTTCAGTAGGTCTCTTGCCCTGGTCGAACATGGTGTATGGCGACGTCTCTGTCCTGGTGTCTAAAGACTTGTACTAGCCCAGTTCTTGAGAATGTGGGACAGAATACAAACATGCATAAGCACTCACTGGCTCAACACGCCTTCCACAATGGCCCAGCCATGCTCCTGCAAGTCTATAGCCGCTTGCAGACACTTTTTGTGAAGGTCTGCCTCGACACCTTCAATGTTGAGTGCCTCTTGGGTAGGGACATCTACAACGCTTGCACTCAGACTTGTGGAGTGCCTGCAGCTCCATCTGGCTTGAGACCTACAGAGCTATCTGATCAAGGAGCTGGTGTATACGCAAGCGTTCATAGCACCTCGCGTTTCGGAAAGTCCTGTTTCGGCAGCAGCCGTTCGCACTGACTGCGTGGGCCGCTCGACTATACTGCGCATGCCTCTTTCCCAAGTACTTGCGGAGTGTTGACGGTGTTACCTGGGCTGTCAATTCAGCAACACTGCAACTGGGTTTGACAAGCCGGGTTTGCATACGTGATCAGCTTCGATTCCCAATTCTGCAAAGGCTATGCCATGTATCCGTGTGACTGGTTCTGTTCGGGAACTATGCGCGGGTGATAGAGGACAAACAACATAGGCACGTCGCAGCGCAAGTATGCTGGTGAAGAGGTCACAGATATGCAATATCCAGAACAATTAGTAAGTCTTAGTCAGCACGTTTCTATCTCTCTCTCAATCACAGTAAAACTGGCAAAGCGGCAAAATTTGCTGCCGCAAACGAGCACACTCATACAATCCATCAGACTTAAGACTGGGCGACCGTTGTTAAACTTGTCACAAGCCTGTTAACATGTTGTCTTCACTGAGCCATATGTCTTTTGTCTTTGTCAAAAACGAATTTTTTGAATGTGAGCTGAATGGCGTTGCTGCCAAACGCTGGTATGCTAATCCCTTTAGGAAACTGGACCTTGAACTTGCCAGACTTTCCAAATGAGCCCTCTATGGTGCCAACGTCTCCATTAGCTGTGGTTACCTGCCACAAAAAAAGAGACTGAAGCTTGGACACTGTGTCTCTTGCTCATTTACAATACCCAGGCACGAGAAGTCGTTTGGCACCGCGATCTTGCATGCTACAGCTCTGGAAAGCTGTCGAGAAAGTGTTTCGTGAACGCAGAATCCTTGCAGGAATGCCTTTGCAACTGAAACTCAGCATGTGGAATACATTTTGTGAAGGTACTGTATTGCATGTAATGTGAGCGGAGGCAGAAACCATACCTGCATGCCACTAAACAAGCTGAGGTCTGTCTCCTTTTTGAACATGCCTTTGCAGACAGCAGACGTGCCATCAGAGCTGATCCTATCTATAGAACCCTGCTTCTGCTTCAGTTTATATATCTTCAGTTGCTGTAGCACCTGTGAGTCTGTCGGGTCCAGTAGCTTGAGTAATCGTCCATAGAAGGCTAATCTACAGGTTGCTGCCTCCTGATTGGCATCCAGCCTGGACCCAATTAGGACAGAGTCCTGCAGCACTTACTGATATTGCAGCACAAGTGTACTCACTGCAGCTGAGAGTGGCCATGACTGTTGCAACAGTCCTACAGGATGAACCCTATGCTGCTCTCACAAACCCTTCTGCGCTCAAGAAGACATGAGCCATTCTGCCTGATGCAACCCACTGGCTGATGCATGCTGTATGCCAGTGAAATGACAACAAGCTTGTGTAACAGGATGAAACAATGCCTCAGAGATTTGTATATCGCGCATCTGGGCAAGCACAGCATTCGATAGGGGGAATGGTGAGGCAGCCGTGCAGCAACTGACCTCAGACGCTGTGATAGGTTGACTAAGCGTAAGTAAGCCCCACTGGGGGCCGTAGTGCACCCCTCCACTCTCCCCCCTGCCTGACGAAGAGGCATCACCGTCAGGGAGAGTAAGCGGGTGATTGCGTACCAGGGGGTCAAGAGGCCGCCCTTCCAAGCCATATAGCTCACTTTGATACACATACTCTCGCTTTGTGTCAAAGTGCTGTGGAGAGTCCTGGAGGCAGTCACAATCACATGAAAGTTTGCACAACTTCATTGTGTAACAAGCGAGGAGAGGGAGGGAGGGAGGGAGGGAGGGAGACCAGAAGAGCCAGCAGCCTGAAACCACAGCTAGGTGATGAGGGACTTGGGTGCTAGCAGTATGCATGTCTCATTTGCTAGCACCCTCTGAAATCTGAGGCACATGCATTCCTGTTGAGATTGTTGCGATGCATGTCAGATCTGCAATGCAGGGGCCATGACTTTCTGTCATGCACATCATCAACAGCATTGTCTCTGGCTGTCTTCATTCACTGCTTCTAGCCACCATCACATCAGGACCATGCATGACTGCAGCAACATGCGCTTTCACATTTGTTTCATTTTTTTTTAATTTTATAACTTACAGTATAACTTACACAATTGAACAGGACCAGCAGCACCCATCTCATGGCTTCATGGCACTCATGCCTACCTTTGTTGTCAGGCTGTTGATGCGTGTCATGATGGACTCCAAGCCATCACTCAACTGGCCCTCAGCACCGTCCGGCAGCCCAAAGAACTGGATCTCTCCCATGACAGTCTGATGCCCAACAGTGATGTGCACCTTGAGGCGGGAGGGCATTTGCCCAATGAAGAACCTGATCTTGTCTACTGCTGCTATAGCGCCGGTGAAGGTTGGCAAGGCCCCCGGGGTGCAGGCCACCCCCCTTTCCACCAGTGCAGCTTCTAGCTGAGTCACACAGATGCCCACCCTGTCGCCCTGCATGCAAACGGTTGAACCATTGTCATGGCCAATACTCATCACACTAAAATACAAGCATCATCAAGCCAAGTCACAGCTTGGTACAAAATGCAGTCTGCCTTTGTTAGAATGCTTTATATGCAAATACATGTGTTTGTGTGTAAAGATTACATTGGGTACTACAGGCATTCACATGCTTCACTGCATGTGCTTGCAGATGACGCAACAACAGACGAGTCATGGTTATTGATCTTCAGGTCAGTTGCTATCCTGCTGTATGGTGCTGAAGGCATCTGGACAGCTATGTGCCCAGCACAGGGTCAAAACAGCCACGTGCAAAGCAACAGTCACAGTAACAACAGTAGCAACACAAAGCAGCCAGAATGAAAGGAGACAGACCTGCTGACAGCTGTGAACAGGGCGCTTGAACATCTGCATGCTCTTGATCTTCTTGCTGACCTGCAAGGAACAACTGCTTGCTGTCTACACTGTCTTGCTCAGCTGATGCAGGCAGTCCAGCAAGTTTTGAATCAGAACAGTCAGGCGTTGCACCTGTAACCACATGCCAGGGAAGCTGACAACTCACGGACAGTAAGCAGCCAGTTGTATTACCACCTGGCTTATGTCAAGCTCAATAACAGATGTCACTAGATGCACAAGATGAGCTTGAGATACTCACACCTACTATGTCATTGCTGGCTGAGGATGTATTAGATCTGTCAGCACAGGTTGGGTGAAGTGAGGCTGCAACAGGACAAGGTTTGATGGGCACAAACCTTAAGTTCGGGCAGTTCTATGGAGTCGCCAACTTTTGCAGAACCAGACAATACCGTCCCAGTCAGCACCGTCCCCTGCCCTCTGATTGCAAAGCAGTGATCAATGGCAAACTTGAAGGGGCCGCTGGGCTGCAGTGGGTGGGGCGACACACACTTGACAATCTCCTGTATGACTTCCTCTATGCCTTGTGTCTGTGATGGCGTATCAGCATTACCTGTGGAGAACATATGGCATGGTATGCATGGGTTGCTTGATGGGTTGAAAGCAGCGCAGGGTGTCAGCGCTGGGGTAAGTGGTGTAGTCAACTGTGCTTGAACCTGAGCGAGTACAGAGGTGTGACAGCAACACCTTCAATGCCGTCGATTGAGCCGGGGCTCTAACAGCATCTGTTTCAAGCATATGTAACGGGGAGTGCTGGAGAGACACTGGCGCAAGGCACGCACAAGTACCTGGCAAATGTGAGAAGGTGCATTATGTACCTGGCTTCACTGCTGTTGGAACCATAGCACAGCCACCAAACTTTGTTGATCCCAGCGTCTGTCTCAGTCTTTTTTTGGCTTTGTTGATGACCTTGCTTCTGCCCTCCTCCGGCAGCTGATCCACCTTGTTCAGGACGACCACCATGTCCTTGGTTGCTAGCTCACCAACCACCAGACATTCTGCAGTCTGAAGAAAACTGTCATGATATGATGTTATGATGTTAGAAAGAGAGAAGGCATTCAGATGAGAAACATTCTGCACTCTTGAGATATATGCCATTTTATACCTCAAAGAAGGAATGCGATTGATTGTCAGGCATCTTTCATTAAGGTGTTTAGGGAGGTCGCAATTCATGCCGCCAGGTGACAAGTGACCTCATGTTGTCTTGCGAGATATGAGCAGCAACCCCCCCCCCCATCATGAGGGCGGGTTGGTTCTGGCATGCAAACACAATACCTGTGTTTGGATGCCTCGCGTTATATCTACAACTAACAACATCATATTGATGATCTGTGCTCCCCCAATGATCGTCTTGATCAGCGATGCATGGCCAGGACAGTCCACTAAGGTGACTTGCAGCTCATCGTATGGGAGATGTTGCAGATGATCAGGCATAGGCATCGCAAAAGAAGAGAACCCAAGATCAAGCGTGATGCCTCTTTCTTTGCTTTGCGGATGCTTGTCCAAAGCTGCCGTTGAGAGTGTGGTGGACAAGGCTGCCACTGCAGACGTGCTCATATGCTAAAGCATGAAATGTATTAAGGTCACTTCGACGCTCCCACGAGTGTGATTTGGCTACGAAAAGCGCACCTAAACTCGTTTTGCCGCTATCGACATGCCCCAGCACTCCGACATTGACGTTGTATACACGCGGAGCCTCGATGTTACCCATGCTGTCGAGGTGAAGGCCGCCTTCTGTCGTCCTCTTTCAACCTGAGCTTTATGAACGCATCACAAGATTTTGTGTGGCATAAACACCCTATAGCAGCGACGCTGCTGGGCAATTCTTTGAACAGAATTCGAGCAATGTCAACACATGTCGCGATGTTGCGAGCGTTTCGTTTTGTCATCCGAATTTCGATTCAGCCATGCAAGCATGACAAACTTTTATGCACTTTCACAGTGGGAGACTCGGATATGCGACGACTCGTCGCTTGTGTGAAGTTGTGACTGTCGCAAGTATGCAAACTTTTCGTGGATTGACCAAGGCCTTCACGACGCTGCAAACAAGGTCGAACCCCGTGTCGCAGCTCCCTGAGCTGACCAGATGGCATGCAGATTCTGTACTCGAGGCTCTGACGCGACAGTCCGCTCTGCGAGGCAATCAGTCCAGGTCGTATGCTTCAGTGCCATTGTCAACGGAGAAAGACCGTGTTGTCATCCTGGGCACCGGTTGGGCAGCCGCACGATTGACGAAAGACATCAACTGCAACTACCACGACATTACGGTAGCTCTCATGCATTTCAAGCCTGAGCCGTTGCACTTACGTTTAAGGCTGTTATCCTCGAAGAAGGGGTGATGTGGTTTTGTGGATGACAGGTCATATCACCGAGGAATCACATGGTGTTCACCCCCTTGTTGACATCTGCATGCGTGGGCACCCTGGACCTGCGAAGTGTGGCGGTCCCGGTGATGTCGTTACAAAAGCACCTCAGAGAACCTCAGAACAACTATTTTTTGGGGTCAGCAGAAAACATTGACCCCAACAAGAAGACCGTGCACTGCAAGGACGAGGATGGCACTGAGTTTGACATCGCCTATGACAAACTGGTCATTGCAACTGGGTCACAGGTCGTCAAGCATGCATGCATTTGCAAAACGTTTCTTGCTCCATTGTTGCATGGCCTGCCATTGTGTGTCACATCAGCCCTACGTGCCTTGCCTTGCATTACACTGCACTGCATTTGCTGAGTTCATGCTTGTGGGATCACAGGGCAGCACCTTCGGCATTCCAGGAGTCGAAAAGTACTCCCACCCTCTCCGTGACATTCATGATGCAAACGCCATCAGGTCCTATCTGATGTTGCAAGCTCATGCTTGCTCTGAAAAGTCAAAGACATGTATATTGTTCTCGTCTACTTCTTGTTTCTGGCCCTGCATAAATCTTCAAGCAGCCCTTCCCTTCCCATTCCCATCCCCTGGTCACGCTGACCTGTCTGTGCATAAAGTTGTCTTGATGAACATCAAAACACTCTCCTGGATTGTGCCGTAGGTCTTCATCGGAGAGAGAAAGGCTGCTGAGTGTGATAGTGGTCGGGGGCGGCCCAACTGGGGTGGAGTTTGCTGGGGAGCTGTGTGACTTCATCAACAAAGATCTCAGGAGGCTTGACCCAGAGCGAGCAGCAGAAATGAAGTGAGTAACCAGGCCTGGCTCTTTGCATGCAAAGCTCCAGTGAAAAACAATGTCCTCAACCCCTGGATCTATTGTCAAACGGGCTCCTGGCGACCTTGCAACATCAACCTTGTTGCATTGGGAAACAGCATTACAAAGGGTTGCCAGTTGAGGCTGTAGTTCCCCTCACACGGCGAGCGACCATGCTGCTGAATTTATAACATAGCCCTTTCATATGTGGAAGCCAGCTAGCAAGTGACTTTGTGATGCATGGTCTGCCTCAGCGCTTCTTTTTGTGCTACATCTCTGCCTGCGTGCTCTGAGCTGGACGTAGCCACACGTCAGCGGTGTTCAGAATGCTATCAATCAGTTTTGTACATGCTGCATCAAGCCAAGGCATGATACGGCCCCTATGCTTGCACTTTTTGCTGGTCTCAGCAGCTTCTTATATGTTTCTCTGATGGGCAGGGTGACATTGATAGAGGCTCAGCAAGTGCTGGGCACCTTTGACGCGCCTCTCAGAGAGTACGCAGCCAACAAGCTAAACAAGCAAGGTGTCCATCTTATGAAGGTATCGTCTTGGCACATGACACACGCAATTCAGCTGCTGCTGATTTAAGCAGGCGACATTGCATGGCATAGTATGCAGTCCAGAACTTCAGCATCATGCGTTCTGTATTGCATTGCAGAAACTTAAGGATGTTTCCAACAAGCAAGATTTTGGTTTGCTTGCGAGCAGATTAATCTAACAGTTTGTCTTGGGTACATCATCTAGGTCTGGATCCCCAGCGCTGGCAGGCAGTGGCTCTCTCCACACAGCTGACTGTTCTTACAATGTGCAAGTCGCTGCTGAAGCGTGGTCATTGCTGCAGGGTATGAATGTTCTTACCATGTGCAAGTCAGTCCTGAAGCATGGTCAATGTTACACAGTATGGTGAAAGTGTGTTCTTACCATGTGCAAGGCAATGCTAAAGTATGGTCAATGCTGCAGGGTATGAATTTCGTTCTTTCAATGTGCAAGACAATGCTGAAGCGCACTCAATGTTACAGAGTATGGTGAAAGTGTTCTCACAATGTGCAAGGCATTGCTGAAGCGAGATTGAATGCTGCAGGGTATGGTGAAAAAACTGACTGCCACAGAGGCTCACCTGAGCAATGGGGATGTCTTGCCCTATGGCATGGCAGTATGGAGCACCGGAGTAGGGCCCACAAGCTTCACCACCAGCTTGCCGTTTGCCAAGACAGCCAGAGGCCGCATTGCTGTGGATGGGGAGATGCGAGTGCTGCAGCACATTGATCCTGAGAAGGCTCAGGGCACAGAGGTCCACAAGCCATCAGATGTGAGCAAGCAAGAGCTCCGGGCTGCTGCCTTAGGAGGCTCCCGTTATGATTGCTGAAAAGCGTAAACTTTTCTTTTCTTTTCTGTGAGCAAGCAAGGCCTGTGTATGTTCTGCTTTTGTCCAGCTGGACATGCTATCCCATGAAGACGCAGAGGATAAGGAACAGCAACAATACAGAGACTGGCTGCTGTGGTGGCATGCAAAGCTGACTCGCACACAATGCAATCTTCCATGCTTCCTGTCACATGTGCCTGTGAAAGGCTTTTCTGGAGCCCCGTCTGACACCGATGTTATGGACTCTCTTGGGATATGCATTGCAGCTTGATGTTGTGGCAACCTGAAGTCGTTGCGTCTGTCATTTAGGCAAAGCACTTGCAAGCACTTGCAGTTGCACCGCTGCACAGGCAGTACTGTATGTTGTGCAAGCAAGCACCCTCACACAAGCACTCAAGCATGTGGAGGTTGGCTAGAGAACAGGCAGATCAGGCAGCGGACCACGTCAAGCCCTGTGTCTCACATGCATGTAGGTGAAGATGGATGTGGAGGAGCACAACACGGGTCATGTCAACATGATTCTCTTCCGCATGTCTTGTAGGCAAAGCCCTGTGTCTCATGTGCATGTAGGTGAAGATGGATGTGCAGGAGCACGACACAGGCCATGCCAACCTGAGGCTGTTTCATGTGTCATGTAGGTGAAGATGGATGTGGAGGAGCATGACACAGGCCATGGCAAGGAGAAGTACCAACAGGTGGACAGCTGTTGGGCCCTAGGAGACTGCTCAGCAAACATGGAGTCGCCTCTGCCTGCCCTTGCACAGGTATGGGTGTGCTCTTGACTTTGCCTAGGGTCACAGTGAGTATGCAGCTGCTGTTAGGCACAGTGCCAGTTGCTGCTGTGCTTGGTGTCAACAGTGTGGGCAAATTTGGAGTTGTGCACTTTCCTGTGTTGATGTCGAGCAGCCTTTGCCAGCTTTGCCCTTAGGCACGGTTTTCTTGTGTACAATGTATTGCCAGTGTGTTAGCAAGTGTGAAGCCATTGCAGACAGGGGCAACTACAACAATGCCAATGTATGAACGTCTGGTCTTGTCCAACATTCTGACAATACAATAACATGCACAAATATGCTCTGGAAACGCCACACAATGTGTGTGGCTTAGGGTCATGCTGCATTGCGGTGTTTGTTCTGTTACACACATGTCCTGCATCAACTTACTGCATGGAGCTATGTGTGTCTGCTTTAAGCGTTGCAGCCATTGAATTCAGGTAGCAGAGCAGCAGGGCAAGTACCTGGCTAAGGCCTTCAACAAACTGGCCAAAGATCCCAGTGCAAAAATTGACCCATTCAACTACAGGCACATGGGTAGCATGGCTAGTATAGGTATGCTGCACCCGGCATGACATGCATGCCTCACTTCACATGGCTGATGTCAGCGCCTCCTTGTGAACACTGTGATTGTGACTTTGGGTTGGTGTAAAAGGCTGTCTCACCTGCTGTCTGTCCTGGTCATGCAGGCTAACCTTTGTTTCTTCACAGATTTAGCTTGTTGTCCAGGATTGTTATGCTGCAAGCAGTGCTCAGCTTGACAATTTACCAATGATTATGTTGCTCCTATGAGAATGCACCCTTTGTTGCAGCTGCTACATGTGAAAGAATGTGCTACTTTCACGTGATTCTTGTGATGAGACTGCGGTGCTGCTGCAGGTGGTAATGATGCCTTAATACAGCTAGGGGAGCAAGGCAAGAGTCACATCAGCATGAAGGGCCTCAAAAGCTACATTGCCTGGAGAAGTGCGTACCTGACCAGACTGGGCAATGCTCAAAACAGATTCTATGTTATTGTGAACTGGTTAACAACCAGGATTTTTGGCAGGGACATGTCAAGGTGGTAGACATGGGTGATCTGCTCATCGAAATCAGTATTCTTGCACGCATTGAAGTCTTCACAATGCATTGCAGCAGTGTTGTACACTTCAAAAGCAGCTTGAGCTCCAGGAGCTGTTTGTGGTTCCTGAAGAATCTTGAGACCGCATTCAGGTGTTGGCTGCATTTCATCATTTGATTTGCAATGTGTACGCTTGAAGCTTGCCTGCTGTTTTTGCTGACAGACAGTTCTGTGTTTGGCGCAAGCATTGCTGATAACAAATGTCAAGGCTTGCACTTTGCGAACAGGCAAAAGCGCTTGTAAGCCACCTCTTCTTCCAGTCATTCAGTCCATTGAATGTCAAAACAAGACCAACAGTGCCTTTTAACCACATGCACTTTGGACTGACTACTTGCAATCACACTTGCAAGCAACGTGAACGACTTTAGAAGCGCTCTTGGCACCTAGAAGTTACACATGTATCAGCAGCACTGTCCTATCAGACACACTGTACAGCACATGTGCACAGCATACACTGCCTACATGTACAGCGCAGAACAGCTATGATGCAAGGCAGCACCCTTTCGATGTTAAAAACTACTCTGACATTCCGACATATCAAAACCAAAGCCAGACTACTAAAGTTGTATGTGACGTATTGCTGACGGGCAGCCTTGAAGCATGATTATTGGCACTGGATCACTACATGTTCATTTCATTGCATCTGGGTATGCTGCTGATGGCGCAGAAGCTGCAGGTGAGACTGACGGTGCCACTGGCAGAGCACATATGGAAGTCTTGTACCTGCTGCCAGAGGTCTGCACAATCACAAACATAAAATGTTGAAGTGATCACTTCATGGGTTGGCCAAGTTGCAATATACTGGCAGCATGTCCACAAAGTGTCTCAGCACCTGTTGCTTGAAGCAGCAACATGAACACTCAAGGGCAGGCCCATTGATGAGTCCGCACTTGCAGCTGTTTTTGGCTGCAGTGATTTGACAGATGCACTCAGGGTGATCACAGCTCAGTTTGGATGTGCAAAGGTGCAGAATACTTACATTCTTGGACCCATCGAGGCGGGTACTGTACGCCACATACAGCAAGGTGTTGTTCTTGTCATCGTACAAGCGTCTCACTCTTAACGTCTGCACTGACCACAAAGTTGTCAGAAGGCTGTAGGCAGTCTTGAGACCACTGTTGCTTCAGAATGACCAAACCACAAAATGGAGCTTTCTGTCTTGTTTACCTTGTTCTGGAACAAGCTTAAACCTTTGCGCTCAGAGAAGACTTCATGACCCTGGGGGCCAGAAATAGCTTTGTAGTCCTTGATTTGCAGTGGCCCTGTCAGTGCGCAGGTCACAGAAGCCTGCACAATAAAGAATAGGAGGCCTTGGCAAACCATTCTTGCAGGCTGATACTTTGAAGTATGCACTTGCTGCATGTGCACTGGTCAAGCCTGGTGTGCTTAGCATGCTGCAGCGCACCTGAGATGGCTCGTTAAAAAAGTCTTTGTTTAGCTTGTCTGACAGAGACCTGTGGAAGTCCGAGATGTATATTGTGACCCCTTTGACTGCAAGAAAGCAGCATTGTGATAGCAGCATCCTACGCAAAGCATGTGTGAAGCAATCGAGCTGCACTTTGGGTTGACAACGGTACCATCCGGGTCTTCTACTGACACTGCCTCCACGCTATCTTTGAATATAAATCCACTAGCTTCGAACTCGCCAACTTTGTTTGTTGCCCATGCAGACCCTAAAAATGCAGTGGCAGCAATCTCGACAGGTGTCTCGATATGAGCAATGAAAACGGTGGCTCTAGAATTGCAGTGATCAGCTGTACCAGCAGCAAAAGTCATAACGCCAGCAGCGGTCAAGCCAAGCAGTTGTCGGCCGATGCTGGACTGATGTCCTTGTTGACTGCTCCTGTCATGCTCCTCTGCCCTAATCGTACACCGCGTACCCCTGCAGGGTCTATGAGGCTGACTGTCACTGCGCTGACTTACACGGGCCAAACTTCGCGGCAGCGGCCGTGGCCGCAAGTCTGACGTAGGTGTATGCAGACAAGCACGCGCTTGTCGCATTTGAGCATGTGTGGTTGAAGCCATGCTTGCGATACTACTACTTCCAGGTGGGGATCAAACGCACAAGTTTGACCATCAGCGAATGAGTCAACACAGAAACGAACGAAAACTAGCTTGGAGAAACCTAATTTGCTTCGGCAAAAAGATTGACCAGGGACAGAACCTAAGCTCGCATACGGCGAGCGAGTCGAGGACAGCAATACCTAGCAATACCTTAGGCTGCCTGTGAGGCCGTTAAGGCACATTGCACAATGATTGCAGCATGTTGAGGTAGTTGACTTCGCCTGTACAAGATGGAGCACAGCTTGATCGGCGGTGCTCTGCCCTGCTCCAGCTGTACGTCAGTTTTCCACCGAAAGCATCTGTTATCACGTCCCATAACACGCCGTCAGCATGCGCCAGTGCAAGCCCAGTCCATTGCTCATGCACAGCCTTGCCGGCAACCGTCATCTTCAGCATTTTCTGGTAAGTTTCAACGTGCAGAGCTTACCTGAAATCACCTATTGAAGGCCTACTCCAGGCTGCCGGGTAGGGATCGTCAAATCCTATCTAGGCGGCGTCCGTGAAAAAACCTTTGACACTTGTTACACAGGGTGTGAACAACTGCACAGATGCAGGCCAGCAGCAAGACAGCATCAAAAGGTGCAGTTCACATTGATTGCTGGATGTACCTGTTGGGGCACGTGAAAACGCATTCATCAATGCACTGCAGAGTGCCTTACAAGCCAAGATCAGAGATCCTGATGCAGATGATAGCCCAGAGCAGGGTGGACGAGATCCTCCAAACATTTTTTGGAGGGTTGCTGCAGCCCTCATGTACATCATCCCGTGGATAGATGTCATTGCGCTTGGACGAGAAGTATATCACCACTTCCCAAGCTCGATTATCTTGTTTCTATTCCCAGGTATTATGATCATTTGATGGCCTTGCCAGTTTTCACAGTGGCACAGGTATAGCCACAATGACGATGTCATTGGCCAATGCAATAACATTGCCATAGAGGCTATTCCTGTGCCAATGTGAGAGGGTGGTCCGCAACACTGCAATGTGTATTCTTCTAGCACTATGCCATTAACACAATTGTTAAATGACTGCAGGGCCTTTTGTGGGTATATACTACAGCAGCCAGTTCGCCCCACTAGTGGTCTTCTTCCTTTTGTTTTTGTCAGTAGTGAAGAACACCAAGTTGCACCACTTTGTCCGATTTAACGCAATGCAGGTACGCACATCAAGCAAGTTAGATGCTGTCAATGTTGATCTGACATCCCTGCAAAGTTCTTCGGCACCAGTCAAGCATGTTGGCACTGTCATGCTGTTCATACTAGCTACGCTACTGGTCACTGTTCATATTTCAGCCCTGAAAGCAGCCCTTGCGCACATGTTCTCTCATGCCATCTGATTGCAATGAACTGTTATAGATCTGCTACTGTTAGTGAGCCTACATTTAGTGACTGAAGCAGACTGACTGGTGTCATGCAGGGCATCATGCTGGATATTGTTGTGATGTTATTCAGCATTGTAAGAGCCTACTTCCCTGCTGAGTTCCGATGGAGTGCCATCCTCGTCACATTTGACATGTTCAGCTGGAACATTTCCATGGGCACAATCCTATACTGTGTCTTCTGGACCCTGTGGTGAGCTTCTTCTGTTTTGCTGCTGCTATATATACTGCAACACATTTGCAGCTGCGACATGTATAGAGCGGCACACTTGCAGCTGCTATACATGCAGTGCAGTGTGGCTCCAACCCCTTGGGATAGCCACGCAAGCATTCAGGCTGCATGCCACCCCAGTGCTGTCCTAATCGCTTGTTGGGTCCCGCCAATGTTTGTGTCATCACATAGTCGAGCGAGTTTCAGACTTCGTTGTCTGCTGTCATCACATAGTCGAGCAAGTTTCAGAGTTTGTTGTCTGCTGTCCAGTTGCACAGGCATTGCCAAGCGATGCACATGCAGGTATACAGTGTAAGCTGTTTGGGATAAACGCAGCATTGGTTGCGTAAAATGCATCACATGCACATTAAGTAATCATGAAGCAACATGGCTGGCTACTCACCGCCCCTTGAAGCTCCGGCAATGCAGGGGAGCGGCCTTTTGATCAGCCCACACTAATCTGGAATACTTTGTTCACAAGTGCAGTGTACTATACGCTGCACTTTCTTGCAGTGCCAGACATTGCCACTCCAATGTATAGTACCACTGCCTACACTAGCCAATAAAGCATGCACAGCACCACGCATACATGTGCAAGTATGGGTCTGTCAGGCTTGCTCCGCCTGTGTTTCATGATGCGTATATAGAGCAGGCAGAGCCTATCTGCAGCAGCAGCTCTAAGAAAATGTACCATGTCAAGCGTGCTGATCTGTTGCATGGTGTGCAGGGGAAAGTATGCAGATGTCCCGTATGTTTCAGACTCAGTCTACATGCAAGTGGAGGCATCAGAGTAAGCAATCCTTGCCTCAGATGAGGGCATCTTTATTGTGCTCTGGCTGTATAACTTTGGTCTTGAGAGTGCACATACGGCTTCCCAATTCCAGGCAATGGCTTTTGTCAAGATGTGTACTGCACATATAGGCCTGAGCTCACAGGCATGAAGGTTGCAAAACAATGCTCACATGTCTGGCTGCTAGATGCCCTAGTCACTCAGCAACTGACTTGTGTCATATGTTTCTTGCAGCCCAAGCGCGTCATAGTCTATCGAGATGTCCCCCTGGTCCCCAGATCTTTTTGATACCATCTCAGACGTCTCAAGATGCTCCACCCATGCCTGCTACATGCTCAAATGCATACAGCTGCAGGCATGTTCGTCTCACCTAGCAAGTAGTGTCATGGCCAACTACCAGATCCTGGGTCTAAGCCTGCTGCCGCGTCATGTAGCTGTTGGCGTGCATAGGATCTGGCATGATATATGCAAGCATAGCCTATTCACATGCACAAGCGATGATGGTACGCTGCTGCACTGTGGGCATTGCAATTCAACGTCTGATAGCATTCTGACCATTGCTGCAATAAAAGAGCCTGTTTGCACCTGCACCTGACTTTGCGCACTTCTAGAAACACTCACAAACGTTTCGTAACTTGGAAGGGCAAGCTGTCTCAACTCGCAGCCAGTGTATGGTATAGGAAGCTGCTGACGTATGAGACCACGATTACTGTGAGCATGCTGCGTAGCTGACGTACTGATGCAGCTCAACCTATGCGGCAGGTAATGCTGCGAGGCGCTGCAATGCAGTCGAGGTAAATGCACACCTCAGGTTTACGCTGACTAATCAATTGCGTCATGGTTGCATCGGCCTTGATGCGCTCTACCAAACTGAGCTACAGAGCCATATGATACATTAGAAGGTACGTCGACAATTCAACCAGGTTGTCTGTCAAATTGGAAGCGTATGCCACAGCGCGCTCTGAGCTCTTTCCAGCACACGATCTAGCACAGAACTACACCTCAGCATCCGCTGAGCCCGTCTGTGTCGTAATGCACTGACAGATGTGATTGGCAAGCGTGCATTGAAGTGACTGTATGGGGCAGCTTTGTTCCCGACCTAAAACTGTCGAGGACAAGCCTGCTGCCCCTACCGACGGAGCTTTAGGGCTCAGTGACCAGCACAAGCACAATTTGGCAAGCTTAGATGGACAACAACATTTGGCATATACACTGCAACCTCAGCTTGAGACCCAGGCAAGCGAGGCAGAGTTGTCAGAGCTGGACGTGGTTGTCCAGCAGCTGCGCAACAACCACAACTCAGTCACAGGCTCCGCGCCAGAGTTGCTTCAGCAGTGGGACCATGATCACAAGGTTGTGCTGGAATCCATGGACGCAGCCATCCAGGTACATCACCTTCTTGTGCTGGTCCATCTGTGCTGCTGCAAATTGTAAATGCTTCTTGTCTTGAAACACAGGCTATCTGGGATTGCATGTCACTTGATTTTTGAACATTCACCTTGTTAAGACATTTTACCATGTTGGGTTGAAGCAGCAGCTACAAAACAAGCAACTGAGATGACTGATCCAGCACTGACCAGCTTGTTGAGAAACATGTGACCAAACATGTGTGTGCACGCCTCAGGAGATGCCATACAATGCTTGCAGCTGCAGGCTCTCAAAATCAGCACAGTAAGTTGTGCACAATGGATGTAGGCTACACATCAGCATGTCTCGCTGCCACAGTTGAGTAAGCAGCACAAGGTGTGGGCCAATAGCAAGCAAGAAGAACTTTACCTTCTGCTTGACCAGGCACTCTACCAAGCTTTGCAGATCGCTGCATCCTGGTGGAAGACTCCATCATTCCAAGAGTGGGCACCAAGTGTGAGGCAACATTGGTGAATAAATGCATTATACAAGTGATTACATATGTAGACCAGCCAACTTTGAAGCGAACCGACACATCAGTCCTACTCTTCATAGCAAAGATTGAACCTGCATCCGTTCTGCAATGCTCCATGAGCATATGCTCAGCATCAGAAAAGTCTTACTGTACACATTTGCCAAATGATTGACTACAACATGGTTCTGTGTTGTGTGGACCTGAACAGTTCTAAGGGAATAAACAGCAAGAATGCGCATTCTTGGGCTTCACTCTGTAGACAAGCTAAACATAAGACAACAGCCAAGACATTGATGTACAGCTGAGCCAAAATAATGGGCAATGAATAGCAACATGACATTGTTGCAGCTACTGAGAAGCACAACCTGCAAAGAATGAGTACTACATCAACATGAGCATGCTGTGATCTGTGCCTAGTGCACATACTAGAATGCCAGTGGAAATAACAAGTACAACAATCAAATATCCAGCAGATATGGAGCGCCCGGTGCCCACTTTGATCCCAATTCTGACAGCTTGACTTGTGCCTTGGCATAATCCCCAAAGAATAGTTTCTCATCCTCTGCATATTTGATGGCCCATGGCCTGCACAAACCACACAGACAAAGCAATTGCCTCAAGCTGTATGAAGCCAGGATATGCAAACACAGGTAGCACATGTACCGATGACAGTGCTGGGTCACGTCCAGATGCACACAATGGCAATGCCAACAAGCGCTTATGTGTTGTACTTCAGCAAACATCCTGACTTGAGCATAATCACTCAAACCTGAAGCACTGCTTTGGACAAAAAATTTGTACATGCAGGCAACGCAAGGTGCCCTGCACATCATCACCATGTGCGCACATCATGCAATGTGCTCAGATCTGAAAGTGCAAGCGTGTGCCAGCAACAGCATCACTCACCTGAACTTGGGATCTGTCATCAATACACCATCTGTTTCTAAAACCAGCAAGTGCTCATCATCCTGCTGCTTCAACCCCTTGAAGTAGCTGTTGTCAAACTTGAGCCACTCTTTGGTCCAAGAGCTGCCTCCGACAGTGGCCCCCTCTGCCACAGCCTTGTCCGTGTACTTCGTCTTGTCTTTGCCTGTACCCAATTACCCATATCAAACCATTGGCAGCCAGCATGATATAAATATCAAGATCGCCAGATAAAAACAAAATCAGACCAGATTGGTAGGCCGGAAGCGCCTTTGTGCACAACAAACAGCAGGCCAGTCAGCGCATTGCTTGCATGTTGCAAACACATGAATGTTGCCAGATCTGACGTCATCTGTCTGATGCTTTGAAATGCATGATGGTGTGAATATGATGCCGTACCACCCCAGGTAAGTGAAGGTAGGGACATCCGAGGAGGATCACTCACCGAATCCAGACCGGCTGGGATATGCCCGGCCCAAGGTGTGGGCACCGCTCAGGACCACAATCTCCTGATCATTCAGTCCCATTCGATAGAACACATTCCTCAAGTGGGTGGCAGCATCTGGAGCACCATCAGGGTATGGACCCCCTCCTCCTACACATTTGGGTAGCAGAACATCAGGGGTGAGTCATTGAACACTCTGGTGTCATGACGGGGCAATGCTGATGTGCGGATGATGCCAAAAGATCCAAAGCCTGTAAGAAGCATGTAAGAAGCATATATGAATCCTGTACGTACCTGGCAGCCTGCCTCCCTTTGCACATCCTGTTTGCTCACCAACATCTACTCTGCCAAATCTAAGTGGAATCTTGGGACCTCCTGCTTCCTGCATAACGGTCATGAATGTCAGCCAAGCCTATGAATAGCTGCCTGCAGAGCTGACAGGTGGGACTGCAGTCTTACCTCAATGCTCAGAGCAGAGGCCAGCTGAAAGGTGTCAGCAAATGACACTTGGGGATGATGCTGTTTGATCTCGTTTATCAGGTGCACTAAGTTTATCACTCCTACACACACACATGGTGAAGTTGCTGATGCGAAATACAGCAGGGTGACCGGCAGATGAGGTTATTCGCAAGACGCCACCACAGCTGTAGTCCACCTGCGTTGGCAGCATGATCGCACTCTGGCTTGAACCGGACGCTGCCGTTTGCGCCACCTCGCTCAGGAAAGCTACTGATGTTCTGCAGAGGCAGTGGTCAGTCACCTCGGCGGTCACCTGTTGGTTGTCGCAACTTCACATCAGGCAGAGGGTGTTTTGAATGACTTCAGACCTCACCTTGTCATAGGTTCCGCTGTCATGCCAGGCAAGTCGGATCATAAGAGGGTTGCATCTCTTGGTGCGGATCAACTCTAGAAGTTCCTTTTTCACCGCCGCATATACAGTGGGGTCAATTGCCATGACTGAAGCTCGGCGTTAAGCTACACTCTTCGGCGAATCGCAGCGTAAAGCGACTGCATGTAGGTTGCCTGAACATCGGTCAACCTCAGTGAGGTTAACCTCACCACGAGGTCCAGAATTCTTTGAAGCAACGTGGTTACGTAATAGTACAAGGAGACAGTTTATTCTGTGCTGTTCTCTCTCTTCCCTATGCGTTCAGACTACAACAGGAAATAAATTGTACCAGAACGCCCACTGATGCTCTGTGAAGCTGGTGTACCTGGGCTTGCATATCTTTGTCAAAGCACTATGGGATGAGTAGGCTGAAGACGCAGCCTTAGTCGAGCAATAGCAACAGCTGTTGAGCCTTACCATGGCGAGCCCATCTGAGTTTATGCCATGGAAGCTTACGCAGCAGGAATTTGAGCTTCGCAGCGGGTTTTACACTACACAGTGCTTGCAGCAGCTCGAACAGTCTCCCGAGCTCGCAAATTTGAGGAAGCTCAAAAAGGAAAGGCTGGCTCAGCACGCCAGGAAGATTGGCTGCAATGTTCTTGTTCCTGGCATTCGCAGTAACGGTGTGTGCCTACTGCGGAACTCGCAACCACCTTCAGGTAAACTCGTTCCGCTTAACCTTCGCTAGCTGGTCTTGCTGCTATCTTCCTGGAGTATCTGCAAAGCATCCCACAGCTGCCAAACACCAGAAAAGCATCCAGTGGCAAAGCATGATCCAGTTTATACATTGCATCACTTTGACAGCTCAAGTGTCCCACAGGCAACGTACTACCAAAGCCAGCTTGGTACTGCTCTCACTGTGGGGCAGCAGCGCTTTACAGACCTGAGTGTGGCAAGATACCCATCTGATCACCCTGCCAGGTGGAGAATCTTCCTTGCTAAGCAGTGACAGGATCATGCATGCATACAGTTGCTGTGCCTGTTACATCTGTTCCAATGCTACGTTGCAAGACACTGCTTGCTGGCAATAGCTGCATCACCTACAACGTGTCAGGTGGATGCACAAAGGGTATTCAACGCCTGCGTTACGTCCCAAGATCTGCCTGCTCATCACACCAATGCTGTTTTGCAGTGCTGATAGTGACAGCTGGCCAAGATGGAGGGAGGACATGACACTGCAGTCTGTAGGTGAGTCATGGTTGCTGTGTAATCGTGCAGCAATTGTAGGCCACAGCCACGGGCTCATCATGTAGCCCTGGGGCGCTCAAAGACAAGACTGCATTGAGGTTCAAGCAGTAATCTCGATGTTTGCATGCGTATCTGCACAACATGCTCTTTGCCCCGCTTCTACCATGAAGCATTCCTGTTTGTATGCACAGGCTTGCAGGACTTTGTGGCACAGCCCCTGTGGTCGGGCTCACCCTCACAAGCTGATGCAGCCCTTGCCTCAGAGCTTCCAAGGGCTGAGCCTCCTCCACTGTCATCATCAACGTCTTCTTTTGGTGCCTCGGACAGCCCTACCGACATCAGCATTGATAAGACACCAATGGCCAGCCCAGAGGAAACCCCTACAGGAGGGTCAGAGGACAGTTTTCAGGACTCGCTAGAAGCTGAGCCTGATGTGCACATGGAGACCAGGTAGGTGTCTGCATGTTCACCATTGGTGAGGCATTCTTGTGGAGTGATGCAGCAGGGCGTGGTTCAATGGAACAGTCTGTGATGACCACTGAGGGCTTTGCTTGCTGGCTACCTCATATGAACCTGCTTTGCTGCAGAGAGGCTGAGCCTGACATCTTCCCAGCTTACTCTGAGCATGTGAGCAGCGCCTCTCAAGATTGGAGTCATGGAGATCTCAACAATGACACCGTGGTCTCCTGCAGTGCTCGTAGCAACTGTCAGACTGGTCAGTATTTCCTGTTGGATCATGAGCCCCACCTAAAACAAAATAGCAGATCTTTGGCCATCAGCAATGGCATTACACAGCATGTACAACAGCAAGTGCAAATACTGCGTTCTACCAGTTAATCACCATGTCCATGCAACATTGGCAATATGTGGCAGCTGCGGCTGTTTATTTGCAACTGAAGGCAATGTTTCACTGCTGCTTTGCCACAAGCGCTTGTTTCAAGCCTTGTTCTTAACGGCCCTTGCTTGACTACCTGCAGGCATGCCAGAGCACATCACCAGAGAGTTTTTTGGCCCCAACTACACCTCCTGTGACAAAACGCTTCCTGCTGAGTTCTCTACTAAACTGATGGAAGGATGGTCATACTTAGAGGATACACAGCTGAGTGCCAAATCGGCAGCGCCATCAACAAAATCCGCCAACTTTCTCCCGGATGAAGTCGCCTCCAATAGGTGACAAATCTTATGCCCTACTCTCTTCATTGATTGGGATGCAACAATTTCTTTGCTTACCATCATTATGCCTTTGTATTGGTGTACAACCCCTTGTGATAGACATGAGGTCAACTGAAGAAGATAAGAACTGAGATTAAGTGAGCCAAAGGATGGTGCATCTGTGTTGAAAGTGTTGCCTCCAACCTGAAGTGCTAATTGTTGAATCCTGGCTCTGTTTTGCAGGAGCGATGACATGGCAGAAAGGGGCCGCTCAGACTCTCAGCGTCCCACAGTACTTGCAGTCATAAGTAAGCTCCTCCCCACTGCACACATGGGTGACCCATGATGGATCTATGCACACAGCAAGTCCCAGGCCTCATGCTGTCACTCCACTGAGCTGCACTCATTCACTTCATCACTGACTATTGATGTGGCATTGTGAAATCAGTCAGTCTGTGGACAACTCTTATCTTGGGGCTCCCAGCACGTCCAGAAAGGCACATGTTAGTCAAGCTGGCGCATCCATGTGCAGGCTGCAAGCCTGGCTCCAAATTGAGACTGTTGTCTGTGCATCCAACCTTTGCCGTTTTGCCATGTGTGGATTGCTGGGAAGCATGCAATTGAGGTGTGAATTGCACTGCTTACGTGCAGGCTGCTGTGCAATGGCTGGTATTGTCCTTTGGTGTATCCTCATGACAGTGCTGGAGGTTTGGGCTGCTCTGGCGCCAATTCTGCACTGGCTCGCCTCTTTGTCTCGGAGATTGGCTGCAGTCTTCCGTGAACATCAGGTGCGCATCATGGCACACTCTGCTGAAATTTCACACATCCTGTCCTCACATACTCAAGATTCCCCACCCTTTCTTCTGACGAGTCCTCTTGCTAGTCCCTGCTGATTGTGGCATCTTTGTCTTCTGTCAGCTGTGTGCCGACGCAATCAGGTTCCACTGTCATTCAGTATGCAGTTTGTTCCCAATGGGCATGCAGTGCCATCCCTCCTTCAACATGGCATCCTGCCATTTGCAGCAGAGTCCCACCAGAGTTTACCATTCCTGCTGGTCCACATAGGGACAAAGCTGTCCCTGCTCTCCTTGTCCAATCCCCCCTTGCTTCCTTCGACCCCCTTGTGGCCTGTCACCCATGTCAAACAACATGGGCAATCAAAAATCACGTTTTCAAACAAGACGGACATTTGAGGATTGCATTGTCAGACCAAGTGGGCTCAAAAGGATCGTTCTGTTGCACTTGTCCAGCTGCAGCCATCATAACATCATTGTCTGTTTCTTCCCAAAATCTCCTGTTGGCCTCATGTATGACAAGGCTGTCATTAGAAACAATGCTATGTTGAGGACATCCCAGCAGCCTCAGAGCA
>JAABUP010000374.1_pt1 | contig 100494 bp, 103 predicted proteins | sample 5559201 | NCBI WGS metagenome assembly JAABUP01 (sample SAMN10711887, study PRJNA513373) | rock metagenome | isolation source: Antarctica rocks | place: Antarctica | reverse complement strand
TAGGAGGGTTGTGGAGAGGTGGTGTGTTTTTCGGGGAAAGGGGGATGAGGGGGGTGAGGATTGCTGAAACATGTTGAGAACTTACCGAGGGTTATTCTTTATTTGAACCTGGTATCGATGCACTGTTGGAAAACCTCGTCATAAGCTAAGAACCGTATCCGATCCCTTGAGCGCCAACCCCACGCCGACAATCAATGACTATAAGAAGAGACTCCAGCCCCTGGTCCCGCTGAAAGTTTAGATGGACTGCTCCATCTCCGTGATATACAGCTTGATATGCGAGTCCATCTTGAGATACTCATCATGAGCGCTATGAATCTCGTTTTCGATATTCTCTTTCAGATCCGTCATCTGCAAGTTCCCAGCATCAGCATCAGCACCACTTCCCAAAACGCACTGCCCACAAACTCTCGAGAAAGACATACCTTCTTCTCTGTCTGCTCGATCCTAACCCGCCTCCTCTCCATCTCTCTCCCCTTATCCCCCCGCTCCTCTGTTAACTTCCGATGCACACTCCTCAGCTCCTCCATCCTCTCCTTCGCACCTTGCGTTTTCTCCCTGCTTCCTTTCCTTAGCGTCTCGGTCCGCTCCATCCATCTCGTCAGTTGCCGCTGCAGCAGTGCCTCCGTACGCTCGACTTCTCTGACGTTGTTGCCGCGCTCGGAAAGTGCGTCTCGGTGCTTGGCAGCCTTTAGGTTCTCCCCCTCTTCTTTCTGTAGCTCGGTTGAGACATCTTCTAGAAGTTTGGCGCATGAGCCGACGTCATTCGTGACGACGCCAAATGTATCCGTCGATGTTTGCAGCGCCCTCGTCCGCTTTTCCAGCTGGTCGATTTGGGTCTTGTCTCTACTCAAGTTCTCCGAGAGCTCTGCCAACGATGCTTGTAACGCGGCGGGCGACTGGAGAACGTAGGGTCTCAACTTCTCAGAGTCTTGCCTGACACCAAGCACCTTCTCCGTCCTCTCTTCTAGCACGCCCGTCAACCTCCCCTTCTCGCCTCTCACCGTTTCGAGTCGCTCAACCACCCTTTCCTGCCCCTTCTTCAGCTCCAACAGCCTCTGCTTTAGTTCCTCGTTCCGCTTGGCCTTTTCCTTCACTTGTCCCTCCATTGCCTTCTTTGACTTCTTCATCTCTTCGAGGTGTTGCTCCATGTCCTGGTTCTCGAGGTAGAGAGTCTCGATACGCGCTTTGGTGGTTTCGGACTTGTTGAAGTGTTCGTCGATTGTAGCGGTTTGGGATTCGCGGAAGCGGACGAAGTTGATTATGTAGGAAAATATCTTGACGAGACGCTCGTGGGTGGGTTTGAGGAGGTCGGAGAAGGAGAAGTCGTGTATGCCGCACTGTGCGTACGCCATTAGCATGTCTATGTAGCACTCGTTGGGGAAAGTCTAAGTTACAGTACCTCGGAGAGGAGCTTCCGTAGGCTGATGTAGAAACCCATGAGATTCCTTGTGTCGGAGGGAACGATGTCCATGTACTCCCCACAGATGTCTTCTGCAGCCGCGCGCATTGCCGGCTCAACAGTCTCTCGTGTCGTGTTCATGAGAAGTTCGGCAAACCACTCGAAGACAAGTTGGATTTGCTGTGGATTAGGTTTCTGGAGGTCTGCTGGAGAGAAAGGAACACCGATGTCGCTGATGCATCCTGCGATCTCTCTGTCTGGCTACAATCGCTGTCAGTATGCGCGCGGAGCTCGGTGTTTCTGGTGTCTTGAGAACTCACTAGGCGCATGAACGAATCACTGTCCTCTTCCTTCTTCCTGCCTCTGCCATTGTTTTGGTTCGTGTTGCGGAATTGCTGGCTCATCCGCGCATTGAAATCCATCTTTGATGATTGATGTCGCAATACTCGAGGTTTTGTCTCGGTTTATGGTCTGTTGCAATCTTCGCAATCCCGATCCCAAGCTTCGGTGTAGTGTTGATGTTTACTTTCAAGGTCAGTTTCGCTTGACGCCGTAAGTGGATTAGCGCGTCAAGCTATCCCAGCAGCCCACTTATCATTATCAGCGCTTTACTGTTATGCCTATAACCATACTTCATATTGAATTACATCTTCTGATACATGTAGCTGATGCATGAATATCCTTTCAACCAGACTGAGTCGTCCTCGGGTTGAAGCACTAGTTGTACGGAAGTACCCCCAACATGGTTCGCAATATCTCATACTTGAAGTCCAGTAAGGATTGCTGAAGAAATCTAGACCCTGGGGTTTAACACTTCATCTTAGCATGTTTTCTGTTCGCAATTTTGCATGTGAAAGTCTCCCCTTCCCAACGGAACACGCCGCTGAAAGTAGGCATCATTTCCAAATTCTGGACAACAAGGCCAATGAAGATCATCCGTCACGGTTCAAGGAACAAATTGACAAAGTGGTGTCGGACGTCAGTGACGGCAATTAGCGAGTCCCATTGGATGGAAATTCGAAAGCAGTCGTTACCAGAATCAGTTAGTGACACTCTAAATTGGACGATCATCTGTCCCTTACCAGCCACATAGGAGTCGGGTCATACCTTAATGTATTCGGAACGACCACCGTAAAGATTCGGCCAACGTAACACATAAACTGAGAGATCGAACTGCGTATGCTCGCACATTTCCTACGGTGGCCATCCCGAAGAGTTACGGAGTACCGTACTCTAACCTCGTATCTTACCGCTAGACCGGACCAAAGTTGGACATCGGTGGCGCCGTCCTGGTCATCCATTGATTCGTACCGTGTCGAAAGCTGCTGTCCGTGTGACAAGAACGCATGTTTCTGCAGACAGCACGCAGGAACGGTGCCGGTGTCATTCTAATTGATCCGTGATCTATCCGTACATGTACATGTACATTAACGCGCTTTGGAGAGGTGTCAAGTTGTCAACGTTCATCATCGAACGTGGCGTTCATCACGGGTTATGGCTAGGATGAGCCTGGCATCGTAAAGTACTGTAGTCAAGCCAAGCCGAGGACAGAGAGCGATGACGCTTAGTCCTTACCGTCTTAAATTAACTTACTTTACATTTACCTTACCTTACCTTACCTTACCTACCTTCCAACAGCGCTCAGCCCTTTCGAGCAGCAGACACACAACACCACCTTACACTTTATCCTCTCCTGCAGTCAGTCAGCCGACATCGTAGGTGACCCCCTTACATGTCATTTTCCACATATCGTTCCCTTCTTCAAATCGTTGATCATTGTTCTGTTCTCTCATCTTCCACACCTTCGGTCGCGAATCGCATACTGGACCTTGCCGGTAATTTTGGTTAGCGGTCAATTCCTCCGAAGTACTTGAGTGACACCGAGCTACGTCAACTACGCGCATCACTCATTGGCACTCAATCGCCTGATCCGTTTCCGGTCCATGCATCACCTAACGACCCGTCCTTGACTATCTACCAAGCTGTCGAGCTACTTATGTTGGCGTCGCGGAAGGCGGCGGGCCAGTGGAGGAGAGCAAGTGGTGAAGGGACCTAATTCTGACGAAACCATGGCAATCTGGCCGTTTGGCCGCAAAAGCAAGAGATCCAGCAGAACCAACGATACAAGAAGTGCAGATGCGGAAGAAAAGATGGCGGAAGCTACATCAAGGGACCTTAAACCGTCCATGGCCGGAGGTCATGCTCCGACGTTAGGGAGGAAACCTAGCCGCAAAGAAAGTCAACGTCGAAAACGCGAATCTTCTAAAAAGCTCTCAAAGGCTCAGCACAATCGAGCAGAGGACCCGGAGAAGGATCCTCCGCCTCAAGCTCGTGCCACTGCTATGCCGAATTCTACCGTTTCCCAAGGTCACCAGTACACAAGTGAAAAATCGCGTCTTCCTACCAACGTCGAAAGAAGGGACCCACACATGAATGCCGCTCGTCCTGGTCGTGGGGATATTCCCTCCTACTACCTTCAGAAGCCAACCTCACAATCGAGCCTACAGCCGGAGAACTTTACAGCTCTGAGACGTCCACCAACCTTGGGAGCGAAACGAAGCGCAAACGACACCAATCTACCTAGGCGCAAATCGAGTAAGAGGAAGGCGGAAGATCATGCTCGAGAGCAAGAGATCAAAGCCATGAGTGTTCCATTACCTGTACCCAAGCGGCCAATTACTCATACTGGGGGCCCACTCCGACGCGACACTAAGAAAATTCACGGTGGCTTGAATCGACATCTCGAACGACCAACCTCCGAAATCTCCCTACCTCTACCCGAATCAATGCATTCATCGGTGTCAGAAGCATCAGAGCAGCGTGCCTTCAAGGTTCGTTCACTTGATGTATTCTCGCCCAGGCCAAGGATACGGTACTCGGATAATTCGCACTACACGGCTGGATCGAGTAACTTGGGTCCTTCGAGAGCATCTACGCGAAGAGACAAACGACCGATGATTCCGGATGATACCATCAAGCAGAACAAGCGTGTAGAAGGTCTGGCTGATGATATGGATGCGACTGGCTTGAGAGAGCTTATGGAGCGGGATCAACGACGTAGGGAGAAGCAGCGGCAGTCGGATCAGGAGAAGTTGCAACGAAAATTGCAGCGCAGAGCAGACAAACAGAGGGAGGAGGCTAGACAGGGCAGAGAGGGGACAGATATTGGGGCGAGCAAGAATTTAGAGCGCGGCGTACTAGGGCGAGAGGGAACCGGCCCTGGTGGCGAAACATCTGCAGCTCAAGCCGAAGAACGTATGCCCATTACTTCTGACAGAGACGAAGTGAGAAAGTCACCAGATTCGTGGTTACAGGATCCTTCGAAGGAGCATTTGCCCCCGGAGAATCCCTTTGTGGATCCAGTGCTAGAGCGCGACCCTCCACGTACGGAAGAGCCAACGCCCGCGGAGGAGCTCGAGGAACCCATCCTTGGTACAGCGCAAGCCGTACGACTATCACAAGCTAGTATGTCACCACCGACGTCACCACGGGATCACGTTCGAGGTCCACCACACCTCTCTGCGGTTACCGATTTGGCAAGACAAAGTACGGACATACCAGAGCACTCAGAACCTGATCGAAGAAGTTCAGATACCAGTGGACGAGCGGCTGGCAGCTGGACATCTTTCTTCAGACGTGGCGGCACTAGAGGAAAGCGAAACTCTGGAGACAGAGGGCGAATAGCTCCATCAGAATTCTCGAATACATCAAGGGAGTCTTTTGCGCGTCAACCTCCACCAGTGTCTTTTCAAAGAAACCTTAGGACGAGGTCTGGAACCCCTGTCCGTACGCAGTCAAAGTTTAAAGAAGATCTCCCAGAACTTCCCATTTCTCCTCCAGATTCCAGAGTGCACTCACCAGAGGCAATCCTGCAAAGTCGATCACCACAACCAGATCGCGCGGTATCCCCGTTAGCAGACACCTCTAGTGTGGCTGCTGGCTCCGTTGCACCACTAGAAGACATACATCCTGCGTTCCGGCAAGAGATCGCCAAAATTCGTCACCAATCAATAGAAGCACCGTCGCCTGATGGTGGCCCTTCGAGTGCACTTCTGTCGCAATCATTGGCATCTGTCGATTCTGAAGGCTCCTGGTTGTCTGGAAGGCCGGTGAAGAGGACTTCGCAGCCACAAGCCAATCCACAGAGAGGAAGCATAGGCTCCTTGCAAAAGCGACTGGACGAGTTCTCGAATTCAGACGAAGAACTTGGTGTTACAGAGGATGAGTATTTCAACCGCCTCCACCCGGGCTTAGCAGAGCACCGTGAGTCTGAGGAAGGGCCGCACGGTGGGCGGAAAGCGAGCAGCACAGCCATTGCTGATGACAGCGATGATGAGAGCGCCATGTTACCCCCCGTGCCGAGCACAGAGGAAGGAACCTGGCATAGTGCCGTGGGCCGTCAGCCGACGATCGTTCGCCAGGGAGCTCGAGCAAAGTCAAGAGAGGGCCTTTTGAACGACTTCCAGGCAGTGGAGGACTCCGATGAATCCTCACCAACCGGAGAGGCCGGGATTGCAAGTTACGAGCTGTCGGGACCCAACGCTCCATTTGTGCAGAGAGCGACCAGCATCGATTTCGGCAAGGGACACGTCCGGCACATCAGCGCCGGCAGTGCAAAGCTGCTCGATCTACCTCCTAGGTCTCCCGCCGACTCGAAAAGATTGAGCTCGGCATCCGGCGAGAGAAGTCCGTTGAGCGCGACCTATCCGAGATCAGATGCTGCCACGGACACGAAGACTTGAGATTAAATTCTACCAAGGCCGATCGCCGCACGTCGACTGCAGGGCAAGATTATCAAAATCAAACACCAGAACCACGCTCGTTGACACTTTCATTTGTACGATTCACGCCAGCTCAGCCCGCTGTTCCTGGCACCGACGCTCCTTACGTTTTCTTACCGTCACTACTTCTGGTTACGATAATCTTCGTCCTGGGCAAACGTCTTGCATCGATCTCGCTTTACACATAAACCTCTCGTCCTCGATCTTTCCGAAGCTCCTCCGCAATCTGTCACCACCTTCTGCGACTTCCTCCCGTCCCAATTAGCGCGCGATATCTCCTGTACTAATACCGGCACACAAACCGAGCGATATTCCCCTGTCTTCGCATAGATCTAGGTGTTCAAAGGCGAAAAGAAACTAGGGCTTGGGGGTAAACTAGTATTGTCGCACGTCGCTCGTTGATCAAGGCTGGAATGCGAAGCCTAAGCCGTTTCTTAAGGCTGTCTGATTCGAACCGAAGTGTAAGAGGGTTTTTGTAATCTTAGGGGAACCCTGTATACATATATACATAGAGATGATACGGCAGGAATCGTAACCTCTATTGAATTTGTTCATGAATGTTGGAGATGATGTAGTGGGGCACACACTGCTATCTAGGTTTTCTGCCTCTTTGAGCTCTTCGAGCTCTTTGCGCTCTTTGAGATCTCTGAGCTTGAAGCAGGGAGAGGAGCAGCTTGAATTTTCGTACCAAGATCTGTCAAAAGTTCCTTGATATTCCTGACCCTTTCTTCCAGGCCCCATTCAAAGATGTTCTTGAGAGCTTTGCGCAAACGCCAGAGGTTTTCGCCGTCGTTTAGCCAGTACTTCTCGATCACACTCATCTGGTATGTACCTGGCGCGACCCCTTCACTCCGATCTAGCCAATGCACCCAAAGCACAAGATAGTCAGAGTCGATAGTGGCGGAGAAGGATGCCGAATAGGCCGCGTTAAAGAGCTTTGGAGCAGATGCAGAGCCGAGTAGCGCTTCGGCGTATAGCTGTAGGATCGAGTGCACAAGAGCTGCACCAGCCCTGGCGGCCTGGCTTTGCGCGCTGTGCTGGGTACCTCCAGTTGCACCAGACTTCCATTCCACGAAAAAAAAAGGATACAACGTTCCTTTCTGGATCCCCGCAAGATTGCTATAGCTATTGCTGGTAAGCCGGTGACCGGTTTCAAAGATTGTCTCCGCAACACCAAAGGTGAAATCTGGTTTCGGATTCGTCAGAGGACCGACTGCACTGCGAGCATGCTGGGCAGCGCGGTCATCGGTTTTCATGATCCTACGGAGGCACTCATCGACGAAAAGAGTGATGTGGATTCGTTCAAGGTGTTTGGGGCCCCCCCCAACACTATAAGGTTGCGGGAACAGCTGGTTAACCAAAATGCCCGAGGCAGTCCCCTCATCTTTATTGCGCAAACTATCGACCAACTTTGCCAATTCATCCTGCTCTGCCTTACTCATACCTGGGGACCCCCGTGGTTTCAACACCATATTCTTTACCAACAAGTTGATCTGCTCCTCAGCATCGTAGGGTTTGTCTCGTACCATGATTTGGTATACAGTTAGGCGTTCCCGGATTTTTGCTGGAGTCTGAGAGGGTCCGCTTGAGCTGGAGTCAGACGCAGGGGCTTGAGAAGGTTGCGGAAGACCGGTAGCCATATCGAGAAGTTCGAGGTTGGCGTGATTGAGTGGTAAAGGAGATGAGGTGGGGGTTGGGGTCTAGTCAAAACCCTTGATCAGCAAAAGCAAAGTAAATTCAGAGTACCATTATCCTCGTAATTACAAGAATCAAATGTCACTTACAGCAGTAGATGATACTGGAGTCCCCCGTGTGAGTTCAATTGGTGATTCGAGACGCTGTCTCTTCGCTGGTCTGGTCGGTTCGGAGGTTGTCGAGTCTGGGTGGCTCTTGGTTGACATGCCTTGAGAGAGAAAGATCAAATGATGGGGCGAGACCGCTTATAAGGAGTAGCAACGGATGAGTGAATATGTGAGCAGAGTGGGGTGGAAGTGGGTCGGTGAGACTGGAGATGCGGGGTCGCCAGGTAGGGGTGAATGAATGAGTGCAACGGTAGTGGAAGTGAGGTGCAAGGTCTCTTGATCTGATGCTATCAGTGGTCGAGCGAGCGCAGTCGTAGCGGAGTAAGGTTGGAGGTCTCTTGCTCGAGGACTTTGGTGTTGCGAAAGCTTGACTGAGCGCAATCGTCGTGGATACTGTTCGAGGTCTCCCGTTCGAAGGGTGTATGTGTCGAAGGTTGAATGAGCGCAGAGGCTGAGTCGGTGCAGTCAGGTTGGAGGACCTTGCTCAAAGCCTGTGGTTGTCTAAGCTTGGGTGAGCGTACTGATAGTGGATGCTACGCAAGGTTTTTCGTTTGAAGATTTCGAACGTATCGAGATCAGGTCGGCGCAATGGTAGTGGAAGTGGTAAAGAGTCCGCATTCGAAGGTTTGAAGCTGACAGAAGACTTGTCGTGATGTTAACCTCGTAGTCGCAATACTCCGTAGAAGATAAAGTGAAGTAAACAAAAGTCAGGTACGAAGTACTTCGTATGCACCCCACATGCGGAATATCTCCGCTCAGGTCATAGCCAGTAAAGTAAAGATTACTAAGGTAGGGCGTACGAGTACTCCTCTTTTACAACGCCAACGTTGTTATCGAATGAAGAACTTGAATGTGTAGACGAACTTATATCCATCAGCAGGTTTGATTCACTCCTTTGCTTCGACTGAGTCAAATTGGTGATCACGACAGCTACATTGCATGTCTATCGCCAACCGGGTCTTTACAAGAACCCCACGCATCCTGGCATCAACCCGCCTTTCAGCGATCCACTCCCAACTAAAAAGTCCAACACTAACCAGAACAATGGCCTCTTCCCATTCGCTCCCAAAGACCATGAAGGGCATCCTGATCGAGAAGACAGGAGGCACAGAAGTTCTACAATACAAAACCGACCTGCCGGTCCCCATCCCCAAGGAAGGCGAGATCCTCGTCAAGAACGACTATATCGGCATAAACTACATCGACACGTATGCCCCCTTTCAACTTCCCACTCCCTCCAATGATCTACCCTCCGCTAATCTAAACAACACAGCTACTTCCGAACGGGCCTCTACCCATCACCCAAACCCGAGATCCTCGGCCGCGAAGCCGAAGGCTCCATCGTTTCGATTGGCTCCGGCAACGTCTACTCCCTAGCCCCCGGCGACCGCGTCGTATGGATGGCTATAAGCGCTTACGCCGAATACACCGCCTGCCCCGCCACACACGCCATCAAGATCCCCTCCAACATCCCGGAAAAGCACGCGGCTGCGGCGATACTGCAGGGACTGACGGCGCTGACGCTGGTGCGAGAGGCGCATAAGGTCGAGAAGGGGGACTGGGTGCTTGTGCATGCGGCTGCGGGCGGGGTGGGGTTGTGGTTGTGCCAGATTTTGAAAGCGATTGGTGCGAGAACTATTGGGACTGCGTCGACTACTGAGAAAGCCGAATTGGCGAAGGAGAATGGGGCGGAGTTTATGATTGATTATTCGAAAGATGGGGTGCCGGAAAAGGTCAAGGAGATCACGAAGGGAGAGGGTGTGAAGGTCGTTTTTGATGGGGTGGGGAAAAGTACGTTCGAAGGCAGTATGGAAGCCGTTGCGAGGAAAGGGAGTATGATCAGCTTTGGAAATGCGAGCGGAGCGGTGCCGCCGGTGACCATTGCGTAAGTCTTTTTATCTCCGTCTATTAAAAAGAAGATGTAGGGATGCTGATGCCTGCCTCCAGCCGATTGTCTGCCAAGAACATCAAGCTGGCACGACCGACGCTGTTCAACTATCTCCATACGAGAGAGGAATTCGAGCATTATGCCAATGAACTGTTCCAAATGATGAGCAAGGACAAGATGAATGTTCGCATCCATGAGATTTATCCCTTGCAAGACGTGGCTCGGGCACACAACGTAAGTGGAAGACCCACAATGACCCTTCGCTGCCCGCTTTGCTAATCCACGGAACAGGATCTTGAGGGCAGGAAGACTACCGGCAAGCTGTTGCTGAAGCCCTGATATAGCAATGGGAAGAGTCTCTGTCCCAGCAGCATAGATTCCATATCGTTATAATCGGGTTTCTCAGAGATCTGTCTTGAACATGCCACTTCCCGATGTTCGCCAAACGCAATGCTGCAGACCGTAGGCTCCAAACCCCCCGAGCAAGTGCCTGTTCAGTGTAAGCGCCTCAATGACTCAATCATACCCTTGACATCCTCCACATCCACTCCTAGCCCTTCGACAATCTCCTCCTGCACCTCGCCTCTACAGTCCAAGAATCGCTCGATCAATTCTCCATCCACAAACCTAAACGGCTCTTCCGCCTCGCGGACTTGGTTCTTGAAAGCCCTATACTTGTGAAACGGCAAATCTCCCGGACTCTGAACCAATCTCGCCATGTTTGCCTGCAAGCGCATAAGTAGGTCTTGCTTCTTGGGCGCGATGAGGGCGAAGAGGTAGATGGATCCTTCGACCTAGTGGAGTGTCAGCGACTTATGCCATTACACGACTATCTGGAAATTGGAGGGTTTACCGTCCCAAGGAAGGCACGAGGAATAACAGTCGCGTCCTGAGACGTCGGTACTGTAATCCTCCTTATCCGATTTACCATCTCGCCCAGCAACATCTCGCTCGTGACCTCCAGCCTCCGTCTATCGTCTGCCGTAACGCCATTGACATTCTGGTGCAAGACCATAAGGTTGCCCTCGGCGTCGCTTTCGAGGAACGTGTCCTCGGCGACGTGCGCGACGGCCGTTCCCCAGGTGGTTTGGAAATGGCGCGCTCTCTCGGTCAGAGTGTCCGGCAGGCCGTCTGTACCTTTTTTGTAGGAGACGATAGAGACGCTCTTCATGAGATCCGCGATGGCGATCAGGTTGCCGGTTACGGCGATGTCGATGGGGGCGGTGGAGGTGCGATAGCTGGCGACTTTGTTGAGCGTGCCGTATTCGAATGCGTACACGACGACCTGTTCCCCACCATTAGTGTAACTGCCATCATAGCTCTAGGGTAAGTCGTAGAGTCACTTACGGTTTTGACGAGAGCTGCCACAACATTCCCAGCTACTATACTGAGAGCTCTGCAAGCTCCTTTTACAGCGATCTCGGCGACTACCTTAAGCCCTCTTTCTGGAGTAACTTCGAAAACGAGGAGCCGCCCGCGAATAGATTCATCCCGGTCGTCGTCTAGGTATGCCGTACCGACGATGAAGCGTTCGACAACATTACCTGGCCCTTCCTCCAAGTCCGCCCTGATTACGCTCTCCACGAGCTCGTCCTCGTTCAGGGCATATGTGTCCAACTCTTGGAAGAGAACTTCGTCTGCAAGCTTGAAATGGCTTTGGATAACCTCCGCGCCTTCTTCAAGCGTCCGCTTGATAGTGCCTAAGCCGAATGCCTTCAGCTTTGTGGAGTAAGCCACCCGACGCACTGTCTCGTTGAGTGGGAGTGTCTGAACGTGCGTCGTCCGTTCTGCGTCCACAAGTGCTATTCTGAGATCTTCAGGTGTGGCGATAGCTATAGAACCAGGATAGGCTTCGGAGTCGAACGAACAGATGCATGAAGCTTTCTCGGCTGTGACAGCGGAGTAGACAATTCGCCCTTCTGAACCATAGATCAAGCTAGGGTGCTCACATGTAGCAAAGACGTTGAACAGACCATCACTCCGAGGCAGCGCTTTAAAGTTTGCCTGTTGTGTACCAAGCACGATACTCTTCTTTCCGGACAGTGAATAGTCCTCAGTGTCAACAGAGAAGGTTATGACGTTACCATCAGCCATTGCCACAAACAACGTCGGTGGCTGTTCCGGCAGGATTTGTGTTAGGAGGACGTTTCGCGGGACAGCGGCCCCTTGCTCTCCAACAACCTCGGTCTTTATTGCATCGAGTGTATCAAGCCGTAATATCGAGATCGCGGCGCTCTGCCAGAAGCCAACAATGCAAACCTGCGAAGTCGACGCAGGAATAGTGACGCACGATATTTGGGCCTCTGCACCGAACACCTTTCGGGCTATTACTTGAAGTTCATCGCCTATGTTGAGCACGATGAGACCAACACCTCCTATAGAAAGAACAATATTGTGTTCGTTAGCAGAAGCTGCTGTGATCGCTTGATCGTCTGCTGGCGTCCAATCTGATATAATCATCCCACTCTCTAGATCGACAAGTCGTACAGTAGATCCTGTAATTTGAATGACGCGGTCGTTCGGCGTATTAGTGGCTAGGAGAGTGCCTTCCGATAGCGAAAACCCTTTGTAATTATCTACCTCTTCTACCTCTCCTTCTGAGCTGAATCGGAATATTCGGGTTTCATCGACAAAAGACACTACCAATGTATCCACCTGCTCACTTTCCCCGGCTGATTGAAGTGCGAAGATGTCATTGATATGCTCCATCCCAGCCAAAACACCCAAGTCTTCGAGGCCAACTCCGCTTCGTACGCTTCGTAAGCTACCATCTTTGAAAGCGCCTGAGCCCGTGACAATACGCGCCTGCCCTGATGAGTACTCATTGGTCTGACCCTCGCCAGCTCGACTGCCCATGTCCATGATGGTGAAATCCAGGATTGGGGCAATGTTCGAAAATGTCTGAATTACTTCGATTGATTTTTCATGAATCTTGATCAATTGAGAATCGCCTTGGTGCGAGCCCACAAAGACATAGCCTCCATCTAAATAATTCAGGACTGATGCTCTTGATGTTTCGCCGATGACATCAAGCTTCCAACCTTCTACCTCGTTCTCATTCTGCAACAAGAGCATCAAAAGATAAAGCTTGCCATAGTCATCTCCAATGAGCCATCTTTGCGCATCAATCTGCTCCCATGTAGCGAAGATCGTGGCTTCTGGAAGGGGTCGGACCATTGTTTCATTATTTGCATCGTCAAGGTACGTTATTGAAGTCTCTCCAAGTATGAGTGCACCATCTGGCTACAGTCAGCGTCACTTCGTCTATAATTGGCTGTTGATACGTACACGCTGGTGTCGGCACAGGTATTATATGGCTCGCGCCCAGTTCCAATTCTTCCTTCATGTTATTCATCTCATTCAAATCCGCACTCCCTTCACTAATACTACCACCAGCAGCATAGTCTAATTCTCTGACCGTGACCCTAACTTTCCGGTGATTGTCCTCGTACAAGAGGGCAAGCTTCGGCTTCTCCGCCGGACCCCTCCGCGGGTGCAAGAATGCCGATGAACGTACAAACAGTTCCGAGATCCTTGCTGGTAGAGGATGTCCTAAATTACCAACGTCGACCTCTGGCGCCCCTTTTTTCTTACTCTTGTGCAGTATTGGTATCACCGTTACTACCCCTTCGAATAGTTCCAGCGTCATGAACCTCCCTGTTGGATCTATCAGACATCGGTCCCCAGTCTGCGAGTCCCGTGTAGTCTTGTCTGCCGTGTCCACGAAACTCTTCTCTGTGCGAAGCTGTCTTGTCTCGGCATCCCAAGACACCGTGAAATACGTGTACCTGTCAGTCCCGACGAAGAGGTGATCTGTATCTGATGAGGCTGGTCTGATATTCTGAAGCATAGTGACCTTGCCATATATGGCTTTGGAATGCTGTAGAGTGAGGCCATCGGGCGTTTGTGTATAGATCTCGAGACGATTGGCTTTGCTGTTATAGACAAGTCAATGAATTATGAAGTGAAGGTTGACGGGGGAGCTGTCCCATACGCTACCACTAGACAATCCTCATCTGGACTTAGGAAGTTGAGCTTCAATGCATGCCTGACGCTGCTCGGCCGGTGTATAGGAGCAAGATAAGCCATATTGAGACCTGTTCAAATTGCACACTCCTGTTGGGCTGATCGCAGTGTGTTGTGGGTGAGTGAAAGCACGGCGCTTGCAGTTCAACCCACTGGCACACTACGTACCGACAAAGCCATGGTACAGCTCTATCATTGTGGATCTGAAAGGTTGATGAGCGACCGCAACGGGGAGGCTGCCCGGTAGCACGTCAACATAGTGCTTAATAAGCACAGCGTAAGGATGTCGTCGAGTAAACACCTTCCTCTAGGTTTACCATATTCCTTCCACGAAATCTTCGACAGAGTCCCACTTCTATTGACATCCTCGGTCGCATATATCTCAGTGGTCCTTATGCTTCAGTGATCTCTTGGCTTCATCGCCTCGAACACGCTGCAGTGATTACGACGCTTCAGTCGACAGGCATCACAATGGAATCTCTATCCTGAGAGGAGCGCTTGTGCGAGATTACTCCCGTCAGAACGGGGTGGACCGTGTTTGTGAAACAACAATTCGGGGAGGTCGCCGTTATGGCAAGAAGCTGTCCCTCCATCCTCAAGCCAACCTGGCTAAGCTCCAGGGCTTGCCCCGGAATATGAGGGTGACGAACGATGTACTTTGTACATTACCTGTCACGGAGGGCGCAGCAAAACCAGCTTCTCTAATTTCATATGACGGCAAGATCTAAGCCGCTGCTGGGACGCGTCATTTCTACCTGCACATGCGACCTCATTTCCGAATGGTACATAAGAGTAGGCATTGGCCTTCACCACTATCCGAGCCCGTCTTCAGCTCCCTAGAAGTCATTTAAGAGACAATTATCATCTCACTCGTTTCTTAGCATAAGCCAGTTTGCGTCCTAAAGGCTGTAGAAACAAATCTCGTTATTCTCAATTTCAGCTGTCTTTAGACAACATCTGCTTCCTCTTTCTACATCGGCCCAATCCATCTAGAGTATCAGATATAAACATGGAGGTTGTCACTGTCGCTGCTCTTGTCAGTGCCTCCGCCGGTCTTGTCAATGGCCAGCTTGCTCAGTAAGCCCTATTTTTCGCCGCTCAAGGGCTTCCCTTCCAAGGTCATCAAGATTGTTTTAGCATGTTCACCACTGACAATGCTCGTCCACAGAAACTCAACCAATAACGCGTTCATCTGTCCTCTAAGTGCCAACGCATTCTGCGCTGGAATGTCACTCACCCAGAACATCATCATTCGCTGCACCAATGGCGTGGGCCAGCCTGGCAACTGCAACGACAAGTAAGTCCTCATTATAAAAGACCTACTATTCCCACCTCGCTAACGCCCCCACAATCTCGCTGGCGTCCCTCCCATTGGAGTAAAACCCAACGCGCTCTGTACGTTACCCGCTCCACACAATCCATTCTCCTTCGTGCTCCACTCTCCCCCACAACTCCAAACGCACTGCTTTATCTTCATCCGCCTCCTCACCCAAGGGTCAACCCCACTAACACGGCCCAGGCTACGAATCGTCACCCACCGCCGGCGACGCAGCTTGCTCCTTCAACGGCGTCGTCTATGGCAACAACAGCACCTTCACCGTAGCTCTACCCAGCAGCACCACGTGTCTCGGACCGACTGATCATCTACCTGGACTTCCCGCGTACACACCAGGCCCCAACACATATACAGCAAGTTCCAACACGACTACCACATCTACCACGGACGCGCCGACTACCACCTCGACGGACCTTGCACTCTTCACCGGAGGCGCGGTTGCTAATGTAGCTGGTGGGGTGATGGCTGCTGCTGGGATGGTTGCTGCAGCATTACTGTAGGCATACAAACGTGAACCGTCATGGGGTCTGCCCGAGTGTCGCAGAGGGCGAACGCACAAATGTTCTGCTTCGAAAAAGTATCATAGACATATCCTGTCAATAATATCTGACTAGATCTATTGAAAACTTTTCAACTGCACGTCTTTATTTACCAGATCCATGCGCTTGACGAGAAGCTTTCTCAAAGCTTGCCAAAGCAACGCCCATAGCCAAAGACCCCTGGGACGTCATAATACGTTACTAATCCCACAGCGCGAGGTTCTCGCAACGGTGGAGTCCACGACCGTCAAGCAGCTGGAAGCCAGTCCTCCCAATGTTCAAGACGTTAGTTGTTGTTACACATTGACATATCGTTACAATCATTCGAGCGTGCGATTCCATCAATATCCCAGGGGCCGCCGGCCGAGTCACAAGTTATCCGCATGCGTGCGATCTATAGGGGCCGGCATTGACTGGTATCGCTACAATCGGGACATTCTATTGTGGGCCGCATATCAGGCATCTTGAAAGGATCCATCCCGACGCACTATCAATAGTGCAGGACAGGACCTCAAATCACACGTCACAGTGGCAAAAAGAGATTTTTGGGATTCGGTTGCACTCTCCTGGATTGGCGCGCTGCGGAAAATTCCACGCTCGAGGCATTTGACTTGTCAGCTCGACTATCAGATATTCTGAAGGATATCAGGCTGAATATGCTGAAGCTTCCGTGACAGCTCGGCCCACACCCTCTTTTGTAACTTTGCACCATCATCGCTCGAGACCAAAGGAGACACCCTGTATCGACAGAGCTCGTCGGTCAGTTCACGCATTCAATCTGTGTGCATCTCCTGGGCAAAACTAACTTTCCAATGTGACAATCGTCCATATATTGCCCGTGCGTTTCCGGTCCACCCTCAGCGGCAGCGACGAGCGTTCGACTACCCACTTCGGTCTTGCGCGCAAGCATGGCTCTCACGCCCTTGAACATCATGAGGTTGGCGCCGGTCGCTTCACGCATCACCTCGGAGTAACACCAGCCTGGATTCAGGCAGTTGATGATAACGCGACCCTTTCTGGAGGATGCGCTCATAAGGTCACCAAGTTCACGGACGGCGAAGATTCCCAGGAGTTTGGAGACGTTGTATCTGGTGAGTAAAGCATTCTAGGTCAGTACGGGATGAGGTTACCGTGAAGGGAATGGAGTGGTGACATACCTATCGTCCATGTTGGCGGTTTCCTCGTCGTTTAGTGTGTCGAAGATGTTGTCGGTTTCGCGCTCAGGGAATTGAGTGAGGTAATGGACGAAGGAAGCCACGACGACAAGTCGAGGAAGGACGTCGAACTTGACGGCCTTATCTCGCAGTTTAGGGAGGATCAGCAAGGCCAGAAGAAAGGTGCTGGTCACATTCGTCGTGATGGTCGACTCGTTGTCCTCCACCATCGAAAACCTCCTCGTCAGAATCCCCGCATTTTCCACAACAACATCGAGCCTGTTCAAACCTTCGGCTCTGCTCGCGAATCGTTTGACAGATTCATAGCTTGCTAGATCCAGTTGCCAGACTTCTACCACATCTGCCCTCTTCTCGGAAGCCTCGATGGATTTTTTCGCCGCTTCACCCTTCTCGTGGTTTCGCACCGCCAGAATGACTTTCTCGGCATCAAGGCGAACGAAGTGACGAGCAGCTTCGAGCCCGAGGCCGCAATTGGCGCCGGTGACGATGATGGTCTGTCCGGTGAACTGCTTGGTAGAGTAGCGGGGGGTGACGAAGAGTTGAGAGTAAAGTTGGTCACGCGGGAATCCCATCGTGTAATGTTATCTTTGATCTATGCTATGGGTGTTGAAGATTGATCAAATGAGCGTGAGGAGAAGTACAAGTGAGCTCGTCGCGACAGCCAGGAAAACACGGAAGATGGCTAGTCAACAATAAAGGTGCAGAGTATTGAGTATTTACCTTATGCTTTGATGTAATCGTTCTTGAACAACATCATTCTCTTATGAATGCTAAGAATTAGTTTTAGCGTTAGAACACGACGGGATCAGAAACAGTCCGAGTCGGACCAGAAGTTGCTCCGGCGGGGACACATAATAGCCATACGTCTGTAATGGTCAATTACTCAGCACATTTTGTTCATGGACAGTAAGTATAATGCTTATCCAAAACAAACCGTGGAAAATCTCCAAGTCTATTCCCCAAAATCTGATTTATTCCTTTCCACCAAGCCATCTATAGACGACAGAAAAGTCCTTCCCTGCATGCTTCGCCTCCGTAGCCTCATAGATCTCCTGCGCTCTCTCCGAAAGCTCCAACCGCGCCCCAGCTTCCTTAGCAGCGGCAATAGCCAGCTTCAGATCTTTCTTCATGAGACTTACGCCAAAGCCACCATCGTAGTCTCTCGATGCTGGAGATCCTTCGATGACGCCTGGCACGGGGTTGTTGACCTCGCTCGACCAGCATCTGCCGGTGCTCGAGTTGATCATGTCACCAAGGACTTTCGGATCGAGACCCCACTTGATGCCAAGGTTCATTGCTTCGGCGGTCGCGATGTTGTTGATGGCGAGGAGGTAGTTGTTGGCTAGCTTTCCGGAAAGACCTGCACCCTGCTCGCCGAGGTGTAACACGCGGCGACCCATCAAGGTGAGAATGGGCTTTACCCGCTCTACAAGCGCACCGGTTTTGGAGGACGCGCCGAGCATGAAGGTCAGAGTTCCCGCGCGGGCTCCGACAACACCTCCCGACATTGGTGCGTCGACGAATCTGCCTTGTTCTGTACAGTGGACTGCGTTGGCTACTCCTCTTGAGGATGTTGGATCGATTGTTGAGCAGTCGATGAAGAGCCTTTCTTGCGTTGATGTTTTAGGTAATACGGGCTCGAGCAGGCCGTGGAAGACCATTTTGACATGTGAAGGTTCTGGAAGAACGGTAATGATGGTTTCCTTTCGTGTGGATCAGCCCTGCACCTTGCAACAAAGAACTGGGCAATATGACAGTGGGTTCGAGAAAGAATCAGAGGATTGGCTTTGATGTAGAAATAGTGAAATCACGACAAGAGCTGCCCGGAAGCAGCCCCCAACTTAGATCATGGATAGAACATGCTCATCATATGAAATGGGATAAGGGTTCTTAGTAGATGAAGATACTCACAGATTTCTCTGCAACCTCGCGTGGACTTTCTGCCACCTCTATGCCTGTGCCTTTACCAGGAGCTCCAGCGCTCGAAGCTGCTATTCCAACTTCCTCCGCGAAGCGTCTGGTAGCATCGGTATTGAGATCATAGATAACTAACGAATCGGTCGCAGGAATCTTCGCTCGTAAATTCTTAGCCATTGGGTAACCTTCAAGCCCATCGTCAGCAAACCCACCGCTATCACATGCGTGACTATCTGAAGACTCACCCATCTGGCCGAGCCCGATAAAGCCCCATGTCGCCTGCCTCCCTACAGTTGTCGAGAAACTTCTGCCAGTAGCTGACCCAGCGGTACGCAAAAGACACAGCCTTGAAGGCGAGAGTCTCACGGAAATCGCTGCCCTCATCGTGCGTTGTCGTGTGGAGCAATATCAATCTGGGGAGAGCTCCGCAATATCAATGCCGCGAGACCGAGCGCAAAGAGGCCTTGCCGGTGACCCGGCTCCACCCGAACGAAAGACCCGCCATAGGTAGTGCGATGGTGATCTGCAGGAACCGAATTGGGAGACATGCATTCAGGGTATTGAGGGATACAGCTGATAGATAGCAGGCCGTGATCTGGTGAAAGGGTGCTGTCGGGTTAATGATGTGCGGGCTCACAGGCAGAATGTCATGAAGGAGGCGTCAATGCGGGTTTGTCCAGACCAGGCTACCGTAGGATTCTACTTCCGGATATTACCTTCTGGCTCAACCAGTTGTCAATGATCATCATTTGGATATTTAGGGGAAAGATAGAGGCACTTGAAGACGATTTTAGTAGTCTGTTGCACTTCCTCAGGTGCACAGTGTAGAAGTCTTTTCTGACTGTCAGTCCAACGTATCCCGACCTTCATCAGCCAACAGCTCGCTATGGGTATCGCTGCGACTAAGTACAAATATGTCCCGCCTGCTAATCCATGAACGCCAAAGGTGATCCGCAACATCTTCTCAATCAGCGTGGAAGTCGACTGCTAGAGTCTACCTGGCACTATCAAAGTGCTTTGACACAAACGCAGTCCACCTCACATGCTGGGCATCTACCACTCGTACAGCCTACTCTAACGGAATATCGTCCTCCATACCATCGGCGAGCTTTCCGTGCATACGAACACGGTATAGGCAGGTGTAGTCGCGCCCGCCCCAGTTCGTCTTCGCGCGTACCACGACTTTGGCGACCAAAGCATTGAAATGTTGCATGTTGACCGCCATGGCGAATGTCTGGACGTGGTTGGGCGCGTGGATGTTGTACTTCCATTTGCCAATGCGGACATAAGTGCGATCGAGGGAGTTGTCCAGAATGTCGTGCTCGTCTTCTGTACCCAGGAGGGGGAATGCTGCATCACCAACAGCCTCGCGCGCCTCTTCGTTAGGTATGTGTGCCCAGAGCTCCATGTCCTTCGGTGCCGCCGCAATGTCAAGGGTAGCTCCGGAAGGGATATGTTCGATGGTGATACCTGTAGGATAGATTGTGCGAGGTAATAGAACAGCCAGCTGAGCTTTGCCTTTTCCTGAAGGTGCGCACCAGCAATCGCCAATGTCGTCCCAAGGTTCCAGAGCTGCAACGGGAGGTAGTGGCTTGCGAAGGCCAAGACCGAGAAGATTGATGGCGCGTCGTTGAAGGAAAGATGTCGGTTTCTGTTTGGTCGGGGATGTGAGATAAGGATCGATGACAGCGCCTAATCCTGTGGAAAAGAAGTTGACGCGATGGATCGGTTTGGCCGTTCCCTGAGCGACTTGAGGGTTCACCAAATTAATGTCTTTCAAACTCTTTTCCAGGGCCAACACACGGTTAAAGATCGCACTAACGTCCTGGTGAGAGCCTGCAGAAGGCCAGGAGAGACGCTCTGAAACCCGAGACATGTCGAGCTTGTTGACCAAAAAAGGACCCCAAAGCCATCCAGCCCAGAGCGGAGTGAGGACCAGCCCCAAAATGAAGATAGGCTTTAGGACTCGTTTCAGAATCTGATAGAAACCCCTAATGAGACGTAGCCCGAAAAGGGTAGCTTCTTCGAAAACCCCTCCTTCGCCAAGAAAGCTTCTCCCTCCTTCGCCGAGAAAGCTTCTCCCACCCTCCGGTTCGCGCAGTGGTGGCGCTTCGTGACCCGGCGACTCTCTGATAGGAGAGAGCCGTCTAGGAGGACGCTGACCTCTGCCTGTCTCAGAACCCCCCGGTCTCTTCCTTTCTTTAGACTCTCCCGCGGCATTACGGCGATCTCGTTCTTGAGCTTCTTGTATGCCTGCTGCAATTGTCTCAGCGGCTGGTCTCGAGTCGTCATCCATCGAGATCTGCGTTGGCATAGCTGGCGTGCCAGGAGAGCCATAGGCGAAGGACTGTTTGACTTGGACAATTGGGAGCACGGACGCACCAGCTGGCTGGCGCCGAGCAAACGCCATATTAGGGGCGGCTGAGTCCGCCACGGATGGGCTTGATTGACGGCTCGCCGTCCGTTTTGATCGCCGTGGCGTGGCCATTATGGATGGCGACTCGGACCTGTCACGATTGTTCGCGACGGCAGGTTGCGATGAGATGGGTGTCTGTGAGCGCATTTCGCGTTAATATTTATGATCTATAGAGTCGGTACATTAGCCAGTCTGTCTCAAGACTTTCTACATACAGGTGCAACCGACTATTTTGGACAGAGGTGCCTGCTTTACCGGAAAGCAAGTTTGGAATTGGAAGTAAAGTTGTTGCGTTTTGTTTCAAGAGAAACGTCGTGTCAAATCTGAGTATGTAGAAGAGAAGAAATATAGATTCGAAAGTTGAATTTGGACTGACCTTTATATACGCCGAACCTGCTATTGTGTCCAGGCTATTGGGTGTTTTGGCTATTGTGCAAGAAAAGTCTCAACTCACTCACACGAATGTATTCTCGATCAATAGAGACCGTTACGCGTCCAAATAACCCTCACTATTGTCACCGAGTCTTATTGTACTTGTGTCGCCATGCGCAGCTCTTTTCGAAGCTTCGTATCGCAGCGCGCAAATTCGTTTGAGAGTCGCTGCGTATTGCAGATCCGATTACAATAGGCCCCGACATATAAGGCATTTACGCTCCTTTGTCTGCTGAATGAGCGTCAATGCCCACACCGTCGATTAGTCCGATTGATCGCAGAGGTATTGTTGAATCGAACCGCATGCGGAACATCCTTGCTGTCGAGGTCTTCTCCAATGTTTTCTTTGTTTGGAAGTTCGCGATCTGAATCCGGCAACCATTGGCGTCACTAGTCTCGCATGTGCAGGGTTTACAATGGTAAGCTTTTTGAGCCTCAACCATGAAGCTTGAGCCGGATTACACATCCCTTGAGCCGCCTGAGGATCCTGGCTTACTTCAAGCTCTCCAAGCTCTCCAAGATCTACGCAATGGCCTCATGCGATGTTCTTTACCTTTACCTGGCAAGAGTTGAAGGTCCAATGCGGAGATTGCTCGAGGACGATTCTGTTCATTGGCGATTTTCTTCTGCAAGTGTAATGATGATGCTGTGTCTATGCCCTCAAGAGGGTCAGATTTTCTTGTCTTCCGAGTCTGTATGATTCTCAATATCTAGACTACTTGATGGTACGTTTAAGTTCATCAAATCATCAACTCAAATTGGGAAAGCAAGTATTGAAGATGGACAGCGTCCAAGCTTATTTTCCAGCACGTTAACTATCTCGTTCCCCTGTCTTAGTCCATTGCGATACCGCTACACTCATGGTTGCCCACATAAACTTGCACTTGCAAGTCACATCTCTTGTTCGTAGCGCCAGCGTCTGATATATCGCCGCGGTTGCAATTCAGTGATACTATCAAGACCTGCTCCACTATATCGGTATGCGATATATGGACGAGACGATTGGACTGATGATGCTGGAGCGCCTGCATATTGACGTCAATATTCACCGTTAGTGTTGTAAACATTAATCGAACCTGCCCTCGGCAACGACCAGTGACTCAAGGAGCTTCGTAAGTGAATCGACCGTAGGTCGCCTCTATAGTCCGGGTCCTGGTCCATACCTCTTCCTCTCTTTTACATACCACAGCTTGAGTCAGATTGGTACTTAACTGACAACGCCCACGAGAGCGCCGAAGCGCTGCATCCGAAGGCACTGCTTGCAGCGATCTCATTTGTTATTGATACTCTCAGCAAAAGGTTGAGGTCTGGTAGAGTCTTACAGGCCGTGATCATAAGGTGCAGTCTTGCGATTCTCATGCTGAGAGATTAGTGATTGCATGAGAGACTTTTAAGGGAAGGGTCTCCAAGCTGACAACACGATCTAAGACAGAGTCATTGCTTCTTTTCTCATCTGTCCGTTGTATGACAGGCTTCTGCATACGCAGTGGTCTTGGGTCTTTCAGAATTCCCAGCGGTTAGTGAAGGGCAATTTTCGGAAGAGGGCTGAGAGCCTTCGACCAGAAATCCATGACAATTTGGTTCTTTCCTACTTACACATACAAAACTCGATTCTTCCAAACTTCTTTCAATAATACTTCAAGCTTGCTTTCTGATAAAGCACACATATCACTCTCAAATCGAACACAACACTTTTAATACTTGTCTTGCAAGTCTCTTAAACTTGCTTTCTGGTAAAGCACGGATAAGCAATTTCTTTCTGAACAGTTGGTCGCCTCTGCATGTACAAGAGCTTCTGAGGCAGACTGCTAACGGTGTTGACTCATAGATCCGCTAGTAGACATCAATGGTCTCTCCATATCCTGAACCATCCCAACAAGCATTTTAGATCACTCGATAGCACCGATAATGATGGCCACCCCTCGCCGATTAGCGCGGACAGCTAGCTGTCTGTCAAGTCCGTCAGTGGCGGATTCAGCCGTACCTAGTGTGGCATAAACACTCTTCTGGACATATCACTCTCAATACCGGATCAGATGTCTTTATCAAGGCGTTCAGGTACAAGGATGAAATGTTGAGTAGGAACCTGAATTAATGGCACGAGGGCAACCGGAGAGCGTGCCAACAACGATGATGACCATGTTGGAGGTGAACCAGCCACTAAACAAAACTACAACGGTGAGCATGACCTTTCTCCAGTTCCGCTATCTATCATGCTCTGCAATTTGTGATATGCAGATTGCTGAAATAATTCGCAGTGAGCAAGCGCAGAGCAACTTCGAAAACCGCCCTACTCGAACTCAGAAGACTCTCTTCACATCCTTGAGTCCAAAGATGGCTCAGCCCGCTCCGCAATCCAGACTCCTGCTAACGCGAATCAAAACAGGTATTCAAGAGAGCTTAAGTGGTATGGAGACGATAGAGATCAAAACGTCATTCGAGTCACCGAGCAAGATTTTCAGGTCCATTGAGTTGACTATGTTCAATGTTACGGGCGGATAGGGAAGGCTTCGAGATAGATTTGGATATATTAAGACTGAATTGACACAGACCAATGGAGATGAGCGTACCTGAAGTATGGGGTGAATTCCGGTATACTGTCTCCTATAACAATCTTCGTAAACATTGCGTGCTATCACTGCCAAGGCTGAAGACAGCGACCCTTGTTGATGGCGGGACCAATTACGGGACCGCAAAGCTTGTTTGAAGCCACATTTCACCCCACTAGATTCAAGGTGAAGCTACTGTATGAGTACGAGTACATGCACTTGCACTTGTCTCCAAGATTCACGCCGCCCCTCAACGGGCAGACGTTAAATCGCAGTCATGACAGTCGGCTCTGTGCTTGTGACCGGGTATGTGTGTGCTAGGTCAACAGATGGTGCTTTCATTGACGTGGCTGCAGCGGCACTGGGTACATCGGTTCGTTCACAGCGCTTGCGCTGCTTGAGGCCGACTACAAAGTCGTGATAGCGGACAACCTCTACAACTCCTCTGAGGAGACCATCAATCGCATCGAACTCATCTGTGGAAAGCGGCCGGATCTCTGCAAACTTGACGTTACCGATGAAGCCGCTTTCGACAAGGTGTTTGCAGCTCATCCGGATATCGACAGCGTCATCCACTTTGCTGCGCTGAAGGTAAGCAGGGTTTCTGGGGTTGCCTGCAATGTTTTAATAGTACAAGAAGCTTAAGCTCTCGCGAGATGAAATGTTTATTGCTGCATAAGCAAAGCTAATTACTTTCTCTCCCTCCAGGCTGTTGGGGAATCTGCAGAGATCCCTCTCGAATACTACCGCGTCAATGTTTACGGCACGATCTGTCTTCTCCGCTCAATGACCAAGCACAATGTCACGAACATCGTATTCTCCTCCTCCGCGACCGTCTATGGCGACGCAACCCGCTTTCCTAACATGATTCCCATCCCCGAAGAATGTCCGATCGGACCCACAAATCCTTACGGACGCACCAAAGCTACCGTAGAGATGTGCATCACCGACCACATCGAAGCGCAACGCAACAACGCGAAGAAGGCAGGCAAGTCTGGCGAAGAATGGAACGGAGCTCTCCTGCGATATTTCAACCCAGCAGGCTCGCACCCGAGCGGCATCATGGGCGAAGATCCGCAAGGCGTACCGTACAACCTGCTGCCTCTGCTAGCTCAGGTCGCAATCGGGAAAAGGGACAAACTTCTGGTGTTTGGCGACGGTAGGGCAGCTGTTTCTCATAGCGGTGGGCCATATGGACTACGCTTTCTGACAAAGCTCACTGTAGACTACGCCTCAAAGGACGGCACGGCTATTCGTGACTACATACACATTCTCGACCTTGCAAAGGGGCATCTGGTCGCGCTCAACTACCTCCGTGAGCATCACCCCGGTATCCGAGCGTGGAATCTAGGGACCGGTAAGGGCTCGACGGTCTTCCACATGATCAAGGCTTTCAGTGCTGCTGTTGGCAAGGATCTGCCGTACGAGGTGGTCGGTAGACGGGCTGGAGATGTGCTGGATCTTACTGCGAACCCCAGCCGGGCGAACAAAGAGCTTGGATGGAAGGCGGACAGGACCTTGGAGAATGCGTGCGAGGATCTGTGGAGGTGGACCAGCAACAATCCGCAAGGATATCGACAGAGTCCGCCGCAGGAAATGCTAGATAAGCTCAAGGCCGAACGTGGTAAACACGCAGCTTAGCCCTGAAGGGGAAGGAGCTGATTGGCGTCTGTGTCGAGATCAGAAGCCGTTCCATCAGGAGGAATTTGCTACCAATGAACAGTGATTTCACAAAAGGTTAACCAGCTTCCTTTAGCATTGCGTTAAACTCGATGAACGTTCTTGCAGCAATGGCTCAAGTCCAACTCGATTTCATATGATTCAACCGACTATAGGTCCATGAAGTAACATGCAAATCCCGTCCGTGTCTGAGGGGTCGAGAGCTACAACAAATTCGACTCTAGTGATAACCCCTGAAACGCCACGTCGCAGCCAACTGTTGCCCCCTATCATTGTCCATACCACCAACCGTTGCTCTGTTGGCCCAGCGCCCTTTGCCCGAAACCGACTCCTAAGTCTGCACCTTATGATCACCCCTGACAGCCTGATCATAACTCGGCGGTACACCACCCGCACTGCTCTGGCCAGCATCTTCCCGCGACGCGTTCTGTTGGCCCTTCACCGCCCCACTCTGTTGGGATGGCGCTAGCATCCTCTCATTCGTGCCATAGCCTCTGTTGCTTTGACGAGGTCCCTCGTCACCGGGTCTCTCGTCGACATGATAGTGAGTCACCGTGCCCCGCTCGCCACCGTCTTGCGGAAGACTGTCGTAGTCGGTCTCGGGGAACTTGGCGATGATGTACCAGGCGTGGAGGAGGCCGGGAACGAAACCGAGACAGCAGAGCGCGATATTGATGAAGGAGTCTGCGGTGCAGAGGCCGCGCTTGACCCAGACTATGTGCGAGGTTAGTAGGTGTGGGCAGGTGGTTGGGGAGATGCGAGAGGCGGCTTACCGGCGATGGGAGGGAAGAGGATGGCGATCAGGCCGAGGAAGATGTCGGAACTGCACATGTTGCCTTTCTGCTGCAAGCTCTAGGATGCTTTGTTGGATGGTTTGGCAGTTGGACTGGTGCTAGAGGAGTATACGAAATTTCAGGATGATGGAGTTGGGTTATGGACGACGGCAAGATATGCTGGTTTACTTCAGGCTAATAGGAGAGACGGACCGTACAGTTTTGCTGAAGATCTCCAGGGAGATACAAGAGGATAGTGCTGAAGAGTTGGTGGCAACGTCGCCTGCGTGGCGGAGTGTGCATGATTTTGACGCTAGTCAACACGCTAGCCCAGTTAGCGCGGGGCATTTCGATGTTCCAAAAGCTCGCGACTTTTCATTTCACAAAACTACTACAACAACAACACCTCTGGGTAAGTCTAGAACTTTTTCTCATAATCTACGTCAACATCACCATCCCCATCATAGCATCAAGCCATGGGCCGTAAGTACAAGAAACCGCACGTGGTGCGTCATAAACCGAAACCGCCTCCAGAGCCAGTCTCACCCCCAGCGTCTGGGCCAGTGACCCGGGGAGGCCCTCATAGCCTCTCCGGTGAGGCTCTTGCTGAGGTTTCTGCTACTTCTACAGAGCTCCCCAGCAAGCTACAGGACGTTGACCTGAATCCCTCAGTTGAGCCCATGGAGAGCCCTAAGAGCGCAGACGATAACGATAACGATGACCTCTCGGACGATAGCGACCCCGATGATCGTACCGTAGCGTCATGGGATGTTTTCATGACCCCCGAGATCCAGGAGAAGCTTCTGCTTCTGCAGTACCCCGAGCGTTCTCGTACCCAACCCTACAACGATGCGAACCACCAAAAACCGTTAGAACTCCGTATCAAGCCAAAGACAGGTATGGTGGAGGTGGATGTACCAGTCAATATTCACGCAAACTATGACAGGGAGAAGGGTGTGCAATGGGGAGAAGCTGTGAGGAAGAGTCGTGTTCTCAAAGGAGGAGGATCTTACGGTCTAGCTGGAGGTTTAGGCATTGGAGCGAATCCTAAGAAGGACGACGAGGAGGATGAGGACGAGGCGATCTCTCAAGAAGTCCTGCTCGCCAACTTTGAAGATGCTAATAACAAAGGTCACGTCTTGAACAAGCAAACTCTTGGTGGGCAGATAGTCGAACCTAAGGACGGAGATCCAATCTACATGCTTGGGACTTTCGTTGGCAGTAAGTGCTCCACTTATTTCAGTCTCGACACTATTCTGCTGCATGACTGAGCTCTGCTACAGACGAGTTTCACTTGAGCAAGCTCGATGGGATGGTCCAGTTACGTCCTCAATTCCACCACATTGACGCCACAGCCGAGCAAGAAAAGTCATCTACCAAAATTCAACGCGACGCTGAGAATCCTCCTGCCGAGACCGAAGCACGCGCCGTCAACATGACCGTCAAAGCTTCTGAGTCGGAGGAATTGGACATGAGCCAAACGGCGAAGATCTTAAGAGCTAGGCAGGAAGAGAAATGGGCGCGTTTGCAGTACAAGGACGAAAACGTGAGTATTAGACCTCTAGTGTCTAGATCACGGCTAACGTTTGCAGGACCCTGAGTCTTGGAATATGTACTACGACAAGATGTTTCTTAAGGACACTAAGAATGCGCCTCAACTCAAGTCCGCCATGACCGATGACGAATACCTTGACGCCTTCAGTGCGCCTCGCATCGACCCTACTAGGATGGGTAAGAAGGTGTTGATGACGAAGCCAAAGCCGGAGAGTTCAGAGACGTCCGATGATGATGACAGTTCAAGCTCGCTCGACGACGACGATGGCGACTCTAACTGGGAGGACGAGGATGCGGAGGAGCAGACTCTGGAGAGTGAAGGCAAGGAGGGCGACACGGACATGGCTCACGTTGGGTAGTAAGGTAAGGCTTAACATGTCAGACATAAGAGAAAAGGGATTTGCTTTGCTGAGAATCTCTTTGGGATACCCCTAGGCGCTGTATTGCATTGTTCAGTGACCATACCTGATCCATAGGATCGCGCTACTCGGGCGCAGCATAGATAGCAAGATTCAACAGCCCGGGATTATTACTTGCAAGTGAATAATATCACTTCAATAGAGCGTAGAAAGCCAGCTGCGGCTATGTGGTGTCGAATATAACACCTTCAAGGGCCGGGCGGCGGAAATAACATAACAATTTGCGATATTCGTTGAGAGGTCTCACATGCTTCAAGAATCTTGTCAATGCTAGATGTGAATTGGTTCTGCATGACATCAAAAGAAAAGTGAACACATCACGATGTTTGCTTTGTGATACATCATATGCAACATGAACCAAAGAAAAAAAAAAGAAAAAAAAAGGACAGAATCGGCGATCTCTTACAACTTTGGATCACCCTACCAAGGGCAAGCTCAGAGCTCAACTCCTAGTAAGACTTTTCTTCAATTGCAGAAGACCGCATTCAACCAACTAAGCGACTGACACAAGGAAGAGCGAAATTCTTGTAGCACGTTGTGAAGTTGAACCGGTTAGAACGATCAAGTAGTAGGCGAGGCACATTTAAGACCAATGGCGAGAGGATAAGGGTTGAACCCTCGGGGGATCGAACCCCTGTACTCTGGCTGGACCGCACACCCTGTGCGATCTTTCCTGCCTACCACTAGACCATTCAGCCCGCGGTTCTGTTATATTTTAAGAAACCCCCAATGGAAATATATAAACAAACAAATAAGCGAGCTTTCTCCAGATTTTCTGGTGTTGTGGCTAGTGAATTTGAGGAGAGCACTAGCGCCGGGAAATCAAACCTTGGCACTCACAACGACCAACCATTGCGACTCGAACACAACGCTTATGCATTACTGGCGTAATCCACAGCCACACATCCAGCCCAATGACTCGCAAGTTCAAGCATCCGCATCTCGTGCGTCGTAAACCTAAACCTGGGGTACTACCTCCAGCTCGGCCTCGCAAATGCAGAAATCCGCATTTTGAACCTCGTCGACCTAAGCCAGCCTCTTCTATGCCAGAGCCGGTCTTGCCTACTTCTCCCCTAGAGCCAGTGTCTCCTCCAGCTCTAGGGTCCAGCAACTTACCAGACAACATGGCGGAACCAATGGAGCTACCAAAGACGCCACAAGAGGAACCAGATGTGCCCGCAACGAAGAAAGCATTTGTGCCTCTAGGTGGGTCTCTTGGGTCATGCCTTGAGTCATCTTAGCAGCATGCAATACAAGATAGCATGAGCTCGCTGACACTCCACCTACATACAGAGAACAACCCAGATGTAATGTCGCATCTACTTCATCAGCTTGGTCTTTCTCCATCCATAGGCTTTCATGACGTCTACAGCATCGACGACGCTGATCTTCTAGCCTTCGTACCTAGGCCTGCTTATGCTTTACTATTTGTCTTTCCCGTCAGCGAAACGTATGAGAAGTTCAGGCTGGAAGAAGATGAGGGGAAGCAGGAGTACGAGGGCTCTGGACCGGGAGAAGAAGTTATGTGGTTCAAGCAGACTATTAGGAACGCTTGTGGGTTGATTGGACTTTTACATGGTGTCAGTAACGGAGAGGCGAGGAACTTCATAGGTATGTCACTCGAGCCACTTCGCGGTAGTGACACTGAATGCTTCTATACTAGACCCAACTTCCGATCTCTCCACCCTCCTGAAATCTGCAATACCTTTGAAGGCTGTTCCTCGCGCCGACCTGCTGTATGAGTCGCAGGCACTTGAATCCGCACATCAATCCGCAGCGTCGAAAGGAGATACAGCAGCACCCTCAGCAGAAACAAAGGTGGATCTCCACTACGTCTGTTTTGTCAAGTCTACGAACAACCATCTCTGGGAGCTGGATGGAAGGAGGAAGGGTCCGTTGGATAGGGGTTTGCTGGGACGGGACGAAGACGTGTTGAGTGAGAATGCGCTGGCTTTGGGAGTAAAGAGCTTTTTGAAAAGGGAGGAGGAGGCGGGAGGTGGTGAACTGAGGTTCAGTCTGGTTGCGCTAGGGCCGAGTCTGGAATGATCTCAAGCGTCGTATGATGTCGAGTTCAAGGGTGCTAGATAAGAGTCCGATCCGTTACCGCCCGACTGGAGTTGATTTTCCACAGCATAGCCTTGGGGTATGGAAATCCATGACAGCACTCCAGTGAAATGCATGTTAATCGCCTTGCGGCACGAGAGATCTGCCTGGAAAGTCATGGTAGAATGTGTCCTGGCAACAAAAAGCTACGTGGAGAAACACATTTACTTGGCATTAACACTGAACATTGCCCATGGAACATCTCATGCTCTGCCAAAAAGAACTCAACCCATTTTATATGGTAGCTAGGTACTTCATCTGTGTTCATGGCGCTAGTCGGTGTCAGTTGAAGCCGCTAGCCACGAACGAGCTGAGATCCTCCATGCATCTAGAATAGAGGTATTTATGGTTCACAGGCGGTCACCACATCCAAGATTCTTTTCACTTCTTTCGGAATAGCTCTCTCCATATTCCAGGCAGTGTGTTCAAGAAAGAATCCGAAATGGTGAAGTAATCATACTTTTTGCCTACAATGACTATCCTAAATAACCCGGGTACGGAGGACTATATCGAGCTTACCACATTTATCATTTTCCTTTCGCGAAATATCTGGTCAACATTAGAAATCACATACAGTACAGTAGAATACAGTGATTCAAGGTCACAGAGCTAGCCGTCAAATTGAGTCCTCCCTACACGTCAAATTGAGTCATACATAGCTGTCTAGATAGCTGTTACAACGAGTCCTTTCTAGCTGTTTAGCTAGCTGTCACAACGAGTTCTTCCTAGCTGTCTAGCTAGCTGTCGCAACGAGTCCTTCCTAGCTGTCACAACGAGTTCTTCCTAGCTGTCTAGCTAGCCGTCACATTGAGTTCTCCATAGCTAGCTAGCTAGCCGTCGAATTGAGTCCTCCATACACGGCAAATCGAGTCCTACATAGCTAGCTAGCTAGCTGTTGAATTGAGTCCTCCATACACGTCGAATCGAGTCCTACATAGCTAGCTAGCTAGCCGTCGCAATGAGTCCTTCCTAGCTGTCTAGCTAGCTGTCACAACAAGTCCTTCTGTCTAGCTAGCCATCACATTGAGTCCTTCATAACTAGCTAGCTAGCTGTCAAATCAAGTCCTTCATAGCTGTTAAATTAAGCCCTCATGGTCAGACTTTCTAATGATATTTTTAACAATCTTCTGAATCAGATTAGTGTCCTGTCTTAAGTAGCTAGACCGGGTTTTTTCAGAAAACCCACTCAACCCTGTGAGAATCAAATTGGGTCAAAAATCAACTCTATATCAGATCTGATCTGACCTGATGACATGTCTATATCTAACAACTAGAATAACAATCACATGTTTAACTATTTACACTTTATCTTTTAATAGATAATTGTCAAATTTTCCATGTTAAAATCACACATGACTCACTAGTAGTAGTCTTTGGTGTTTTCACACATTAAAATAACAACAACATTAACCTCTGACAATAATTATGTTATACATATAGATAGCTAGCTAAGAAGAACTCAATGTGACAGTTAGCTAAACAGCTAAAAAGAACTTGTTGTGACAGCTAGCTAGACAGCTAGAAAGAACTCAATGTAACAGTTAGAAAGAACTTGTTATGACAGTTAGTTAAACAGCTAAAAAGAACTTGTTGTGACAGCTAGCTAGACAGCTAGGAAGGACTCGTTCTACTGTTCTGTATGTGATTTCTAATGTTAAAATCATATTTCGCGAACGGAAAATGATAAATGTGGTAAGCTCGATATAGATGGTTCCAGGTCGTAAATGAATGCGTTTAACACCGCGCAAGACGGCTACGACCTAGAACTAGACACTGATTTCCGCTGAACTGCGATTTCAAATACCGTGCCATCAAGTGCTCGGCACCGACAGCTTGGCCATGTGCAGATGTGGGACTGGACACATTGATTGCATATCAAAGTGCATTCAACGCTATGAAGTCTAGCTACGGGCCTTTGCAGGATCCAAGTGTTGAAGACTCTACTACGAAGGTATGAGCGGGTCGCTGTTTGCATTTGCATGGTAGTCCAGATGACCTTACACAAGATCTGTCTGTGCCGAACCTTGGGCTGAGTGGCTGTTCTTATGCGACCAGCAACCCGGTATATCTTGAGCTCGACAATCTGCCAGATCTTGTTGCCCGAGCCGAGCCAACCGAATGCGGGACAGATATGCAAAGAGATTGGCCAGATGTGGCGCGCTCGATCGGCACAGGGAGTAATATGCGTGGACCTGGGATGATCTACCCGTCCCGACGATGCGGTGATCCAAATGATAACCATGGTTAACTTAGAGCAAAGTTGAATGCCAAAGCGGGCATGTTTCACGACACGTCTCTGTAGCTTTTATCTTGCTCTCTCACACGCCAGATATCTGATCACAATGTCCATTCCCATTCCCACTCACATTTACTTACCCTCTTACTGATCCACTTTGTAGCTTTGGATGCTCTACCAAGGTGTCGGTCGATGCTGTTGCTGACCGATGACAGCGGACGCCTCTAAATCTATCTACATTTCAAAGTCGCCTGCAAATGGCACAACGGAAGTCTAGCCCCATCATCAACCAGTCCAAATGATATGAACGCACTATTTCCTTCCTACCTATCTCGTTTGCGCTTTCCTTTGTCACGACATTTTCCTTGCCCCTCAAAGGGAGTTATCACTCGAGGAGCGCTTTTCTACCAGGCGCAATGGCGCCGACACTTGCCAGCCTCAACTGGCAACACCATCTGCCTCCATCATACAACAATGCTGTCACACACAGTGGTCTCGGAGGCCCGTTGGAATTTACGGCAAGATTCTCACCACATCAGATCTATATTGCGCAAGCGCTGGCTCTGGCGGCTGCGTCCATTAGTGTTGCATCGAGTGTCGTTACGTTCTACTGGTTTCTGAAGATGAAACGGAACTTTCGGCATCAGTGAGTGGTTCCCATGCTGTTGAAGTGCTTCTGTAGCCGGAACTTGTTGGGTTAACAAATCTCGGTGTACAGTCTGGTCATGCTTCTAATACTGAGCGATCTGCTCAAGGCAGTGTGGTTTGTGATAGGTCCGACAGTCGTCTTTATATATGGACCTCTGCGAAGTTCGTCCGCCTACTGTCAAGCAAGCGGGTTCTTTTTGGCATTGGCCATTGAAGCGTCGGGTACGTAAAGGGTTGCTTTGAGTTACCGTCGCGGTCAGATACGGATGGACTTACCTTTCTACAGACATGGCTATCATCATGATTGCTATCAACACCGCCTCCTTTATCTTTAGCCCAGCTACATCGTTAGGACAAGGCGGCCTCTACCGCTATCGTTGTTATGCCTACATCCTCTGGGTGGTCTTCCCTCTCGTTATGGCTAGCCTCCCATTCGTCAACCCTAAAGGAGCCTTTATATCGCAAGGAGGCTTCTGTTATATTCAAGTACGGCCTTTCTGGTACCGATTAGTGCTGAGCTGGATTCCGCGTTATCTCATCTTCTTTTCGATAATCTGTATCTACATCGTCATATACATATACGTCCACTTCCAGTTCAGAGGCTTCATGGCGGACAATGCACACTCGCACAAGAGTCGTGGTACATGGCTTCAAGAGGGCAAGAAACAACAGGATGATACGATCGATCTGGTACACCGTAGAGATCAGCGGAGCCCACCTCCAACACCCAAATTGGTCCGTCATGGCTTACTGCCATCGTCAGAAGAAGGTTCAATCGGAACGCTGGAAAGTCGAAGACAGTCCACCATATCGGCTTCCGTCCACGATACCTATAATGCCACACATCCCACAATTCGCAGACCAGACCCTATAGCCGCACCAACACCAGCCCCATGGGGTTCTTTTATCCTCAACGCCTCCACACCAGCACTTCAACCGGCAAAGGAGGGACCACAACCATCCGGTATCCGTTCGGAAGTGAACGACCGCAGCGCCTCCACTAGTCCCGACTCCTCACATACCAAGGACTCCCGCAGCGTCATAAACTTCCTTCAAGCGCTCAAACACCCCTCGCCCGCCCAACTCCGCAACCGAGCACCCACCCCTCCGCCAGAACCCCTTACGGCCGTCACCCTCGTCGACTTCCTCGACGGCCCCGATCTCGGCCCCGATCTCGCCAACGAGCAACTGCGCAAGCGCCGCCAACACGTCCAGCGCCAGCTGAAATTCCTTTTCATCTACCCAACCGTCTACATGCTCATGTGGATGGTCCCCTTCGCATCGCACTGCCTTCAGTATTCAGACTACTACGCCTCACACCCGTACTTCGCGCTGTCCAGCTCCGTAACGGTCATCATCGCCCTGCAGTGCGCGGTCGATTGTCTGCTTTTCTCGAGCTGGGAGACGCCGTGGAAGTATATACCCGGCTCGAAGGGGACGTTTTGGGATAGTTTTCTGTTCTGGAGGCACGGTGCGAGGGGCCGGGACGGAACGGATCGTCTTGCACAAACCCCAACAGCACCGGCCGGAGGTGGAGCCGGACCGATGGCGGACGTAAGGGGTGCGTTTTTGAGAAGGGATTCGGAGATGAGGAGGGCCGGCGAGGTCCGAGCTGAGGAGACCAAGAGGAAGATCAATCTTGCGAGGAAGGGGCGAAAGGGTGAAGAGAGGAGCTGGTGGGATGTGGAGGGGAGGTGGAGGAAGGATAGCGTGCTTTTGGGTGTGAGGACTGGGTTGGGTGGAGATGGGGCGAGGGATCGAGCGGCGAAGGGAAGGCAGGACAAGGAAAAAGCCGCGTGGGGCTCGGAGGAGAGGGCGAGAAGCGGCCATCATTGAAGGGGGGGATGGGAGTGGAGGGGTTTGATTTTGAAAAAGGAGGAAAAGCGACAGTGGTAATTCGAATGTCTCTCTTTTAGGTGGTAGACCTTCCCGGGAACAGACATACCATACCCCGGCAAACACCCTTTGGTGGCATAGCGTGGAAGGGCGTTTCGTCCCTCGGCATAGAGTACAGGCACGGGCTACAGGCTACAGCACATCCGCATTGGAAACGCGTCTCTCAGGAAAATTGTTGATATCGAGCATCTTTAGCAGACTGGGTAGAACGATAGAACGATAGAAAAATGGAACATCAACCGATCAACCGCTTGAAAGATCGGTCTGGATGCGAATTAGGCAAAACCCACCTTCTTCTCCCCTCAAAATACAACGACAAACCACCGCTTCGGTCTCGGCACTTCCGAATGCCGTTTTTGAGTACCATTCCGTCCGATAGACGACGGAAGATGTCCCGACACCGATCCCAACACCACACCAGAAATCCCTTCTCGGACGTCTTTTGTTTTGTGTCCTTTTGTGTCGTTTCCTCTCCGGGGCCTCGAAAGCTGCCCGAGCCTATGCGCGCATCTGTTGAATACTTATACGCAGATACTCACTCTACATATCAAGACCTCGCAAAACACAGACGTGAAAGAAAACGGATGATGTTTCCCTCCGCTCTGGCTTCCTTTGCGGGCTATACTTATGCCTAACCTTTCATGGAAGGAAGAGGAGAGGAGAGGAGCGGAGAGGAGAGTAGGTAGCGCTAACTCTCAGATACCCCACTTATCTAGTTTTTCACTTTTCTTCTTGCCGAGTGGGGCTGTTATTGTAGCTGGCTTTTTCTTTTTCTTTTTCTTTTTCTTTTGCGGGTTGATTGTGATTGCGTGATTGTGACTGGAGGATTCGGTGAACGCAGTGGGTTACGGCGAGGAAGACGGATGTTCTGGGTATCTAGCGTTGTTTCTGAGAAGGGATCTTTGCGGTTGGTGAGTTGGTGAGTTGAGCGGGTAGGTTTCTTTGAATGGTCTGTCTGTCTGTTTGTCTGTTGGTAACTTGGTATGGCTGTGTGTGTGTGTGGTTGGGAATTTGGGAAGCGGGGGTTGAGATTGAGATTGAGGTGAGGTGAGGTGCGTGGTGTGGAGGTTGGTTGAGTTCGTCGGTATGCTGTGTTCTGGTGGGGGATTGTTTTCTTGGCTGGGTGGAGGGAGAGGAGGGGATGAGTGGTGTGATTTTAGGGCTTTCGGCAGGGGGTGTATGAGTATATTCTGTGCATCTGTGTAGAAGAAGTGAGTAGATAGTTTTAATCATCTCGATGATATGACGATGGTCAGGGCTGGATTGGTAGCTTTCTGGATGGACAATAGAGTTCCGATTGCAGAGTGGAGTGAGATTCGCCGGGCGTTCATGTGGCCTTGGGAATCGCCGCAGACGTCTATCTATACTGCGTCTTTGTATTCTCCTGCGCCTTCTTCCACTTCCTAATCATCTCGCTCTCCGTCCATCTCGTCTTCCGCATCATACTCCTCATCATTGTCCGCTCGCTCAATCTCGTCTTCTGCCTCGTACTCCTTGTCATCTGGGTCACGCTCCTCGTCTTCCTCGTCATCTGCTTCCTGCTCCTCCGACTCCAAACCCTCGGTGTTCTCGTCTTCCTGTTCTTCCGCTTCGTCCTCGTCCGCCTCCGTGTCTAACTCCGTCTCACTGTCCAGACAATAGCTGCTCAACCCCTTAACATCCCTCGCCGCCGGCACCTTCACACTCGCAGGATCCACATTCCTGTAACACCCCAGATATCTGCCCTTAGCAGCCGGCACATACCGCTCGCCAGTCTTCAATCCCATCTTCATCCTCAAACCTTCCACGAAATCTCGCTTGAAACACTCATTGCAGCACTCTTTGTACAGATGGCATCCGCAAGGTAGGTAGTCATCGCCGTCAAACCCAGTAGTCAAAACGTTTTCGTCAAAGGAGGTGTCGCTATCCCAATCTTCATGGCCATCGTCCGAGTCCGAGTCTTCGTGGTCTTCGACATTCGCTTCTTTGAAGATGCCATCATCGCGGAATCCGCAACTTTCATTCCTACTACACCCAGCAGTATGGAGACTGAAGCTTTCGAGGCCTTTGATTTGGGAGAGAGCCTTGGCCCAGGGTAAGCCAAGGCAAGAGAGGTCACTAGGGCACTCCTTGTTGCAGGGAAAGCAGCAATCCTCTACGACTAGACAGAGTTGCTTGAGAGACATCTCCTCTGTCAAGTACACACACAAAGATCCCCAGCCAAGGGACTCGATATTCCGTCGGTCAACGTGAATGTAGAGCATCCGCACCGCTCCACGAGCTAATTCTTGCAAACGGAAAAAGAAGTCCTTGATTTCGAGCATGCTGCGGTGGCTATTGATCATGTAGAAGAAGAAGGTCTTGCTACCGTATAAGAAGGACGTTGCTTCTGCGTAGATAGCTTTGTTGAGATAGAGAATCTGCAAGTGAAGACCGGCGCGAACCACGGCCCGAGGTACACCACCAGAAGTGGTCAGCTGATTTCCTGCGCGGATGGCGATAATATCGGATGGTGTGCTGAGAAGGTAGCCGTAGATCTTGTTACGGAGCTCTGGAGGAAGCTTTTCAAAAGGAAAGGTCAGAGCAGCCCGGTTGAGACGGCGAGCATGACGGGTATCGTAAGTGTGCATTGGCAAAGACGGATCCGTGTTGACGGCGAGAGCTTCGAGGTTCTCTGTATTCAGCTTGGTCGTTGAAGGCTTCGAAACACGACCGGCTTTTGGTGCTTTGAGCTGGCTTTTGGCAGATGTAGGCTTTGACTTGTTCGATTTTGCGATGGTGTGCAAAGTAGCTGGTGCTGTACAAGTGAGCTTCAGATGACGAGATGGACTTGTTCGAGTGAAGCTACCTGAACTCGACTTCTCTGCAGTTTCGGTTGACTGAATTGCTGTGTGTTTATTGGCTACAGTCTGTCTTGATCTGCTGCTCTTACGGGGAGCCATGTTCGCGCGAGTGGTTATTGTGGTGGTGTTTAGAGGATTATGAAAGTTAATATAGTTAAAATGTTAAAGCTAGAGCTACACAAAGCAAAGATAGAGGATAACACCTCGTGTTAAGTTACCTCCTGAGGTGCATATCCGCTGTCAGAGGTAGTGAGTCTTGAACAGCAAGACTTTAGAGTCGAAAGATCTCAGCTGCAACCACACAAGGGAATCTACCTTTGATAACTCAGGAAATTCCATATTCAGCCATTCCCTAATCAAGGGCTTTGTACCCCTTTACGGGGGAGAAAGACCTCCGTCCATAGTTCGCTGGCTTCTCCAAGGAAGTACGTCAAGCTAACATCTGCCATTCCTGCTTCTTGACCACCAGCTATAGTCTCGAGCTGAGACATGATATTCTCCAGACTAAATGCCTTACCAGTGGCCTGTGTAGCTCCAGCTTCGAGCATGATGTTGACGATGTGTATGTGAAAATGGTAGTACGTGGGTTGATCTAGTAATTCCTTGAGCGACAGTATATATGATTGGCATGGGAAGATATCTTGAATCACTTACAGTGCACATACAGCTTCAGCATATCGTCCTCCATCTCCGGATACAGCTTCACAGTAGCGTCCAACAACTTTTTCCGCATGTGCTTCAACCACACCACATGAGTCTTCTTCAAATCCCTCAGACTCCAAATATCTCTCCTTTCCACCAATGCCAGCAGGTGCAAACTCGACATCGTCTTCCGATCCCAATTCAAATCCGGTAGCATCAGAAACCCTTCCCCATCTTCCCCCTTTCCTTCATGGTCCCTGAGAATGACATCTTCTTGCTCGGTCCGGCCTTCGATGATGTTCCACACCCAGTTCAACCGCCCTTCCTCCCTCTTGCGCTGCATGTACGGCCTTACATGATCTTTATATATATCTGGACTCTCAGTCACCATTCGAACTCCTTGCGGAGAGTACTTCTTGACATGCTGCTCCGTGCAGGGGTAAATCAGATTCAGCTTGAGGTCAGGTGCTGCTCCTGATGGACAAGAAGATGCTAGGTACCAGTGATAGACGTCATTGGCCCCTAGGTTCTTAATGTTTGCAAGAGAGGCATGAAATGCTGTTAACGCACTCGTGTCGCTGGGGAAAGCAGCACGCTCAGCCGTCAGCAGCGCAGGTTTCGAATCGATGCTGCCCAAGAGCGTGATACGACGGCCGCCTTGATCTGAGCGCGAAGGTACAAGTCAGCTGTTTCCATAGGGCATGGTGACTGGCAGAGTAGACCTTGATTCAACAGCTTCTCTAACCTAAAACCGGGGATTAACTCTTCGATTTCGGATACTGTATGAGTGTCGTCACCCATGGTGCACTGCGGACTCCAGTGCGGACCTTCCAGAGCATGTTCAGAAATAACTAGTCGAGATGTTCATGTGCAGGCTTCGGGAAGTTCCACAGCTGTCCGTCTCTCACCACTATACATAATAACCGGGAACACATTCAGTTTCATTGCATCTGTCGCCATGATCAAATGTCTCTTACTTTGCGGCAGGCAGCCTTGCTATAGCTTCAGGCTGATTCAGCTTCTGCTTTTGAACTTTCCGCATGATTCGTGATGGATAATTGTTGTAGAAGCACTTCTTAGTCTTTCAATGCCGCGAAGGTCAACACAATACCTTCATATGAAGCATATCTAACGCCACCGTTGTGCTATGTGTACAGCTCACCTCCAAAGTCATTCAGACCCACAGAGCCGTTAGGGTTAGCGTACAAAACCAGCATCAGTATAAATCCACAACCTGTCCATTAATGCACCCCATTGGCTCCTCCACCACTCAGCCCCTCTAACTCCTCCCTCCTCGCCCTAAACAGCTCCTGTGCCTCCCTCTCCCTCCGACTTAAAGATGTAACCTCCTCCCTCAATGCCTCCAAGCGCCTTGGAATGGCCGCCTCCTCCGCGATTTGCAGCGTTCCGAAGGTATCCAATTCCATCTTCGCTTTTTCCAACGCTTCTCCAGCCTCGACGATTTTGCTTCGAAGCGTCTTGGCACGCTGCTGGTAGCCGCCTAGATGGAGGGCGAGCTTGGACTCAACTTTGTTGCCTTTCTCGGCATCGGCGAGGATAGCGTCTTGTATGTTCTGCAGATTTTTAGTGTATCTGATGATGGTAGAGGGCAGGAATAGGGCTGGTACATACATCAAAAGCTTCGACCATGAGCTGATGCTCGTCGACCTCATCCTCGCCATAGCCTGCTAGCCCAGGCAACTGAGCAGACCCGTGTAGCTCCATCCACGCCGCTTCAAACTCCCCTGCACCTTTCTTCGCAGCATCTGGCGGCAACTCGAGTGAGATTTCCATTCTCGCGTTGTCCAGGGCATCATCTTCGAACACCTCAAGGGGCTTCGATGTACCATTGACTTTCGTCCCAGGTGCAGGATATTTGAGTGCGTCGTTGGCAATCAGTAGAGCCATTTCCTTCGCAACGGCAGTCTCAATGGGACCTGTTATATCCGAAGCATTTCTGAGGAGCGAACCGATATCTACGACCGAAGGCCTGGGTAGAGCTCGTTGTAGCACCTGCGTCCGTCGCCTCAACTCCGTGCGTTCGGCAGCTTCTCGGATTTCTCGACTCCGTCGGTCACGCTCAGCAGCGTCTTCTTCGGACAGCTCAACGTTGCCGTTAGTTTCTTGCTGCTCTTCTGGCAACTCGAACTCCCAATCCGTCTCCCTCGGCTCTGGTAATGATGCGAACCTACACTTGCTCAGCTCCACATCTTCGAGGACGTTTCATTAGCAAGTAAATGGGTACATACTGTGACTTCAATTGCTGCCTTATGGCCTGCTCCCTCAGCTTCACTTCCCTTGGCGTGCCTTCTACCAGCTGCATGGCACCAGCATGATACCCATCCTGGTTGATCGCAAAATTATCTCGCGGTGTCCGCATTGGAGTAGCCCCTGGAGCAAGAGGTGTTCGCAGAGGGGTTGCACTAGCACCGTTCGTACCACCTTGACGAAAAGGAGTCGCCATTGGGTTCGGCGTAGCCATAACCTGTTTCCTCGGGGTGACTCCGTCGAATCCAGTAGACGCACTCCCCTCATGCAACGGCGTGTTCTCACCACCAAGCAATGACGACTGCGTCTCCGTCAACGCTCGGATATTCTTAATCTCGTTCGCGATACGATCCTCTTTTGGAGCCGCCCTCGGTGTGCGTATTGGCGTGCCTCCAACAATGCCAGTATAGTTTCCAATCAATCCCCTCGTAGCCTCATTCTCACTCCCACTTGCCATCCGATTCGCTTGCGCCCCAACCATCCCCATCTTAACAATGTCCTCAAGCTCACTTTCGCCAACCTGTGGCGCCGGCAAAACCAGAGAGCGTCTCTTACTACTCTGCTCAGCCTCCCTGATCTTTTGCATCTGCCCCGCCTTGGCTGCAGCAGCAAAAGCCGCCGAAGGGCCATTCTTCTCGCCTTTCCTCCTCTTCCGATCAGGATCTTCGTCCTGATCTCCCTTGCGTTTATTCGCCAATTGTTGCTTTCTGGGATCGAAAGCTTCTCGTTGTCTCTCGTTGCGCTCCACCTCATCCTGTGTATCATAAAAACCAGGCACGGCTGGCTTTTCGAATGGCACATCGGCATTGTAGTCCATTTGCCCCTTCTTGCGATTAACCACTTTGATGTTGATCCCTGCATTCTTGAGCTCGCGGCGCTTTTGAAGGACCGCCAGGCGTCGAGACTCCTCAAGCTGGCGCTCTCGTGCTTTCCTTTTAGCTTTTTTGCCCTGTGTGTTAGCTAGACGAGCTCGAGCTTCACTCAGCATCTCCTTTTCGTCTTCGTCCAGATCTATTGTATCAGGGCGGGCCGGCTTGGACTCGGGATCTGGATCCAACTCTCCAGGTCTGCCTCTGATCAGCAAACCATCGTAACTCAGTCTCATATATTATTCGTAGACACACCTTAGCCGCCTAACATCATCTGCGCTCGGCGCAGCCGTCTCTCCACCATCTGGCCCTCCCAATCCCAATTCATCATTCTCCTTCGCCTCGGCCTCATCTAACAGTTTCTGATACCGCTCTAGACACTGCGTCGCTGTGCGTCCGACGATGGGGGCAATAGTGCGCCATTGCGTCGGCATTAACTTGGCCAAGTGCAGCAACTTCTCGTCCTCCTCTTTCGACCACTCGATCTTTCGAATACCTGGGTCCAGCCATTCCGACCAGCGCGCTTTGCATTGTTTGGGTGTCTTGCGCGCAAGTAGAGATGATACGCGGGCCCATTGGTTCAGACCGTATTTTGAGACTATATACTTGATGAGCACATACTACTTGATGAGCACATACTTGATGAGCAACGAACTCACCGGAACTTTTAAGTATCTCGTCTTCGATGTTTGACCTGTAGCATGCAAGATTCAGCATAGAGCAGCTCGAAGGGTTCGCCGTTGGAATGACTTACCACACCCCACCTTTGACAACAGGCATCTTGGCGTTTGGAGTTGACTTTAGGTGATACAGTCGTAGATGCTGTATTTCTTACCTCGAAATCGGAAGATGCAATATCGCGCTTCTTAATGCTGACTCAGCAGCCCCATAGTTAAGGTAGCTTATACCTAACGTAGGGTTTTGAGAATTCTTCAAACTCACTGCTCTGAAATTCTGCACTACACACAAGGACTATGCTGTTACGAGTCTCAGGGACGGCGAGGCTGAGGACCGTCTCTGCTAGATTCCTAGTCTCAGCACGCGCTACAACTACTGTCTTACCAGTCAGGCACGCCTCCACCCAAACCCCAGCGTCTTCCAAAGACCAACAGGCTCAGGTAAACCTTTCACCGTTTGCTCTACCGCGACCCCTCATCTGACTTTAAACTACGAAGCACAAGCGGGACGAACCGCCACAGAATGCAGAGCAAAAGCCGAAGCACAAGACCGTGGCAGAATTAGACGAAGAGCTGCGTCTGAAGTTAGAGGGCATATCTGGTGATGGAGGGGCTGCGGGTTTGGAGCTCGAGGATGGAAGGCCGGTAGCCATGAAGAGAGGGGTGAAGAGCAACATGTTTAGATTGATTTGAGAGGCAATGGGCCCCTTGATAGTGAATGTATCGACTGTGTACTGTGCCACGGTGGGAGGCGTTTGGGTGGTATGGACGTCAAGACGATCGGAATATGTCATGACTAGGAAGAAATTGTACTGAGGAGGCGTTATAAATGGCTTTCCAGGCATATGCATCAACATTTCTGAGCGGGAGTTCGATATCTTCTACTTCCAGTTGAGTACAATCAAGGAAACTGGAAAGAGATGGGCCGAAGGGTGATACAGAGCAACACCTGTCAGATCCGAAGCCTTCGCTATGATCTACCGGGCAAACTGTGTCTCTGAGTCATCTCTGAGGGAACTCCATACCGCACCTTTTCGTTCCTTCAAGGCTTGCGTCAGTTCATCACATAGCTCATAAACATTTAGTACTTGCCTACCAGTCTCCTTCCAAGGGGAATCGCGTACTCACAAAATGAGATGACCATGAAAGTCCTAACCTCTATAACTTCCTCGATGTAACCGAAGTGCTTCCTGCAACTCCCTGCTCCGACCCAACCCTGTCCTAAATGCCTTCAGAAGAACGTTTTCAAGTCCTTGGGCACATTCGTCATCTCATGCGCAACGACCTGCTCTAGCCTCCCTCCAGCCGTGGGAGGACAGGATCCTGGATTTGCTCCTTTTGAGTTCCAAAAGCCCTCTTATTTGGCTTTCCACAATGCCTTGTGAAGTTATAAGGTATCCACTATTGCAAGTGAGCATCGTTGAATGAGCAGGTCATTCCTGATAGCTTCATAGACTCAGACTTGACAGTCGATGAACACCTCACATTTCATGAAGCGGACCATGTACTGTCGAAGAAGCGCCATTTGGCACCCAATTGACCTCCCAATTAAACTTGAGTACCTCATCTCCCCATGACCACCAACCTGCGGTGAGATTCCGTGCAAACACCTCTAGAGCTCGGTAACAATATGAGTTTGGCATCAGTGGTTCGATAAGCTCCTTCAGACTTGGTTTCCTCGAATGCAAATCTGGGACTCCACAGATGATCCTTGTCGTTACCACAAAGTGCTCTGGATCTGAGTTCTCAATACTCTGAGAACGCAGTTTCCTTCCCAGGAGTAGGATTTCATAAGGTCTTCTCCATAGTCCATCAAGCTCCGTGACCGGTTCGCCGTGTATGGTGGTCTTCACCCAAGTCCACTCCTCCACGAGCTGCACGCCCCAATTCTCGAATGCTGTAAGTACATTCCTTCGAGGCTCATCCTTGTTAGTAATCCAGATACCCACAAGACCACCTGGAGCGAGGTGCTCTCCAAGCACTGCTTGGATCGAGTCCCAGGGATCATTGTGATCATGTTCCGAGGTTCTATATTTCTTGGATCGCCGGACGGAACGATTCGCCCATGGAGGATCTGCGATGACGAAGTCAAACTGGCCCGCACCAGCTGACGATGAGTGTTTGGAGAGATGATTGTTCGCTGCATTGACAAAGGTTTGAAGAGAGTCTTCAACGGAAGACAGAATGAAACTGGACAACGGTGGGATTCTGTAATAGTATATCGTATCTAACGTCATCGTGATGGAAATATCGTAGTCGTTACGGACTACGCAATTACAGATGGACGACAAGTCCGCGAAGTGGTTGTCGTTCTCATCATAGGTAGACCTTAGATGTATTGGGGACTGTATAGAACCCAAGGGCCAGAAAGCCGTCTCGTTACGAACAGGGAAGTCCGGCTCCAATGGTCTTTGTCCAGGAGCTTCATCTGATGCTGGAATTCCAGTAGTAATCTCAGTAGATTTGCGCTTCCGTGGTTTAGATTCATCAACCTTAATAGGGGAGGTATAGCGTGGGAAGCACCATTCTTCCTTGTGAGTCTGTCTTATTTCCTGAAGAGCGATTTGTATGTGCTTCTGCATAGTGAAATGGACCTCTTGCCCTTCAAGGCTGGTCCGTTGCAATACCTTTGCCCGAGCTACTTCGGATTTTGGTTCGGTGGAAAGGTATGGCTGGCGCAGAGGCTTGGATGAAACAAGAACATCAAGAATAGGGGACCCGGAACATGTCTGTGCTCGAGCAATCGACGTTGGGATGTCGATGAGAATGACGGTCCTCGCATGGTTCTGATATAGAATAGCGGTCTTGGCTGGTGAATCCGCCATAGTATCAGAGGGCAACTTATAAGCAGATTGGTAAAGCTTTGGGTTCGATTTCCATTCGTTCGTCGGCCCTAAATATGATTCCTGTGTGCGCGACCATGATGACCTTTACGATGGAGTAAATATGGAGGATTGCAGGTTGATGTCGGTACTTCGGCAACTGTACTCCGCAAACCGTCACTACATAAGCATGTGCCTGCTTTTACTGCCCTTGCCGGCTTTGGACGGCATAATTCTATGGATCTTAACAATATTCGCTGCGAGGTCTTCATGTGCCAACCAGCACGCTCACGTATTGACTGCAGATAGAATTCGTCGGTGGGAATGCCCCCGACCCTCGCAAACCATGCCTCTGCATCAATTCAATCCGCACGATCACCCGAGATGGAAGTCACACTCCCCTCGACAACGCGAGAGAGAGGAGAGCCAGCAGTCTGTCCTACGGATGATGATACAATAGCACCAAGACGGGCGGGGGACTCGAAGAAGGTCGACAAACGCAGTCTGGACTATATCTTGAGGAGTGGACTTGCTGGTGGAATGGCAGGATGCGCCGTATGCGTGCCCCATCGCAAAAAGCTCCCTTCTACTGGAGGATCGCGGGGCTATTGAAAAAGCTGTGCTAACGATGTTTTGTTTAGGCCAAAACAATCGTTGGCCCTCTCGACCGCGTTAAGATCCTCTTCCAGGCCTCAAACCCCCAATTCGCAAGATATACTGGCTCCTGGTTTGGCGTCGTGACCGCCATGCGAGACATCAACCGTCAGGACGGTGTACGGGGTCTCTTCCGGGGCCACTCCGCAACCCTCTTACGCATTTTCCCCTACGCCGCCATCAAATTCCTCGCCTACGAGCAAATCCGCGCCGTCATTATAAAAGACAAATCCCAAGAAACCCCCTGGCGGCGCCTCATCAGCGGCTCTCTCGCAGGCATCACCTCCGTCTTCTTCACCTACCCCCTCGAAGTGATCCGCGTGCGTCTCGCCTTCGAAACAAAACGCGACTCCCGCTCCTCCCTTTCTAGCATCTGCAAGCAAATCTACCACGAACGGCCCCACGTACCACAACCATCTCCTTCCGCAATATTATCTTCCTCTGCCTCACTCCCAACCGCTGTAGCCTCCAATATCACCTCCACATCGGCAACCCTCCAACAAACCGTAACCCCGCGCTCCGGCCTCGCCAACTTCTACCGCGGCTTTAGCCCCACCCTCTGTGGCATGCTCCCCTACGCCGGCATGTCCTTCTTAACCCACGACACCGCCTCCGACTGGCTCCGTCACCCCTCCATCGCCGCCCACACAACCCTCCCCAACCCATCCTCCCAACTCCAACCTCCCAACAATCACAAACCCCCACCGCTAACCTACTGGGCCGAGCTCCTTGCCGGAGGTTTCGCAGGCCTTGTCTCGCAAACCGCTTCCTACCCTCTCGAAGTCATCCGGCGCCGAATGCAAGTCGGCGGCGCGGTGGGCGACGGGCATCGGCTCGGCATGAAGGAGACAACGGGCAGGATATGGCAGGAGAAGGGGTGGAGGGGGTTTTGGGTCGGGTTGACAATTGGGTATTTTAAGGTCGTGCCGATGGTGGCGACGAGTTTTTTTGTTTATGAGAGAGGGAAGTTGTGGTTGGGTATATAGCATGAATGAAGAGGGAATGAAGAGTGGTTGGGATGTGGGTGGTTTTTGTGCATGCTGCGTGGGCATTGAAGCGGCGTTTTGGTTTCGCGATCCTGGTGAGACGTGCTGAAGTGCTCAATGGTCAGCTCCAACATATTACTTTACAGATATAAACATTCCTTGGTTCAGAATCATGATGAGCCTCAACCAGTAGAAAATCGCGCTCTCGTATCATGGCACGGAATGGAGGTAGAAGAACGTAAATACTGACCCCTACGCCAATCGCTATGCATGTTATCCAAAAATCTGATCACAAGACCTGAACACAAAAGTATCCATGCGCAACGAATTCAAACCATGACCCTCCTCAACCCCTCCGTCCCTCCCAAAACCCTCCTTCCAGTAACCGCACATCTTCCCCTCCCACTCTCCCATCTTCCCTCTCTTGATCTACCAACCCCCTTCTCGCCTTCCACATCTCTCCCATCGCCCTCGCCATCGCCATCGTCATCCTCCACCCACCCCTCTTCACCACCACCCTGCCCCTCCATAAAAGCAATTTGTCTGTCATGGCTTCCATCGACCCACTTGTAGATACACGTATAGCAGAATACATACCCCGTCTGTGCCGCTGTGGCCGTGACGATGGGATGCAGGCAGATAGGGCAAAGGAAGGATGTCGAGGACGTAGGTGGCGGAACTGTGAGGATGGAAAGGAGAGATTTAGCGTCGATGGGAGGTTTGCGTCTCGCTGATCTGGGCGGTTTCTCAGGCTCCTTACCGGAAGACATGGTGGATATAGTCGTAGGTTTGCTGGCTGGTGATGATTTCTGCGAAAGTGGGAGACCGGAGATGATAGGCGGTGGGAGTTCCAGTCCCTCGGCCGCTTTGCGGGAGAGTTGGCGGGCAAAGTCAGATGCGTGCCACCATTCAAGGAATTTGAGCGCGAAGATGGAGGTTGGGAGGAGGATCTTCAAGCTTGAGAGCAATCGCGGATAGACTGTCGTCGCCAGTACTCTCGGGCTGAATATACTCGTTGTTTCGCCGGGTCTCGCTCCGGGTCCTCCAGCTGTTGCAGGCTTTGGCTCCATCGCTAGCGCTATGGCGCGGTGGTCTGCCTCACCTAGTCTTCGCATGCGGGTTCCGATGAGCCAGAGGAAGGGCGAATGGTATTTCGAGCCGTCGAAGAGGTAGGCAAGGTTGAAGGCGAGGAGGGAGAAATAGTAGGCTGCGTTGACACTTGGATAGATGTTTCGCAGGAACCATTTGTAGTAATACATTATCCTCTGCCTGATTGTCGCATCTGGGGAAAGGGCATCGCGGTTGTAGCTTGGACCTAGCAGAGTTGCTCGAGGGGCGTGGATATCATAGCTCTCGTCGAGTTTACGCTTGAGGTATGGCAGGCCCACCATAACGGCCAAGTTCTTCCAGACATCACTTGTCCTCAGGCTCAGGGTTTCACGGACAAGGCCTGGGGCACCGAGTTGAGCGCGCGGTACTTCGCCGCCTTTGGTGCGGAGAACACGCTCGCGCTTAAGGCTATAGAAGTTCTCGGTGAAGCCGCCGCCGTAGGTAAGAAGGTAGTGGCGCTCAACAAGGAGCATGAGGAGAGCGTAAACCTCATCGAAAGAGTTGAGGATACGCAGAAGGTAGCGGGGCTGACGGTGAGTAGCTAAGGCGAGGAGATAGCGAAGGGAGGGTGGAAGGAGGGCGGAGAGCTGTTGTTCGGAGAGAAGTTCTATGGATGATTAGCCTAAGAGGTAGGACGTAGGTTGAGGGCGTTGACGTTGCGAGCCGTAGGGGTGATACATACCGAACAGTGATGGTTTGTGGTCATCAAAGCCATTTTGGAGACTTGACATGAATTCCATTCTGTCATCCCATGCCTAGCATGAAGCTGCAGACTTGGGCACTCCACAATGGTAATAAAACCGCCGGGTGTTGGTTGAACCTAACGAAGCACGGTGGGCCGAGGCTTTGTCCGTCGGGTTGAGCAAACCGAGCAAACATTAGCCACAATAACATCCATACCTTATTGCATCGATACTTTGTACTCTATGCTTGAAATACCATAGTGTTCATAGTCGTCTCACGGCTAATTCGAAGGAGGATACATGTTGAGCGCAATACCAGTAACAGCACAATGTTCTACAATGCTAACCTTATGCCTCATGGTGGACCCCTCCCCAAGGCGTTTCATGCAATGCGGACTCACATCTCAGCCAAAGAGGGACCCATTCTCCCTTTACATCAGGGTCCCGGCCGGCATCTGCCTCGATATTGGGATCTACTACCAGCAAACATTCCATCACCGCCTTTGCCACTTTCCCTTCCAGCTTGATTGGAGGGTGTTCCCTCTCCATTTCTGGTATCCAGGCTCTCAGTGTTTGCATGCAGTTGATCTGATGCTTCGTTTCTGCCATCACGCCGAACATATACGCGTACAGTGCCGCAGACCTGGGACGCATACGTCTTGCAATGTCTCGCCAGAATTCCCAAAATCCAGTCCGAAGTACTTCCTTAGCATAAAGCCGCAGCATTCGAATGCACGAGTCATCCGATGTATATTCAACATCGAATGTGTTCATGAGCTTCCGCAATCGTTCTTGCGCGGTATTGGGCTCGCGAAAGACGCCGATTGAATTGCCGTACATCCGTCCACCGCGTCCTGAACGGCGTGACGGCTTCACAATACCTACAGCTTCGTGAAGCATTACAGATGCCTCCTCTGTCAAGCTATGAGAGCCACGGTGGCTCAACTCTTCGAGGAGCTCCACGGCAATGGTCATGTCGATAGGAGAAAACCAGTCAGTGTCGCTGCCACGTTTGCCGGGTAAAGAAATGGCGCCATTCCGGAGCAAGGTCGTTTTCAAAGCTTTCGTGAGAGTGATCTCAGACACATCAACGCCGGCTTTTCGCATCTGTCCAAGGATCTGCGTCAACATGGATTTTGGATAGCCGGGATGAGCGAGCTCCATGGCGCAGCACAGGAAATTGATCTTAGGTTCCCACTGAGACGTGCGCCGGACTCTCGAGAAAGTTTGATAGAATGATGAAAGAAAGGTGGTTGATGACGGATCATTGGCACCTTCTCCTAAAGCCTCCAAAGCTGCATCTCTCGGAAGATTTCTTAGATGCTTGAGATGAGCTTCAAGCGATAGTATATTCGCAAGATCGCCAAAACTGTTGGGTTGGGTTGAGTTGGGAACAGCTCCTTGCAGCTTTTTATCGACCGACTCGTGGTCCCCCTTCTCGGTAGAAGAAAGCGCAGCGTTAAGTTGCAGATTCTCGCTGTCAAAGACTTGCTGTAGCCTCGGCTCAACGCTGGCTGAATCCAGATTTTGGTAATGGACAAGACTCTCATCGCCAGCATCTTGTTGACCAATCCCTGCGCTAGAATGTAGAGCTCTGATTTGCAACTGATTCAATGGTTTTGGCCGCAGATGACTAAAAGCAGCAGAAGGGGACAGATCAGAGGTCATGCCAATCTTGACGCGAGTGGGTTGACCCACCTCTTCACCACCTGGTTGTTCCGGGTCGCTTTCGAGCTTCTTTGAATGCCTCTTGGCTTGCCTCCTCAGCATACCTCCCCACAACTCTTCTAGTTCGAGCTTCCCTCTCTTCTCTTCCGTAAGCATCTGAATTACAATCTTCACGCCTCCAGCTCGTGACCCGAAGCCCACGAATTCGATTGCCTCCGCTGTCTCTTCCTGCGCACCTTTTCCGCTCTCAACAGTGCCCACATTCACGCAAACCCACCCTGTCCTTACCCCATCGTCTGCGTTACTACTCTCTGACGAGCCGACACTACCCAGTAGTTTTGCTCTCCTTGCTTTCCTCCTCATCTTGAGCTTCAGCTCATTCCTTCCCAGAAGGCCATCAGCAAAAGGATTAAGCTGATAAGTGCTCCGCAGCCAGCGGCAGAGACGGTCAGCAGAGACATGTAGATGTCTTTCGCTTCGCGCAGTGCCAAGAACCATGAGGAGGTTCGCACCAAGAGCTGGCGGCGGATCCAGCTGTCTCAGATCGAAGAGCGATAGATCGTCAAGACCCAAATCAATAGAAATATATCTTAGCAGCGGTTCAACTATTGGTGGAGGATCAGCCGGAATGTCAGGCAGTCGTTGCCGGTCCGACAGCGGGTACGCTAGAGGCTGTGGTGTTTCGACTTGGAGATACCAGGGTACTGGCGCATCACTGGCGACAGAAGGATCTACGGCGTTCTTCCCTTCGTTCAGGATTTCAACTCCATCGTCTGCAACACCGGAGCTGCCTTGTCCAGCCAGCACGTTTGACGCCCGCCATGGTAGAGCAGAGAGAGCCCTAGACTGCCCGACGTGTCGTGTCGAGTTCTTGCTCTGTGGTGGAGCAGTAAGAAGACGCTGTGGATTGAGTGGTACGCCAGCTAGTGATGTTAATGATTTCAATAGAGCCAATTGACATATGTTGCATCGACTAGTAGATATGACGGCCCTACTGACAATCATTGTACACTGTCGCTGCTGTTGAGTGCGGTGTAAAAATTAGATCCAAAGGGGCAGGTGGTAAGGCTGCGGTAAGGCCGCACACGTGCTGTAGACGTTCAACGATGATCCAAAGGCCGATACTAAGTATAAGGCTGAATAATTCCGCTGCAGCTTACTTAGTCAGCCTTGACATCGATGTGGGGCGGCAAAGTCGACAATCACCAAGTGTGACTCTCGACCGGAAAAACACAATTTATCAGACGACAGATTCTCTACATCTAGACACCAGGAGCGGGCGTCCTCCGCTTGCACGAAATCATGTCAATGGATCTTGACGCTCCAGTGGCGATAGCGCCTCTGCCAGTAGCTCAGCAAAAACCCGCCACGTAAGTACTGCTATCTCTAGCCATAGTCCAATGATTGCTGACGTACCGCGACCCCAGCATTCTATGTTATAACTGTGGCGCACCCATTGACGGCACCTCCTCAGCTGGTGCACTATGCTACGACTGCGTCAAGCTCACCGTTGACATCTCTGAAGGCATCCAGCGAGAAGCTACTCTCCACATCTGCAGAGATTGTGACAGATGGTTACAGCCTCCAGCACATTGGATCACTGCAGCACCTGAGTCAAGGGAATTGCTTGCTCTATGCCTGAGGAAACTGCGAGGACTATCAAAAACACGGATAATAGATGCAAGCTTCATCTGGACCGAGCCACATTCGCGGCGAGTTAAGGTCAAGATCACAATCCAACAGGAAGCTTTCCAAGGGACAATATTACAACAGACGTTCGAGGTGGAATATGTGGTGGCGTACCATCAGTGCCCGGACTGTGCAAAATCTTTTACGGCGAACACATGGCGGGCTGTTGTCCAGCTCCGCCAGAAGGTGCCACACAAGCGAACGTTTCTCTATCTTGAACAGCTCATTTTGAAGCACTCCGCACATAAGGACACGATCAACATTAAGGAGGTTAAGGATGGTCTGGACTTCTATTACGCGCAACGAAATCATGCCGAAAAGTTCGTCGACTTCCTAACCTCAGTGGCACCCGTTCGGTCGAAGAAATCACAGGAACTTATCTCCATGGACATTCACACCTCCTCAAAATCATACAAATTCTCATTTTCCGTTGAGCTCGTCCCGATATGCAAAGATGACCTTGTGGCGCTTCCTATCAAGCTTGCCAAATCAATAGGTAACATCGCCCCTCTTACCATCTGCTACCGGGTGGGCACCTCTGTGAACCTCCTCGATCCCAATACACTTCAAACCGCAGACGTATCAACACCTATCTACTGGCGATCACCTTTCACATCCCTAGCCGACGTTCAGGAGCTGGTCGAGTTTGTCGTTATGGATATCGAGCCACTCGGACCCGCCAAGGGCCGTTTCCTATTGGCTGAAGCTACTGTCGCGCGCGCATCTGACCTCGGTGTCAACGACAAAACCTACTTCACACGTACACATCTCGGAGGCGTTCTACATCCAGGCGACTCCGTACTTGGCTACCATCTCACGGGGACCAACTTTAACAACCCACAGTTCGAAGCTCTTGAACAAAGCAACGCTTATGCCTCTAGCATTCCAGACGTCATGCTTGTGAAGAAGTTCTACGCACGTAAGAAGAAGAACAAGTCCCGTAATTGGCGACTGAAGCGCATGAACAAAGATGAAGGAGAGCTGTTGCCGAAGAAACAGGATCAGGAACGCATGGAGAGGGACTATGAGATGTTCTTGAGAGATGTGGAAGAGGATCAGGAATTGAGGAGTACAGTTGCGTTATACAAAGCGCAGCAGGAAAAGAGGGAGAGAGACAAGATGGAAGGGATCGAGCAAGCAAGTGTAGCGGAGACGGAGGGTACGGAGGATGAAGAGGTTCCGAAGATCAATATGGATGAGCTATTAGATGAGTTCGACGAATTGAATGTGGGCGATGAGCAATGATAGTATTGACAAGTCGTGCAAGCTGCTTCTGGAATCTTTTGCCATAGCATCAGCATTAGCACGGGACGGCGTTATGGAAACTTCATAAAACCCTTAGAGAGAACCCTATCAGTGCGAACACTGCGTTCACATCGTATAATGAATCTGCATATTCGGGGTTCTACCGTAGAAGTACTGTTACAGTACTGTACTGTGACGGCAACTGCCGAGACTTTGAAAGGTTCCGAACTCCAACCACACTCCCAGATCATACGAAAAGCAGACGCCCGAATGAGAGATGACGACTCGAAAGCGTAACGAGTTCCTAGAAGCAACCCTTAGTGATGACGAACATGATCAAGGCTACGATTCAGAAGCTGCGGAGGAGAGCAAGGGAAGCAGGCTAGTCGATCTATCTTCTCGGGGCTCGAAACGGCGAAAATTGGACAGCGATGTCGAAAAGACTGTGGAAGATAGCGAGTATTCGGCAGACTCTGATCTTGATGAAGGGAAGGAAGAGCAACAGGCGCAAGAGGATGCAGATAACAATGCCACATCAGCGCAAAACTACAGCGGAAAAGCCAAGCCCGTTCCACCAGCTACTCGCAAACTAACAAAGTCCTCGCCCAACGCCCTCAGACCCCTCACTACTAAACAACTCGAGTCTACCGCCCTTACCGCTCGCAAGACCGGCGTCATCTACCTTTCCCGCGTCCCCCCTTTCATGAAACCGCAAACAGTGCGCCACCTGCTCACCCCCTTCGGCACCATCACCAAAATCTTCCTAACCCCCGAATCCCCCTCCTCGCACACCCAACGCGCGAAGTCAGGCGGCAACAAGAAACGCTCCTTCGTCGACGGCTGGGTCGAGTTCTCGTCCAAAAAAGACGCTAAACTGTGCGCGGAGACGCTAAACACGCAGATCGTGGGCGGGAAGAAGGGAGGGTGGTACCATGACGATGTGTGGAATATCAAGTATTTGAAGGGCTTCAAGTGGCATCATTTGACGGAGCAGATTGCCAATGAGAATGCGGAAAGGGCGGCGAGGTTGAGGGCGGATATTTCGAGGGTGAGTAGGGAGAATAAGCATTTCGTGCAGAATGTGGAGAGGGCGAAGATGTTGGAGGGGATGGAAGGAAAGAGGAAGAAAAAGAGGGAGAGGGAGGAGCAGAATAGGGGACCTGTGGTCGAAGAACCAGAAAGGAGGGTGGAGGAGGGGTCACGGTCGCGGCAGGACAAGGGGGGTTATGCGAGGCATTTCAGACAGAACGAGGTCAAGCTTTCCACCGTGAAGGATGGGACCAGTCTGGAGCAAGCGGCGGAAGTGAAGAGAGTGTTGAGCAAGATATTCTGATAGACTCTGCTCTAGTTTCAAGGGCCGCTTGCAGATTATCACGCAAAGTCTGAACGCTTTTGTTCAGACTCTCAGTGCCCTTCTTTCGGAGAGTCTCTTGTCGAGCGGGCACTCTTCATAGCATAGTGGTTGATAGGCGATCACTATTAATGCGGGGTTGATGCAGCAACAGGAAATGATGAAGATGTTCTACTCTGGACGCTCTATCAGGAATGTAGGTTTGAAGAACAGCTTAAGTTTAAAACCCTAAGAATTAATCTGAGGGGGTTGCTGCCCCTTTCATCTACATCAATCCAGGACAGTAATCTTCGTAGTATGGTGCCCACCATCGCTATCAGACCCGTTATCAAACCATAACGGCAGCCCTTACCACCAACAGCCATTACTGAAGCAGTTCAGCTCCCAGCAGGCCCCTCCCCAAGAGATCCCTTCCCTCACCAGTAACTCCGCCAGCTCCACCACCCCTCCCAAAGTCCAAGCTTGACCTCCAACCTCGCAGGCGAAGTAGCTCTCCCGGGATTTCGCCAACCGCGGAATCAGTCTCGGCTCCGTAGTCTTCCTAAGCCTTTTCAACCGCACACTCGGCAAGCTGCAAGCCCTCACGTCCCCAGGCCCCTCTGTGCAATTCCACAACGAGAAGGTCGACACGTCCGACAGCGAGCATGTTCTGGCAGCGGTGACTTCAGCGGTGTGCAAGTTTGAAAGGGTTGATATTTTGGTTGATAATGCTGGGATGGCGCTGGGTGCGTTGCATACTTTTGGGAGCAGGAGTTGGGGTTAATTGTGATTGGGACGGTTGATGACATGCATGCGTTTAAGAAGGGGTTTTTGATTCCTCGGGGGTGGGGGGACGAGCTCGAGGCGTCGACACTTTCGTGAGGTATATGCCTGACCCCTTTCTCTTCATTAGACAAAGGTGTTGTGGGGTGCTGCCACTGGAGGAGGTGATATAGCACTTCACGAAGGGATGGCTTGAAGGCTTTACGAGTGCGCTGCGCAACGAGAGTGTGCTCGCCTTATAACTAGGCTTCGTCCGTATCAAATTCCTCTATCAGCGTGTGGCCCAGGACGAGGAGGATTCCGACGGGGTGTTTGCGGAAATGATGAGCTTGGTTCGGAAAATATCGTGGAGGCGGCTTTGTGGCCGTTGAAATTACAGGAGCAGTTGTCTATGAAGGCGTTGAATATCGTGCCGAGCCCTCAGCGTAGTCCGAGTGATGTAGATCAAGAATAGGCCAAGAGACAGGAGGAGTTCTCGTGGTATTATGGACATTGCTTCACACTAGAAAGATGGGTATTTCGTTTGACTGGGTGGTCTTTTTCTTGGCGTTGATTTCCTCTCTGGCTTTCTGGACCTTAAGCTCCGTCCTTCGCTTTGCCATGCGCTGTGAGGCCTCTTCTCGCAAAGTCGTCCTATTGGAGTCATCATTGAGTGTAGCGAACATAGTCTTCGGCGTCTTCCATGTGGATATTAACGAAGCTGATGATGCCACCAATGGAGTATTTGAGGATCTAGGTGATAGTTGACTTGCGAAGGAGGCTCCGTCACGCGAGCCGGTTCCCGACATTTGACCTTGAGCTCTTCCTGATGGAAGGTCCGCAAACTTGACCTGGGCTAGAAGCTGTCTAGCGATCTTTCGCGTGGGAGTTTGGTTTGGTTTTATCGCATATGCTGATGCGGGCCTGCGGGCTGCAGGAACGTCGAGACCATCGTCGTCACCCGATGTTGTATCGTCGTATACTTGAGATTGTTTTGCGTTGGCGCCCTCCAAAACTCTCTTCGGTGACAAGTCAAAGGGGAGAGCAGCCGGGACCGACTTTCTCTCTGCCTTCGCATACCCTGCGGCTGCCCGTGTATTGGATTTGACACCGTCCAAGCCAGTTAAGGAAGTCTGCGATTTCCTGGGGCTAGTCATGAGTCCTTGTAGCGACGTCCCAATCCATGGATCGTCTGCCTTATTGTCGTCCAGATCCGACTCCTCGTCGTCGCTCTTGGGTCTGCCAGCTTGCATTTTCATCTGCTGTAATGCATTCTTCTGCTTCATTGTCTTGACCTCAGCCTCCCTTTTCTTCTTCGTCTCCTCCCTCATTTCGGTGATAGAATCTACGGGCCGTGATATCGTATTTATAGTAGAAGCGTTCTGCGTCTTGGCTAGATTCTTGAGTCGGACATACTCCGCATGATGCAGATGCTGTGTGAAGCCCTTTGCGACGGCTTGAAACTCGTCCTCGACCATGATATAGGCATCATCTCCATCCAGACCCTCTTCCATGAATCTGCGCGTGAGTCAGACTTGTGTACCCACTCGGTAGTGCGGTGGTAGTCACATACTCTTCTGCCGGAGGTGCTGGGGGTGGGGACGTTGATGGAGTCCGTACTGCAACGAACTTCAGCTCACAAGTGCCTTAGTAGAATCATGATTGCCTCACCTGGCCTTATCACAGCTTTGCGTCTCGGTGTAGAGACTCCCGTAGAGTTGCGATCATCCTCTTCGGAGTCTGGATCCATGATTCTCTGCCTCTTTACCGGCCTGTCACGCTTTGCTACAGACTTCGCAGCACCAGCCTCTTTCAACCATGGTAGCGTTCTAGCCATGACTACAGGTTGAAGCGGAAATCAGGTGTATCATATGGAGATATGCAGGAAGCCAAAGCCACTTGGTATTTTCCAATACGTGATAATGCAATGGACGACACTGTGCAGACTGAAAGTGCATAATGGAGGCTACCGTCCGCCGTAGTTAGCGGTATCATTTCGTCCTTTCTCGATGTCGACAAAGTAGTTGTCCTTCAATGTTCGGACGCCAGCATGGAATAAATTCTAGGCACACTTGGAGACTGCTGGCGGCTGCTGCTTGACATGCTTATCAAGCTGAGTGCTTGTCTCCAGCGCTCAACCAGGGTTGACCGTGTGGCCGTTGCCTAAACTTTCACTTAACAATGTAGTTCTTGACACTGAACCGCGAGGCCACAACTCCACAGAATCACATCGAAACAGGGAGCAGACCTCGACTTGGCACCGTATTGCGGCTTGGGAGACCTTTGTTATCGCTCCTGCTTCCCGAGCAGTGGTCGCAATTCGTGTCAACCATAGCCGTCAATGTTTCTGTAGATCTTCCCCGAAGCCAATTGATCTCTACGCATACAAGATCTCTCTTGTTCATCACGTTGTACGCCATTGCTTATTACGTTCAATCCTTCTCGGAATGTTTGACAATCGCACCGTTTCTCGGGCTTCTCCTTGAGCACCTCTGCTCCCACACTCCTTAGGTTTTAACAACCATGTCGTCCATGTTCCGCTCCCCAGAGGAAGTCACACCCTCAGATCCAGAGTCGAGCTCTGATGACGAGACATTAGAGGAAATCTCGAAGAAAGTGGAGAGTGAAGTTCAGGAAGCTGAAAATGCAGATGTGCCTCAACATACAGCGGTCCCAATTTCAGACAGTACTGCGCAAGCCCACTTGTTCTACGGCGCCGTCCTCGAAGATTGGTGTTACAACGAGGTCATCGAGGCTCTAGGGAGAGCAGATGCTTCTGGACGCCAATTGACGAGGGCTAGCCCTGAAGTTCAGGCCCTTGGAAGTGACCTTTACTCCTCTTTGTCGGTGCAGCTTGGGGCCCATGGCGTGGTTGGCCAGGGATACGAAGGGGAAGAATGGCAAAAGGATAGGCAGTTCTATCGGGATGGATTGAAGGTGTCATTGAACCGCGCGCTTCATCAGCGTTTAGCTTCAGGACGAACATCTTCGACATCTCTTTCTGCACTTGCCATACCATACCAACCGGGGACACCTTACACAGTCGCATCTCGCTCAATCTTTCCAAGGTTGCTAAGCGGAGCCAGCTTCGCCACTGAAAACATGCCTTCGATCCAGGAGGGCTTTGACGGTATGCAACTCCGCGCTAGTCCCCACGCCATGGTTGGCAGCCCCCCTACAGCGTTTCCTTCGAGCGCCTTGACCCTAGAGCAACCGGCTCTGCGGCCCTCACGATATGCAACAGATTTTGCCGAGCTCGGACTCATCGGCAGAGGTGGTTATGGCAAGGTTTATCAGGTTGTCAACCACTTAGATGGGCAGAAATACGCTATCAAGAAGATCACACTAAGTCCGAAACGTCTCAGGAAGCTTCAAGATGGTGGGAGTAACGAGCTGGAAGCGTTGCTAAGAGAGATACGTACACTTGCCGGTCTTGATCATCTAAACATTGTTCGCTATTTTGGTGGCTGGGTAGAGCAGACCGGAGTCACAATTACTAAGGGCCCACAACGACTGAGTAGTCCAGCTAGGGCAATGCTCCGTGATCGTCCTGCTAGAGGTGATGAAGAGTTCAGTCTCGGCTTGCAATTCGAAGATGAGCAGGATCGAGATGGTCCCACGCTTGATGACGGCAGCATCTTATTCGGCTACTCGTCAAACTCGGCAGAAGAAAGTGAAAATAATGTTAAGGATCGACAACGTCGCGCCAGCCAAGCCACGACATCGTCTAGTTTGACAATGAAAAGCTTTGTCCAAAGCACTGGAGAGTACGAAGATGATGATATCGAATCAATTCCACGCCCATTCGGATTTCCCACTCAAGGTCAAAGTTCGACCGACGACCAGTCAAGCCAGAACCTTTTCTCCGACGGTGGACGTCCTCATACTCCACGAGAACGCGCAGATAGCGGCGAGTCCATTGAACCTACCTGGACCCTTCATATCCAGATGTCTTTGTATCCGCTCAGCCTTGCTTCATACTTGTCACTAAACGGCCAAACCTCAACTCAATGCGCAGAACTTGACGATCGGCATTGCTTCCATCTATTGCCCTCTCTGCGCTTGATACTGGCAATTCTCTCTGGTGTGGAGTATCTTCACAGCCAAAACGTGGTACATCGAGACCTTAAGCCAGCCAATATCTTCTTGTCGGTCCACAAGGGCACCGCTCATTCGCCAGGCTGCGTCGACATTTCAATGTGTCCCCAATGCGGACCTACCGACAAAGACCCTGCCTACATTGTCCCAAGGATTGGGGACTTTGGACTTATAGCAGACATCAGCCCACTAGACGCGCCTACTTCACAGTGCGTTGGCTCGCCGATTGTGTCAATCAATGAGATCGCCGAGCCCTTGGCAGGTAGCTACAAACCAAGAGCCACACAGCACTTGAACCCTCTTAAAGATCGAGCCATTGGGACTGAATTCTACCGCCCTCCTTGTAAGGCTATGTCTACGGACGAGAAGTTGGATGTATTTTCTCTTGGTGTCATTGCATTCGAGCTTTTGTGGAAGTTCGAAACTAGTAAGCCTAGTCCCATGACCAGGGCCTATGTCAACCTCGCGTTATTGACTTCGGACAGGAATGGAACGTCACACTGTTCTAGCGGATCTGAATAAGTGCTTTTTGCCGTTGGACTTCTCGAAGAAGATTGGTGAAAAGTCTGGTAGATTGGAAGGTTGTCTTAAGGGTATGCTGTGTGCGGATACAGACAGGAGGCTTAGCTGCAAGGCTGTACGAGAGTGTATGGAGAGTCTCCTTGAGGATACAACAAAGGCGGCACCTCCAACGCAGTAGTGGACAAAATATTTTGCCCTTCCTCTGCCGTAGCGGACCTTTCTTGATGTCGCGTGCGTAACATTCCGGCTGTGTCATTGAAACTGAACTTGTCTAGAGAAAGCATCCACATAAATCTTAAGGCGCTTGCGCCAATACTGACACTAGGCCTCGAATCTCACACCATGTCACCGAGAACGGCATCGTGCGTTGATCGTGCATCATCCATCGGTATTGTAGGTATGAACATATCCATCAAGCCCTCCATCCTGAACAGCGCTACGACTCTCTAGCCCTCCCCATCAATCTCCCTGTCTTGCGGTCGCCTTTCGAAGAAAACGCCCCCAACATCTACATCAAAGAGACCGGCGCCTTCATCAGTATTAACCCGTCTGTTAGAGATGGCGTGCTCGCGAATCCCACCGCCAATCTGTGCTATAAGACCGGCGTTGCTTCTTCTCTTCCTGTGTTTCGGAGGAGTGAAAGGCATGCTCGGAGGCGACGCCATTGTCGTTGTGCGATTGCACTGGATGTGTGCACGATGGACAAAACGAACTTCGGTAGAAAACAGCTTGCGGATCAGACGTGCCTCATCCTCCACCATGCGGCGTCCAATCTCCTGCCATACTGTTTAACCAAGGCTCCGTATGCGGCCATCAATTCGATACTCCGTACGCTGAACACGAAGGCGGGCATTCAACTCATGAGCGGAAGAGAGGGTGCATTGGAGCGGTGGCTGGAGAACAAGCTGCTCGCTGAGATGTCTGCATCAGGATAAACGTTGGACACGGTTATTGAATAGCTAGGGGCGCTGGAAGCTAGCAACGTCGGACAACAAGCTTAATGAGGCGTTCGCAGAGCTAGGCAATACATGCAAAAGTCAAGACTTGCTGCGCGCCTATGAATGATGTGCGGACAATGGGCTCAAGATGCACAGAGTCCACAAAAATTATAGCCTGCACTACGTTCTAGGCAGCTCACATACCACAACCCCTCGGTTTAACGCGGCTCTGGAAACAGCACCGAGATGGCTCCTCAGTATGCAGAGTCCTTTCATCTCCCAACCTTCGAGGATTCTGCCACCTCTGGAACCTCAACTTACTCCGGACCAGCTTTGTGTTTCTTTGGTCGTTGATGTGATTGAGCCGACTCGCCAGAGGATTTGCTAGGGTGCTGTCCGGGTCGTGTGCGTTCCTGGCCCCGGGGTGAGAACTCCACATCGTAGCCTTCAAAGCCTTCACGGCCTAAATCCAGGGCAAAGAAAGTCGTCACTTAGTCAGCCCAACACCTGTAAGTTATTTCGTAAATCGTAACTTAGATTTAGTCATCCCCACACCTGAAAGTAAGTCATTGCTGTGTGGTGCCCTGCCTCAATGCTCGGCGCCCCTTCTTTTCCCGGCTGGCTCTGTGATGCGATCGCATTGTATGCGGCCCGAGAAGTTCAAGCAATGACGAGGATCTTGTCACAATGAGCGGCATCAGGATTCGGGAATTTGATAAGTCTTTGTAGCTTGATGAATATGAGAGTTGTGTGCCGATGACCTTCTCTTCTTGCGAAGATGCGGAGAAATCGCCGTAGCAATTTTGAAAGAGTGTCTGTCTGTGCGTAAAATCCAACAATCTGAAGATATATATCCGATCATCAGTTTGACAGAAAAGTGCTGTTAAGCATGATTATTGTCACGTAGAAGACGTCTTTGATGATAGGATGAGTTTGGCCATCACATTAATTCATTTGACATATTGGACTTCGTCAAGAATGTGGCTACTGAGATCTACCAGGAGAACTCATCCATAGCGCATCATAGCTCGAGAGGGTCGATGGCACTGTGGAGTCGTCCGTAGGATACCACGCGGTCCTACATCTCGAGCGGCCTCTTTCGAGCGATCGCCAGGCTGCACTTCTCAGGTCTACGAGGACTCTCCAAAGGAAGAGCAAGAGGCAGTTGAAGTACAAACTCTGAAGGCTTTGATGGGCTTCTTATTGTACTTCACTCGCTAACAAAGTATTCAATGACTTGTACTATCTGCGCCTCTCAAGCTTCAATAGCTGGACCTTTCCATTCCTTAGGGTAACAATCATCTGGCTCCCACGTGACAAGAACGAAAACAATAGATGAAAGCGCCCTTCTCAAAGATGCCAACGACATCTCGGGATAGGGGTAGAGTCGATTCAATGTAGAGCAGATGAAACCAGATACGCCAAGCTTGCAGACAGTCTCCACGACATCTACCAAGTCTGTACCGCTGTGCGCGCCAATGCAGTCTTGCGGGTCGGTTGATAGGATGAAAAGAAGCGAAGCCGGAGATACTAGTCGTAGAGGGACTCTGGCTTGAAGTTGGTGATAGAGTATGAGGTGTCAATAATGTCTTCGTCGTCCCAATGCTCAGGAACGAGGAGGTCTGGAGAGCCGGGGTCCGTAAGCAGATCGGTGCTCGTCTTCGAGATGTTGGTTTCGAGATGATCGTCGCCATCCTCCTGGAGATGATGGATCGCACCTCCACGCACAGGCTTCTCCAGAACAGATGTGGCTGGAGACCCTGGACCCGTAAGAAGACCGGTGGTCGCCTGCGGGATGTTCGTCTTCAGATGAGCGCCGTCATCTTCATAGAGATGTTCTGTCGCGACATATCTCTCCACTAGCTCCAGCTGATCTCCTTCAAAGACAAAGTCCTCCCCATAATCCTCTATCACCTTCTGAGCCGCCACGGCCTCGCCATTCCCAATCGCCGTCTCATCGCTCTCCTCGTCCTCCTCGTCCACCTCGTCCAACTTGCAGCCGCTGACCCAGTCCCAGATCTGGTTGTTCCTGATCATAGCGTTGTATGCTCGCCTACTGGCGTAACGGAAGTAACCAGCCTTGCGCATCATGGTCTCCCTGTCTTCGTTCTCAACGGTGGTTATGTCGTTTCGGATGGCCTCTCGAAGTTTGGCGAGAAGACCCCTCCTTTCCTTGGAGGCGCTGATGACAGTTGTCTAGATGTTCAGTCTGCCAAGGATGTCTATGGTCTCACCAATTGTGGGACTGGGTGTCTGAGGACCACCTTTCGCTTTCGCCGCTTTCTTGGCGCCATATTCCCTTCTGACTTGGCTGTTGTAATACTCAAACGTATGCGAGACAAAGCCGATATTGTCCATGATGATCATATTGTCCATAAGGTCACCGCTGTTCTGGCGAGAATGACTTTTGGTGCCGAGAGTGCCACCAGTGAGTGGATGAATAGCCTCTGCAATTCTCTTAACGTCCTCGGTCGAGATAACATTGACACGGCTTTTAGACTTCACCCTCTTTTTCTCTGCCTTCTTCAGCTTCTTGTCTTTTTTCGACTCTTTAGCATTGGGCGTGCAAAGCCTTTTCCTATCCTCCTTATCCTCAATAACACTGCTACTATCGGCCCAGTCCAGTTCGTGGATGGCAGCCTCGTCGGAATCGATAGCAATGTCGAAGATGTTCGAGCCGTCGCTTTTTCTAGCTTTCCTTTTATTGCCGGGCGTATGGGTAGAAAAGCCATTTGTCCCATCCATCTGGAGAATAGATTGGATAAGGGCGGCGATTTCACGGTGTCGTTTATCGTGCAGCTCGTTGCTCCTGCGGCATCTGTAGTAGAAGCAGCTTAGTGATGGTATAAGATCTCTTCAGGGGCACGTACGCTTCACACTTATGCGCTTCACCTACATAACGTAAGTAGTACACCAGAGTAGCCGAACGGGGGATCTCACCTAAAATGAACAGAGTCTTGTGATATTTCGAGCACACTTCTTCGTGTGTCCCGAAACACGTCTTCTTCGCTCGTGGGCTCGATAAGACCGTCTTACAGGTGGCGCATTTGTGGTCTAGACCCTTTCGCGATTGGAAGATTAGAGAGGAGCAGATCCTGCGCTAGAACTCCTATTCTTACAGCGTTGTCCTCCCAACGGTACAAAAGACCTAGAATTGGCATCTTGTCTAGAGGTTGATGTAGCTGAATTCTGGAGAAGATTGTAACCTGGTTCGGAGCTGACAGATCGTGCAGACTCGGAGTGCCGGTTCTTTGGCTGTAAAGTCCAGATATGGTGGAAAGATGAAAGTAGTATTGTACCTGTGAAGTGTTGAAATACTTCCCATCAGACGCGATGAAAGCGCGTAGGGTCCGGCTATTTAGGTCGGTTAAGAAATGGTGTTGTAAAAACACGGTCGGAGACAATGGTGAATAACGAACGTAGCAAGGGGTTACCTTAAGAAAGTGGCTTTGGAAATGTTGCACAAGGTATTCGATGTCCATCTCTATGCTTCTACGAATTAGCTGAATAACAATATTTGAAGACTTGGCGCAGGCTTTGCCTACTATAGCGTTGGACGTGAAACGTGTACGGTTCTGGGGGACGTGTGATATGCAGCGTCAACACTTCTGTCGTCATTCTTGAGTCGACTGTTGCGAGCATGGGGCCGTGCGGAAAAGGTAGCGGGCTCGAAAGGGTTTCGACTTCAGTTGGAAGAACCCTAGGAGGATATGCCGTTAGAGCCAAGGATGTGAGCAAATACTATCTCGACGTGGCCCCATACGCAGCTTCGACCCTTCTGCTGCAGTTCCGCAACGCTAGGAGGTTGTACGCTGCTGATGCCATCCAAGTTGCCTGACTGAACAAACAGTAGAAGAAGTTAGCTGCATTTCAACAACAATGAGGGTTCGTAGTAGTTGGGTTTCGGAACGAGGAAAATGCTTTCGACGTCCCGGGCCGTATGTCTTCACACAGTGAACAGAACCGCTGTCGACAGCAAGTGCTGATTATGCCCATCAAGAATAGTCAGGAGGTCGGATCCTATCTTCTTGAGGCACGCTGGTAGTAGACAGGGCCAGATAGGGGCTTTGGACGACGAGGAGAAGAAGGAGTAGGAGGCACATTGGAGACTGTCCATTGAGTGTACAGGGGTAGGATAAGTGGGAATAGCCGGCTAAGTATGCTCTATAGACACCAATTGGGCAGAAGAGTCTGAGGTCCGCCAGCTGTCGGCATCGTGCCACCTGACGGCGCGAGCGACATGATACGGACCAAATTCATCAGAATTCGTGAGGTCTTAAGGCTTGAGATAATCAATGGCCTCCAAGCGAATGATCTGGTTATAGGTGGTACGGGCCTTCCCAGGCTTGATAGCTAATGAATCCATGACCCGACCAGACATCAGCCTAGCGGTCTTTGGCCACATTAAGTATCAGAGATAGGACATGGAGTGAACTACTCACACGGGCAAAGCCACAGCGCTTTAGGTAGTAGGACCGTACAAGTATTGTTGAGGTTGTACATAGTGTTTTCAGGAGGGTCTTCGTGGTCTCTTTACCACAAATTCGGGTGGTAACCCCTAGTATGTTGACGAAGACTGCCATACATTAGTGACGGTCCTTAACTGACTCATGATGCTGGTGCATCCATGGACAGTAGGCCATTATGCTACGGCGGTGTAAGACAGAGGAAGATGTTTGTGAGAGTAGAAAGCCTGCGGAGATTCCTAGCATGTGAAGTTGGCAGACCAGACGTTAGCTGCAGAAACGCGCCACAAGATCACGATTATCGACGACTGAATGTGCGAGATCTTGCATGATGTATCTAAAGGAGTGTATGTTAAATCCCGCTCTTCTGCTTTCGCGACCAAGTTAATCGTGCGTTCCAAGACTTTACAAGCCCCTTCACAGACACTATGTCCTAAATCGTTCTCAAAGGTCACGCACGACCCGAGCCCCAGCCCATACGTATGGGTAGCTGCGTTGATACCAATTGACGCTATCGAAAAGTCAGTATGTCTTCAGAACACCGATGGTTGTACGGCTTACAAGGTCTTTCGGCCAGCGATGCGCGGATGAGTGGCCCAAGAGCCGCCGAGCACCACGTTGTGCTTGCCGTCGAAGAAATCAGCTGAGTAGCATCAATATCAAAATGAGCTCACCACAAAACAGCAAACTCACCTGTATAGGCCGGATACAGCGCCATTGGTTTGAAATCTTCATGCCGCTCCAATACCGAGCTGGTCCACTCCCAGACCCCTCCGATGTCACCTTGACCAGAAAGCTTGTTGCCGTTCTGGGTGACAGGAGAGGGGTGCCAGTGCTTATTGAAGCCTACGTTGCAGCCCTCAAGATTGACGAAGAGCTGGCGAGGGTTTGGACCTTGCAGGGTGCTGGAGACGTGCTTACGAGAAGAGTGTGATGGCGGAGATTCTTCGACACCGTTGTTGGAGAGATGACTGTTTGCTTCAGCATAACGACCTGCACAGAAGAGGACTGAGATGCTGACCCATTCACAGCAGAAATAGTCTTTCCAAGCACCTTCTCAGCTTCTTTGGTCTTCATCTCGTCCACATAGGCATATATACTGCGAACTTCTTCCATAGTAGGGATTCGACCGTTCATCCACTGAGCGCAACCGACAAGCTCATCGTAAGATGCAAACACTGGCCAGTCTAAAGCGAACCTCAGTGGCACAAGACCGTATACTGTTCTGACAGATATGTCCTTCAAATATGCATCGGTCAAGGATGGACCGTCTCCATTCATATACGCAAGTGAAACCGTGGTATTTACTTTTCCTTCCGAGATACCATTTTCAGCACTCGAAGCTGACCACGACGCTGGGATTGGGCTCTTGTGCGTTCGTTCAAGATAGAAGGCGTACTCCTCATTGGTGATAGGTCTGGCCTTGGCAGCAAATGCTGGTACATCAACAGTACTCGAAGGCCGCTCGTTGTCCCAACCGAAGTAACGGTCAGGTCCCAAGTCATTTTCGGGGTCATCCATACCTAAGGTAAGCTGTCTCTCGGGCACAGTAATCCATTGATTGGGTACTGCTTCGAGCCTGGCACGCTGAGCCATGGCCTCGAAATCCGGTCTGGCGCCAGGTGGGGGTATAGTATTCTCGCTATGCAGGAGCATGTACAACAGAGTCTCCAGATGCATGATTTCGTGCCATGGGAACGTAAGCTAGGTCCAGTATTGTGTGTACATATTAGCAGCTTACCTCGAATGCAAGCCAGAGAGCCCGCCCAAGTTTTCGGTCTGTTTCAGGGACCTTTGCATCATATAAGACCCTGACTCTATTACGGACACGACCTTGGAAATCAAGGATTTCTTCTACTGGAGGCCATGTGTCTGGGATCTCGCTGTGCGCGTGACAATGTTCTGGATTGTCTACATCGGGGTCGATGCCACGCTCGAATATTTGAGGATAGTAGCTGGGTTCTGTTGGTGCTCCGTCCGTAGCACGTGTAAGATGCATATCTAAGAAAGTAGGGATATGTCCTAAGTAGAACACCAAGGCGTTGCGGAGCTTGATCGGTTGGGAAAGTAACTCCTCGCGAAGGACCATGCCCTGGGTAACAGTATCCCATGCTGCCCAGAGATCGGTATAATCCGACAAACTTGGGATTGGCCTAGCAGCATAATCCTCTGGCCGCAGAGAATGCGAAAAAATGGGTAGGGATAACATGTGTAGATCTGGTTTTGGAAGACAACGAATCAGTCAGGTGATCGAACTCGGTTTGACTTTGGATTAAAGGAAATGATTGCGCAGAATTGGAGCGTCAATGATGTAACTGAACGATGATGGTGAAGAAGTAGACGCTAATGGAAGATTCCGCACTACCATTTGTAGCGATGCCTTGACATCGGGAAGCTTTGCCGATGATTTGGAATCAAGATATTTTTGAGATGGCTACTTACGATATTCACCAGATTCATCGCTGAATAATGCGCGCTCGACGAGGCCTGCCGTCTCCCAGAGCTGTCTGCATTGGTCTGAAGAGTATTTGTAACTTTCTTCGACTCGAACCATTTCACCGGCTTTGAAGTCGAATCCGTCGAACGAAACGGCCTTGGTGGGCGAGTAGAAGGCCTGATGCCGTGCCTCAATCTCATCATAATGGCCAATGATCTTCCAATCTTCATGATTGAAGACTTCTGTACCAAAGACCTTGTTGGCATGGGTCAGACCATTTCGAATGAATTCATGCGTCTTTCCATCTCGGTCGTTGTAGGCCTGATATACCTTGTCCTTCTGCTGGCAGCCGTCAATACCAATCAGCATCGAATCGCACAAACTCATGACCTCCGTAAAGCGACTTAGAAACGTTGCCGCTTCCTCGCGAGTGAAGTTCCCAATCGATGAACCAAGGGAGAGGATGCACTTTGGCTTAGCTCGGTTTTCATGCCTCTTAAGCCATTCGAGTCCGTCATCGTAGGTACCGTGGAGGCCGTAGCATTGAACGTGTTTGTAGGTACCTTTGGGGATCGCCAAGAGGGTTCGCTGCAGCTCCGAATAGGATAAATCAAGGGCGAGATACTTAACGTCTTTCTCGGCTCGCTCAAGAGCTTGAAGCAAGATGTTGACTTTGCGAAGATTGCTACTGGATGATTAGTTCATCATGACAAGAGAACAGGCGCCCAAGGCTTTGATGTCTCTGCTATGACTCGAGTATGGGATGCTGGTCTGCAGCCGGGAAGGCATGATCATACCCGCTTCCCAACTCGACCACCAAAGAACCAGACTGGATCTGCTGCGCGATCTGATTCCCATATGACTCCAGAGCGTTGATCTCTGCATTCGTCAAGTAGTACTCCTCCAGATAAGTTATGTCTTCGAAGAGCTGTAGCCCGACCTCGTCGTAGAGAAGAAGAGTCGGCATCCGTTTCTCCTTGCCATCCTGCGGCCGGAGCTGCTCCCGCATATCATCTAGAATGGTGTTCTCGACTTTGCCGCGACGGATGTCGATGATGCGAGCTTCGTAGTTGGGGCTCGAAGGCGCCATCGTGGGTTGTGAGTCGTCTACTATGACGATTGTGTCCAGTCTGGGGTTGGATGAAGAATATGAAGTCGGAATTTTGGGGGATTCGTAAAACATCTTGATGACCTATCAAGAACCAAAATATGTACTTCCACGCCTTTTGGTCTTGGCAGGGACGGAAAACCCCAGAGGAGCCAGTACACGCTCAATGGAGTCCCGCAGCCCAGAGTGCCTAACGCGGAGGATTACTCAACTATGTCAACGAATGAAGACAGCCCGCGGAGAGGATGGCGCGAGACACTCACCGGGATTGGTAAGAAGGCCCCTGCAGACCATCTGCTAGCGCAGCCATGTTCCCAGTATACTCCAATGTAGACATCCAATGGAGAATTGTGGTACGGCTCGATCAACAGCCGTAACTTGTTAGAGGCCTGAGTAAGGTGTGGTGCCATTGTGACGTCGGCTTCCATCAGACTTGGTGGAACGTTAGACAAGACCGGCGGATTATCCAATATGTTGGCGGGCCCCGATGGATGTGACTGTCCAGGGGATTCCAACTCAGTTTGGAGCAGGAGTTGTAAGACTATGTCATCATGGTCAGGCGCCATTGTGTTTCCGGGCTTGGAAGCCTACATCGTCGGTCGATGATGGAAGTGTGGGCCAAGAGAGATGAACTGCGGGGCCGAGCAGGTTAGCTGAGCGTTATTGAGTGCATCTTTCTGACTCTGACGACGAAGAGTGCTTGCGGAGATCGAGAAGATTGGGCCGAGGTCGGAAGGAGGGTTAAAACGTTCGCTTAGGTAATCTGTCACTACTGCGAAATACAAGCTCTCCATTTTCTGCCAACACTCATTATTATACGACATTGTTGATCATCGTACTCTGGTGTTTAGATGTGAGAAGTATGGATGGCATCAACATACCAAGGCCTATCATCATGTCAAATATTCATCTGGCTTCGTGGACCAGTGATATGACTCGGTCCGTGAATGGGTCTCGATGATAGCACTTCATCTCCAATAAAAGTCGCTGACACTTTCAATAAATCTGCGATTCTACAGGCAGTTTGCAGACCATACTGCTCTCCATGTCAGCCTTGCAGTCAACACTCTCAATCATTGTTCAGATCCTCCTTCTTCCAGAGCTTTCTCTACTACAGACGGCCGAATATTGGACCACTTGCACTTCTATCAGTCTACTTGTTCATCTTTATTTTACCTTTGTCATGGCCTGACAATCATCTCCACGTTTCCTATTCTCTTTGTCTTTGTTCAAAATGATCCTGTTGTTGGGCAGCAGACAACAAAGCCATTCTCTTCTCCTACAGGCGGCTTTATCCGACCTTGCGTTCTGCATATAATCTACAATGTCTATCCTCCAGGCTCTGGCACATAACTCGTCACAAATCCCTATCAACCCGTTATACACAACAGAACCATATACCGCAAAACGAGGCATCAAACCAAAACCATGGCTCAACAAACCCTACCCCAGCAAATCCCCCAAGAAATCCACCAGGAAATCCACCAAGAAATCCTCCAACTAATCCACGAACGCAACACCCTCCTCACCGAACTCCAATACGCCCACTCCACAATCACAGAACTAACCTCCCAGTGCATCGAAACCGAACGTCTCTGCACCCTCGCCCAAAACGCTCTCAAAGACCGCCCAACCCCCACTAAACCCAAAGCGGCCACCCCCTTCCCATCAACCCCACGACCCACAAACAAAGCCCGCAACCCGCAACCATCATCCTGGATCTGCGAAACCTGGCTCCTCCTCACCACCACCACCCCCTCCCTCCTCGGCCCTTCCGAAACCGCCTGGTCCACCGGCCACCCGCAACACGCCCTCAACCACCTCAGCACCCTCCTCTCTCGCCCCAACCTCCTCCCGCACGACCGCATAAACGCAAAACTGCTGCGGGCAGCCATCCTCCACACATGGGAGCAAACGGACGGAGCGTTGAATTACGCGGACGAGGCGTTGGGGATGGCGCGACGGCATCAGTTGTGGGGGTTGGCGGGGAAGGCGCAGTTTTTCAGGGGCTTGTGTTTTTTGGATCACGGGAGCGTGGCAGATGCCGGTTGGTGCTTTACGTTGGCGGCGCATACGGAGGGCTATGCCAAATTGGTGCAGAGGTATAGCGAGATTGCGGAGGTGAGAAGGGGGAAGCTGCGTGCTGGGAATTCGAGGGGGCTTACTTCGGCGGCTTTGATGTGAGTTTTTCCGCTAGGGCTACGGTGCTCGCGATTCTTTCGTATTAGATCAACCACGCAGTTTATAGTATAGCATCTATGTTCGTGATAATGATGATTGTTTTCCTGACGAAGGTCATTTCCGGCCAATGCAATTGTGATCGGGTTTAGCCCTTTGTTATCCCCAACTTATGACCGCATCCGGCCACATCAACGACATCGAACTCAGAACAAAGAACATCCCCAATCGAAACGAGAACAACCCCTTCAACCGATCACGTCGACTACTCTATCCTACACCTCGAAGCAGTGTAGACACTCCTTCCCAAAAAGCCGAATCCCTCAATCCCACTACCAGATACCCATTGTATCCTGCTCACATCACCAACCCCCTACACCCTCAACCCACCGAAGTCCTCGACAATGGGTCGGAAAGACTTGATGCGAGAAATGCCCTTCGGCCCCACCCGACCGGACCCCAGAGAAAAAGAACCAATCGACCCCCGCGGGCCCCCACCGGGATACCATGACGCCGACGCCGACGATGACGACGACGAAAGAGGAGATCCTCGATCAGACCCAACAGAAAGAGTATCAGCTCTCGCGCCGCGGGCGCGCCGGATAGGGATCGACGACGACGACGACACCAGCCCAGTCGATGAAAGAGGAGACCCTCGATCAGACCCGACAGAAGAAGCGTCCTTCGACCACCGCGTTCCACGACCAGGCATCGACGACGACGACGACACGAGCAGTGCCACAGACGATAGAGGGGATCTTCGATCTGCCATGTTCAATCCGCATGCGCCTAGGATCCCCATCGCTATGGCACCCCAACAAGGCTTTGTAATCAACGCCGGCGTGGAATTACCGCGGATGATTGTTCCGAGACCGAATGTCGATCCTTTGGCGGCGTTGAGGGGGCCACAGGAGGGACAGAGCGAGGAGGAGAGGAGGGACGCTTATGCTAAAATGATGGAACAGTTCCAGCTGGAGGGTTCCAAGGTATGTCACTCCTTACCGGTAGTCCGTGGTTGAATTTAGCCCGCTAAGTGATGTGTGAATGTAATGACAGTCTCCCAAAGAGAAGAAGTCTTACTGGTCCGGCGAGACCGGGCCCGTGACGCGTGAAGATTTCAACGAGTACAAGGAGTGGGCCGAGGACCAGATCCGCAAGGCGAATGGCATTACGCTAGAAGCGGCGTCGGTGCAATGGCATCAGGCCCGCGAATTGGAAAAAGAGAAGATGCTACGGCAAGAAGCAGAGAAAAAGGCAGCGTCACGGCAGGTAGTGTCGCCGGAAGAGCTGAGTGGCTGGGTACGTGCGAATCGCGGGGAGTTGCGGGTACCAACTTTTAAGAACGAGGATGACGAAGAGGAAAGGAACGCTGAGAGGGGGCAATTTCTGTACGAAAATCACTCGTATCGTATAAAGGAGTTGACAATCACGGTTCTTCTTCTCCGGGCGCGAGTCGCAGTGGAACGCAGACAATCTACCAAGGCGCAGCATTTCGCTTTTGAGGCGCAAAAATTGGCCCTCTATTTCGACTTTCCGCCGCTTGAATCAAGGTGTCTCTTTTGGAAGGGTCGGGCTGAGGCTCGTTTTGGATTCCTGGATAATGCGTTGGACGCGTTCCGAAAGGCGCTACCTTGCGAAGGTATTTACCGCGAAGGGAAGGAGGTTAGAAAGTGGATTCAAAGGGCGGCAGAAGCGGTGCAGCGTTCGCCGGTCTCGCCCATGACGGCCCAACCACTTAAAACTCGGTCGAAACGCATAAGCTTTTTCGGTCCCGGGGAGAATCCACCAGAGTTCGAACCTGAAGAAGATGATTCTGATGATGGCGAAGATAACGACGAAACCGAGAACAACGATCCTGTTGGAGGAGACCAAGATCAAGGAGAGATCGACCGAACGACGCAAAACATAGAGCTCGCTCCAATTCCTGATATGCCGGCTGATAACACCCCAGCAGCACGGAGAGTATCTATCGCCGAGAAAGGCAAGGAGAAGCTGAGTAAGGATGACTCCGGAAAAAAGGGCAAAGACATAAGCCAGAATTTCTAGACTCAGGATCCGTAGGACCGGATAACACGAAAGCCGAAAGCTCTGATGGGAGGACGAAAGAGAAGCCTTTGCTTTTACAGAAACCAACAGTCTTAGTGACGTCTCCTACCGCAAAGGTATGCACCTAATCCACATCCACGGAGTCTGCCTTCGGATGATAGATCAATTTTCCATCATATTAGTCTAAATGCCATTGGTGTGTCTGTAGGATATCAAGCCATGATTTAGTACAGATGTATTGACAGTAGGTTTTGGTGACTGCTGACCTCATCGTTGACAAACTTAGTCCTTGTAATGTTTCGGAGATATTTCAACTTCATGTTTGCAGTATACTTTGTAGAGATAGATTCCAACACCAACTTGCGGCAATCATACCACCGACACTCATGATCAATGCCATAAGGAAATTGACGGAATTATTGTCGAGAATACCGGTTCCACTCTCGATTCTCCTACTGGCACGACGTTCACTGGAAATCTCCTTCGAATCTTGGTGCCGCTGCTGTTGCTCATTCGACGCTGGCGTTCTCCTTCTGAGACTGCTACTGTTCGGTCCTCGATTGAATGATGTAACGGGCACCTAGTAGAAGCAGTGATTAGCATGACCTATTCCACGTCATGCTCGGATGAGCTTCACCTTCTTCCCTCCGAGTCCTTCTATGACTTTCCCTGTACGCGCATCAATCACGCTTGCCTGAAGCCAGCCTCCGAGAAGACTATCGAGAAGACTGCCCAATCCACCCCACAATGTCACCGCTCCAACCCAGAGAATCTTCTCCCGCCAATCCCAACCGCTTCCCCCATCAAGGCCTCGCTGGTTATCTCCGAAAATCTTCCCGGTTCTCGAGGTCGATCCAACTAAGCAGAACGGCAGTAGTAGAACAGAAGTCAGGGCAATGGTGAAGGAACCGAGCAATCCAGCAAAGATTCCGACCAGGGTGACACCCCCATTAGTTCCAGGAGGGACTTCCCGGAAACTTAGAGAGGTGATGAGTCGAGGCTTGCTAGTCGAAAGGATTCCCAATTCAGAGGAGAAGGTATCTGCTGCTACTGCCGCATAATTCCTGTTCAAATTGAAGCAATATGATTAGCAATCCCTCACAATCACCGCCAGCGGATGTCTTTCCATACGCGACTATGCCAACCACCAGTACATCTTCGCCATAAGGCCAGCATCCTTGAGTAGCATTACCGGTTTTGTCCCTTGCTAGCAATTGACGAGCGTGCAACAAGATCAGAACAGTAGCAACCACAGAGTTTGCGAGGACCTGGATGTGTGTACGGGCCCCTTCACCGTCAGAGGCGCCGGATGAGGAAAGAGTTAACCGTGTCTTAACATCGTGCTTGACCTGCTCTTAGTCAGCGGCTAGATCAAAGTCTTCTTCTCGTTGGACGGGCACAGCCGATCTTGATGCATGTACAGACCTTTGTGACTGCTGTGCCACCTACGAAGAAAACGATCAGCAACGCAAATGGAGCAGACCATGGATGAACGCTATGCGCTATCGCTGTAAGGACAGCGACAACGATGCCCAGTGGTGTGAGCGAGTTGTGGGAGTAGGCGCGATAAATCAAAGCCAACGTCGCTGGGATGGCAATATATGACTTCATCCCCTCGACTTAAGGAACATGCGTTTGAGACGTGCAATGCTGTTCACGCGTGCTTTCTATTGCCAAAGGGCGCTATCTCGGGAAAATCGTCAGCACGCTACCCTACCGAAGAAAGGTCTGTTCTAAATTTAGACGGTAACGCTTTTCTCCCTTGACCTTAAAGATCACGAGGTTCTACTGAGCCGACGTCGCCTGCCACCCTCAAATTGTTACTAGATGAAGCAATAGTGCTACTATTGCTGCGTAACGCTGATCGGTTAAACTGACTCACCTGAAAGCTGAAGGGCTAAGGTCTTCTGGTCAGCTTTTGGCGCCGACCTCTTAGGCAACGAAGACAATCCAGTGCATTCTCCTCCTTGAGCGCAATCCGCATCTCAGCCTTGCCAGCATGGACATAGACCTCTCACACACAGCCTTGCTTGTCATCGACTGCCAGAAGGGTTTCGAGCATCCGACCTATTGGGGTCATACGAGGTCAAACCCAAGTTTCGAGAAGAATTTAACAGCTTTGTTGGAAGCATTTAGATCTAAGCACAGCGGACACCCTACACCGACCATCATCCACGTCTACCACAAATCCTCGAACCCCCAATCGCCATTGCATCCATCCAACCCAGGTGCAGATTTTCTACCCTGTGCTGCCCCAAGACCAGGAGAGGCGGTAATATCCAAGACGGTCAATTCTTCCTTCATTGGGACAGATTTGGAGGAACGAATCAGGGCAGGCGGCATCCGGAGACTGTATATCGCAGGGCTGACAACAGGTATCTGCGCCTTTCATGTCCGGCTCGAGTATCCGTTGTCTCAAACTCCATACTCAGGGCCGATGGCGCTGTTACGGCTGTAACATCGAGCGTTGACTCGTGTCTATCCTTTTGAATCCTTTTCCGCCTTTTTCGAGCGATATCCTGGTTTGGAGGGCGAGCTTCATGACCGCATAACGAAGCTTATTCGTTCAATGACCCTCTTACGTCGTCATGCTGACTAGTATCCTTCAGATCACTGCGTCTCTACGACGACACGGATGGCTGCCAATCTAGGAGTGACGGACCGTATCTATAATGCTGGCATCATGCAGAAAGGCGAGGTTATGTTGATCGATGATGCCACGGCGACCTTCAACCGTGGCAAATGGGACGCCGAGACGGTTCACCATGTTGAAGTGGAGAGTCTCCGAGAAGAGTTCGCGACTATCGTTAAGACCAAGGATGTGGAAGATCAATTGTACCGATGTACTTGAGGTGACTCTCGATTCCCCGCCGTTGATCGACATATGCTAACTCGTGTGGCGCGATGCATGCCGTCACCATCAAGCTCATCAAATTAGAGTATTATGAGAAGGGTTCAACATTGGCCTGTTGTGGCCGAAATCAACTGGAAGCGGTAATAATCCTAGGTGGTTCCGGGTTAGCTGGGTAGCCTTCTTCGCAACTCGCAGGGTGCTCGACCGACGGCTCGCGGCTACTCGGAGCTCTAACTCTACCTAAGGTGTACTTGTACGCGGCATTACGATGCTTGTCTCAGTTCGACATCAGGATCAGAGTTATGTACATGTACTTGTGAGCATGCTTTCTTCCCATGGCTTGACGTCAATTGCGACTTGCCTGTCAAGCTTAGTCAGGCGCGCAAAGTACGAGTAAAACGAGATAAGGTCAAGTATCGTGGACATCTACGTGATTACATCCATGCTTCGATTTCAAGATTGCTTCGACTCAGGTCCGGATTCCGAAGTTTGGTGACTGGGGCGTACATTGGCGATTGAGGCGCAGCCCGGTAAGCGTAATCTTGTCGAGCGATCTTCCGAATACGATCTTAGCGCTGGTCGCAAACCTTAGTGGTATGGTACAGATAAGGTTTCTTCATGTTGGTAAGGTCAGATACGTACACACGAGGCAAACACAAATGCCGCTGGCCAGCCATGTCTCTTAACAACGTAAGTATCAACCTCTCCAAACACCATCAGAGTGTTCTTACTCTGATGGTGTTTGGAGAGGTTGAAAGTCATCCAGCCTTGATGTCGGAATTGCAGGTTTCTACCGGCCACATGCTGAGACACTTACAGGGTTCCCCGCCGCATGTTATCAACACCCACACGGTCCCGATGTAGCTCCGTAAGAGTATTCCTCCTCTTCACCTGCCTCGAACCGCTCCTGAAGCCATGTCTTACTACTTCTTACTACTGCGAGGTTGAGGAGGTGGTCGGGCGCTATGACCACCCGCCTTCCTCAATTGGTCACTCGACAGGGAGGTTGGCGAGCGAAGCCGCAGGCGGTCAAAGAACTTGGCACGCATAGTCATGTCCGGTCCAATCACGAACCATCGACGGGTATTGCCGATACCGCAGTGGGGACAGGCTGGATAACACGGCTGCCTTGACGTAAGGTAATCTATCGTAACACCAGCCGGTGTGCTTGACTGCGGCGCTTGCGGCTCTCTTCTAAGAGCTATCATCCCGGCTCGGTCGAGATTGACAAATCAGACAGCCGTCAGCTTACGCTAATCGATGAAGTCATCGTAACCCTGGCAACCTACAAGGTTTTTCACTTGCTAAAGGAACTTCGTAAGCTTGATGATCGTTTTCCCAGCCTGTGCCAGCTGCGTTCGGATAAGATACAATAAATAATACCTCGATTAAACTAAACTGTTGCGTTAGCAATTCCACCTTACCTGATTGAATCATGCGATAGACGTAATCTAAATGTACAATAAGGCCAATTCCCACCACTTCTCTGACACATAAAGTTTTGCATGCACTCTGCTCGGTGAGACCTCATTGCCTTGCCTACAGTCAAACCGACCTTCGCTCCTCCTTGCTACTGAGACCCTCGTTTCTCATAAGATCTCCTCTCCCTCTCCTGTACCAAACCTCTCCATCGCTCTTCCGCTGTATCCATTCGCAAGTACGAATAGCTTTGCCAACATGCAGTTCACTCTCGCTATCCTCGCCCTCGCTGCCATTGTCAAGGCTTCGCCTTTCCCACAAGCCGTGACGTCGGCCATCTCGCCCACCGACTCCGCTCCTCCAGGATGCAGTCCAACGTTCAGCGGAAGTTTTGGTATCGCCGTGATGAACGTCAGCTCCTCATCGATGGCTAAGAGACAAGTCACACAGCTGTCTGAGTACGTTGTTCGAAGATCTCAAGTTGAAAGTGTCATTCCTAACAGACCACTCTCCAGCGGACAACCCCTAGCTGCTAGTGTCACTGCCGCACCTGTGAGCCAGATCAGTGATGCTCAACCCCAGGCACCAACCGCGATGATGATGGCACCAGTCTCGATGATCACCGATGGTATGTCGCTCCCACCTTTTCACGCACCGAATAAGTCTGACATGCCAAACAGGGCAGATCCAGGGTGGCATGCACACCATGATGATGATGCCAGTCAGCCAGATCATGGACGGGCAACCCCAAGCTGCCACCATGACTGCCGTCTCTCAAATCAGCGATGGCCAAGTTCAAGCTATGACCGTCGCACCAGTCACTGCCATGTCTGATGGTCAACCTCAGGCCCCTACTATGCACATGACGGCCTCAGCAGTGTCCCAGATCTCCGATGCCCAGCCTCAGGCTCCTACTGCCTCCGCTGTATCTCAGATCTCAGATGCTCAACCTCAAGCACCCTCGGCTACCGCGTCGGCCGTCTCTCAGGTTTCAGATGCCCAACCTCAAGCGGCTACCAGTTCGGGCGCAGTAGTCAGCTCTGCAGCTAGCTCTGCGGCACCAGCTACCTCATCTGCGGCTAGTTCTTCAGGTGGGGCCGTCATGGTTGCATGTGCCAGCAATTCTACGCTTGCGCTCACTCTCACCAATGGGGTCCTTACGGACGCCAAGGGCCGTACTGGGTACATCGCTGCAAACTACCAATTCCAATTTGACGCCCCTCCCCAAGCCGGCGCTATCTTCACCTCCGGTTTCTCCGTTTGCGGCAATGGCTCGCTTGCGTTGGGTGCCTCCAACGTCTTCTACCAGTGCCTGAGCGGAAGCTTCTATAACCTGTACGATCGCCACTGGGCCGCTCAGTGCTCTCCAGTTACCATCAACACACTCATGCTCAAGCAATGTGCTTAAGAATCTTCTTTGTCGAAATCATCTGGCTGTGCATACAATGTCATTGAAAATCGGTCATCTGAAGGGGGATTAATTGCTTGTTCCCTCTGTTCTTCTTTTCGCATCGCTTCGCATCTAGTCGTCGTCAAGTTCGTGCATATACTTGCTTCAAGCGTTGGCATCTGGCGTGGACAAATGGTACGACATCCACACGATCACAACAATACTTCGCAATCCAATCCAGGAGCGTCTGGTGTTGTACTTCTACGGTCCTTATGAGAAGCAGGCAGCTGCCGGTGGCGTGGATAGCATGAAAGGTTCTATAACGATGGAGGGCACACGCAGTGAGGGGATTGCGGGATTAATGTAATTACTCTAGAATGAAAATATGAGGATCCAGTCCTTGTTCACAACCTCAATCACAGACATTCTATTTGACAATATGTATGGTGTGCAGCACATCAGTCCCAAGTTTCATATTAGGAGTCAGAGATTCCTATCCGCGGAACGACTAGAGTATGCCATACCTTGAAGAAAATATGAACTATCCCCGACAGGCATCGACTGTCTTCATCTAAATCGAGGTAAAGTCGTATACATACCTTTACAAGCCCTCAGTTATCCGCTCCCGAGGACATCGCACTCCGAACCAACGTAAAAGTCAGGCTTCACCGTGGTATGTGAAGGCCATAACCTACCTTACCTGGTAGTCTACTGGCTTATCGGTCTTTCCCCCTCAAGGGCTCGGTTAGCGCGTAGACCGCGAAGGTGTCCAAGCCCTTGAAGCCTTGAGGCATGGTTCTTGCTTATTTAGCGGCTGTAACACCGGGCCACGCTTCATGTCGTGCTCGGATGGGCGCATTGCACTCTGTCACTCCTCATTGCGCTCTCAACTGCATCTCGGCAGGCTCGGTTCGGCGAACCTTTGTGCCAATCGTTCGGTGCAAGCTTCCGGTTGTCGATGCGGGACTTTTATTCCCGGTGAAAGGCGTAGCTGGAAGCATGCAAACATCGTGACTTTCTCTCCACCTGCTCAGCCGCCATTGCAACTCACAAGTCGGGTCGACTTGTCATCGTCCGAGCAGCTGCCGCTGTGTCAAATCTCCACCACTAACCTCTCCACTATCTGTCCGGAAAGCGAGGTTCCTCCGCGCCGGCGTACCCTAAGACGTATGCCAGTGTACTTCTGCGATAGCAGTGTCTCCTTTGTCAATGTATTCCTGGAAATCTATTCCTCAAGTACGGTTTTAAGGACCCACGACCGCCGAGACTTCAATTCCATCGTTCCTTTCCTCCATCCTCTCGTCCGTTTTTCCACCACGACATCTGACACTCCTTGCCAGCCATTGGAGACATTCCGCCGCAGGCACAGCAAGCCCCTCACGTCGCCGGTCACACATCACGCATCATTTTCGCCGGCCTCAACATCTCACCAGGGAGCGCAACCCCCCCGTCACCCCTCCGCGGTCTCGACCCCGCCATCTCTTCCCTACGAGCACCACACCCCAACATGCGCTCCAGTATAGCATGCGCGCGCTGTCGCCGTTCGAAGGTCAAATGCATTAACGCTGGTGTTGATACGACCTGTCGAGCGTGTGAGGCGAGTGGGAGGGAGTGCACATATCCTGCCCCGGTGTTGGATGGTGGGGGTGGCGGGGCCAAGAGGGAGAGCACCAGCGCGGGGGAGGGCGGGAGAGATGTAAAGAGGCATAGGCCGAAGAAGAGTGGGGCCAGTGTTTTCATGGGAGGAGTGGAGATGAGAGTGGGAGCTAGGCATAGTACGAGAGCATTGATCGATGCGTTGGATCCGGCACTGGTGACGCCAAAGGTTTGGCAGGAGATTGTGTGTACTGATAACAACGGTTCTTTTGTACTCTCACATTGTGACACTCTAATGATGTGTGTTGCAGTTCGACATCTTCCAACTCCACTTTTCCACTGACCTCCCGTTCTTCCACCCCCAAACATTCTTAGCACCACTTCGACGAGCCGTCCTGCCGCTTCCTGAGTCCACAGCGTCGAATCATGAGCCGCAAACACCAAACCCAGCTGTTCCAGCGTCACCACTGCTTCTCCTCGCTCTACTCGCCCTCACTGCACGCTTCCATCCGGCACTTGCGGCTTATCACTCTCCAGCGACTCCGACTCAATCTACGAACCCCTTGGTTGCGTCAGAGTACTACGCCACGGCGGTGTGTGCTCGCATTGCTGGTCCAGACGGAGAGTCTCTTGCCCGACCGAGTGTGGAGCGCGTTCAAGCATTACTGATGCTAGGGCTGCACGAGTGGGGCATGTGCAGGGGTATCAAAGCTTGGCTGTTTGTAGGAATTGCTGTCCGGACTTCTCAAGCTATGGGGCTTGAATTCGAGCAGGACCTGGATGATGAGCCACTCGCGCTCTCTTCAGCCATGTGCACGGAAGCTGAGCATCTTGGAGTCACGCCCGGCCGGAGAGGTTCGAAAGAGAGAGCCGCAGGCCTAGGCCAGTCTTTCGTGGATCAAGAGATCAGGAGGAGGACCTTTTGGAGTTGTTTCATCATGGATAGATACCTCAGCAGTGGGAAGTATAGGCCACAAATGATCAATGTGAGGGATCTGAGGGTACAATTACCGAGTAGTGACAAGGCTTTCTTGTTCGGCGAACGCGTGCGGACGACTCTGTTGGGCGAAGAGATTGGAGCTGTTGCAGAGAGAGCGGAGATACAGGGTCAAAGGAGGACCGGTGTCTACCACTCAAAGGAAATGGGAGACGCAAAAGCGGACAATCCATATGGCCTGAAACAGGATGTTCCACCCGGCAGTAGCTCTAGTGCTATGGAGGAAGACGAAGAGCTGGGCAGGTGGGAGATTGGAGCCGATGAAGGCGTTCTAAGTCGAGTCGTAAAGATTGTCGAAATCTGGGGCAAAATAGCGAAATGGTCATGTGCAGGTGGCAGGAGGTATGCCTTTCATCACCGCGCGGCCAAATTATACGATGTGCTAACCCGAGTAGAACTGAAGAGTACCCTCCATGGCGACCTGAATCAACCTTCGCATCGCTCAGACGCATTCTCGCCCAGCTCTATAAGGGCCTTCCGCGTCAACTAAAGTTTACCACTGCAAATATGGAAGCCCACATCGCCTCGAAGAGCTCGACACCCTACACTGTCATGCATACAGTCTACTTTCTTTGCCTCATCGTCCTACATCGCGAATATGTTCCTTTCATCCCGATTCGCTGCTCGAAGCCTCAAGGCCCCCTCGATCCGCCGACTTTCCCACCCGAGGAATACGATATCCCACCTGGATTTTGGGACGAGAGCGCACGGGAGCTGTTCAAAGCTGCTCGAGATATGATGGATCTCGTGAAAACATGTCAGGAATGGAATGCTTTGGTGGAGACGCCAATGGTTGGATTCGCCATCTACACTGTAGCTTTTGTTGGCGTGTACGCCTTCTACTTCCCACAGATGGATCCTGATGGCTATATGTGCACCCCGTCGTCTGCACCAACTAGCGGAGCAAATCCGATGAGTAGCGGAGGGCAGCATGAAGCTCGCAGAGCAATTCAGATAATGGGTCACATGCGTGCGAGACTCAAGATGGCAGAAGGGTACGATCCGAACTCGTTGTTGGAGAGCTAAGCTATGTCTGACCTCAACAGGTGGTTCCGTACCATTCACCGCATGCATCGATACTATGATAAGATTATTAAGGATTACAAGCGTAATACGCAGGCTTTAGCCCATTCGTCAGCGTCGGAAAGTGAAGGTCGTCCTCGTTTACACAGGCATCTGAGCCTCAGGGAAGGAGGTCTAGGTGGTGGCCTTGACGAATTCAAGCTTCTAGAAAAGACATTGAAGGAGTTTGGAGTTCTTGAGGACGAGGAATCTGGTGAGGAGTATGCCAAAACGGCAGCTACATCGCCTGATGGGACCCAAGTCAGCGAGGCCGGGAGGACGGCAGTCAAGGACGAGGGTATGGAGGGGGTTGGGAGTTCTGCCGGAAACGTAGCGACAAGACGGGACGGGTGGGCTGCCGTCAATACTATCGTCCATACTCTCGTGTCTAGTCAGACACCAGATCTGGTTACGGTGGCCAATGCATCATCTGCACAGAGTCCTTACGCACCATCTCGGCCACCTGTTTTTGGCGATCCTCAGACTCCAGGGCCGCAATATCAGTACAGTTCTTCACAGCAGCAGCCGACTCACTATCAACACGCTTCGGCTACTTCACCAAATCCGCCTTCTTTAGTGTCGCCTGACAGTCATACGGCTTCGACCACGTCACTTGCTTCACCATTTCCGCGATCGGAATACTTAAACCAGCAACAACAACAACAAGAACAAGAACAACGAGAACAGCAGACCACATCCTATCAGCCTACCTATCCCCACCAACCATCGCCAATCTATTCACTAATCCAACAGCCCATTCACCAACCGTCTCCCCCCTATCATCCCCCGCTAAATTTTCCCCTTGTAACGACTAGCAACATCATCCGCCCAGAGATAACTACCTCCCATCAAGCAGGCATCTGGAATCCAGAAGCAAAAGAAACGTGGCTCAACAGCCTGCATACACGTCTCGGCGGCGATGACGTAGCGGCATTCGTCGACGGAAGCAGCTGGGAGGATTGGGCCGCCATGGCTGCCGGCGGTGTTGGTGGTTGGTTGAGTACTGTCTGGGGCGCTGGGTTGAGGGAAGTCGATACGTAAGAACGGAGATGGAATTGTACTAATCTCTGCTTTTGTTGGCAGTATGTCTTTAGGGTTTGGTGTTGTGAAGGCGTTCTTATGGTGTTTCGGGAGTATCGTCGGGCGCTTTTCATGTTGGGGTGGCACTCATCTGTCCGTTGTGCTTTGACACGCCTTTTCAGCGATCATCCTGACATACGTCTTGGAAAGGTCTTACGCTCCATAAATCCTCTGTTACTTACAATGGTCAATAGGACCGGTAGTCTTGTCGTCCGGGGCTCTAATGGTTGTTGCAGCATTACATACTGACTATCCAACCCTCTAACACTGGCTCACCATCCCCTGCTCACACCAACATACCACATCCTCTACCGTCACTGGGGAATTATGAGGGCAGAGATATGTATTAAGAGATATTGTTGGTAAGAAAGACAGACGAGGTATTGAACTGATTATCTATACATAGTACATCTGATATAACTATGAAATACGGTATCTCAACTGACCGTCATCAAAGCTCGGACTATAACATGTCAACCACCCAAAAATCCCTGATGTTGGTAGGGTCCAACTCTGCTGCTCTTTCTCCCGGAACCCCGGCGGGGACCGAGCCAGTAGCATTTGAACGGTGTGACGGTGTGACTCTGTACGAAGTACTGTCGTGCAATCTGGGCAGATAGACGGCTAAACGGGAATGCATTGCATTACAGTAGTACGGCTAAAATCATTCGAGATGGACATTGACATGGATATGGATATGGGCATCAAGGAGTCAGGGTCTCCTAGAGGACGAGGGCTGGTCTAAGAATGGGTGGATTGCTCTGCGTCGTTGCTTGAGAGACAATCCTCTACGCAAGCAGTCTGCAGAGAAAGCGGAAGGAAAACTTGAGCGAGATGGTGTACAGGTCTTCGAATATCTACGGTGCGTGGACTATCTGGTTGATGAACAGAATACTGGGAGCTAAGAAGTCGTAGTCCTCGCGGCGTTTGGGACTATTGGAGTGGCTTTGTAGGTCTTTTACTGATCGGTCTTGTGGATGGGAAGCTGATGTGGTCATGCAGATTCGGTTTCGACATCAGGTGTGTTTTGACTGAGTTGATGGATTGGTTGGCTGATAATGGAATAGTTCCATGAGCGCGTGGATTGGCACACAACAAGTGAGTAGACCCCTTTCCAAAGCACGAAATTGGGACTGATGTCTTTTTAGTATACTGACTTCTTCAATTACCCAGATGCCAACCTACAAGGTGAGATCACTGCATCAATGTCTGCAGGCTCTTCATTGATGCTCTCATCGCTGATTTCATCTCTGACGAAGTCGGACGGAAGCACGCACTCAAGGTAGCAGTGAGTATCTGAATTGTTGAATCAGTGATTCAATTGAGTTCTCGCAATGTTGCGCAACTGGTCTGTGGTCGCATCATCAACGGCTTCACTAGTATGGCATCCCCCTACTCAACTGGTGATTACTTCAATTACTTACGCATCTATGAGTCGGCATCATGTCATCGCAAGTGCCCGCCTACTTAGCTGAGCTGTCGCATGCACGTATCCGTGGCCGTGCTGTCGGAATCCAGCAATGGGCAGCAATGGGCCATCGGGTGGGGTTTCCTCGTAATGTAGCTGATCTCCTACGGTTGCTCAAAAATTGCTGGTCCCGCGTCCTTCCGCACAGCTTGGGAAATTCAGGCCATCCCCGCTTTGATCCTGCTGGGTGCGGTTTGCTTCTTCCCAGAGTCACGTCGATGGCTTGCTAGCGAGGATCGCTGGGAGGAATGCCTGGATACGATGGCCGTGTTGCATGGCAAAGGCAACAAGCAGCACCCTGTCGTGCAAGCTGAGTACTATGAGGGTACGAAGTGAAGCTTTGACCTCCTGGACAGAAACAACGCTGACCCCGGGACTAGCCCGTGAAGCGCAGCGTATTGCTGCTGAAGGCTCCGAGCTCCCAGTCATATGGGCTCTTCGGACCTAAGATGTGGCGACGCACCACTGCAGGTCTGTTCGTCCAGCTCCGGCAACAGCTCTTGAGCGGTAATGTGATTATGTACTACATTGTTTGTGCGTGTTCACTCGTCCTTTCCCCTGAGGTAATAGTCTGACGGTCAAGTGGTAGGTGTTCGAAATGGCGGGTGTCACCCGCAACATCAACCTGGTATCCTCGGCGATCCAATATGTCATCTTCCTTGTCACCACGGGTATCACGCTCTACTTCGTTGAGAAATGCGGTCGCCGTCCTCTTTTGCTTTACGGCGGTATCTTGATGGGCGCACTCAACTTCGCTGTTGCCGGCTTGATGGCGAGCGCGGGACATCCGGTCACCCATGTTGGTACTGCGTATAACATCAAGTGGCAAGTCGGAGATAGCTACGCAACGCGGATCATCGCCTGCTCGTACGTCTTTGTGGGCATTTATGGGTTCACCTGGGCGCCAATAGCGTCAGTCACCGCCAATAAACCCATTGCATCTTCCAAATCGACATGGACTACATCTAGCTCGATCTACTGCTCCGAGGTCTTCCCCATCAAATGGCGCGCCAAACGCGTCGGCGCCGCAGCCGCCACGAACTGGATCTTCAAACTAACCCTCGCCTACTTCGTCCCTCCCGCGTTCCAGAACATCGTCTGGAAGAGCTACATCATATTCGGCGTGTTCTGCTTCTGCGGCGCAGTTCACGGCTTTGTCGGGATGCCGGAGACGCAAGGAAAGACGCTTGAAGAAATCGACGATGTGTGTGATTCCGGCGTCCCTGCTTGGAAGACTGGTAGTCTTAAGAGCCCGTTTGCGGAGAAGATTCATGTGATCGAGGAGAAGCAGTCCGCCGGGATTAATCTGGTCTCTGGGGAGAGGGAGAACGTAGCCGCAGTAGAGTATTATGTGGAGATGAAAACTTCTACCAGTGTTTAATTGTTGGAGATAAGGGGTTTATGTTGGCGGAGTTGAATGTGGTCAATATGGAGACTTGAATTCTGCCTGCTACAACGAGGAATCATACGAATATCCATTCTCACCTTAGCTACTACAACCATCTCATTCTATGCCTGATAACTCCACATCTATACTGTTGATAACAGCTGAGTTCGGTCTGACTAATAAAAGTGTGGAAAACGCGCTGGAGGACCCCCTGAAAATGCGATAAGTTTGTAGACGTTTGACGGAGGAGGACCACTGATTATGTAATGTAAATCCAGCGGAGCCAAATTTTTGGCTCGCCTCCTTCTCGATGATCTTCACACGCGACAGTAATAGAAAACTGAGTCCTTTGGAGTGGAAGCCTCATAACATCCTCATCGCCATACTCTGGGACCGACTGCTGCATGAGTACTTCCAATCATATCGTCCGGCCATTCTGAGAGTATTCAGCAGCTGCAAAGTATGCTCGTTCGAGCAGCGCGGCGAAAAGTGCATCAAGATGCTTCATGGCACCTTCAACCCACGTTCGAACAATTGCGCCTACCTTGGCTTTGTCCAGCGCAGCTCAGATATGAGAATCAGACGCGCAAGACGTCCACGGTAATACCGCCCTCCACCCCAACGTCCAAAGGAACGGCAGCCAGAAGGTATGCGCACCTGCGAAGGGCATCCGGCCGGCGGTGTCTAGCAAGCGCCGCTGTTGCAGAACGTCGAACTACCCTTGACGATTACATTCCATTTGAACATGGTCCATTCTCACCCCATTCGGTACCTACCCCACAGGCACAATGGCTTCACGAGCGGAATAGATCCGATTTAAGGGACTTCGATCCATCATCTCCAATGATCATCAATGACTCATTGGCTACAGCACCCAGACGCTTTAAAGGAAGGAACGGTCTGCCAGGGGATCTTGCGGAGATCCATCTTACCTTAGATGCTTGCCTCAAAGTCGGAAACCTGCAACGAGCTGCAGCTTTGGTACAGCGACTGGCTAGAATCTATACACCAGAATCACCAGAGTTGCTCGATGCCCATAACCAGTATGTTAGAGCGAACGTCGAGAATATAATAAGATATAAGGACCAAAATCTGTTAAAGGCTCTCCAAAACTGGTTTGAGGTCGAAATTCGAGTTCGTGGCATAGAGGGAGATGCCACCACATATGCTCTTCTGCTCAAAGCTTCGCTTCAAGTCTCCCAAGGGCCAAAAATGGAACGAACTGTTCGGCGGTACATGGAACTCGCATTCAATGCTCAGCTCCGGGACGAGGCTTTGAGCTTGCCGATACTCTCGGAGGCAGAGCTGGGGTTGATTTCACAGGTATGCGATTTACCTGCGGTGTACTCTCATTGCTGACCGCGACAGATATGTCCGCTTGATTTCAACAAGGCAGATGAGGTTATCTATGAGCCCTCCGCATATTTCGCAAACCAGACCGCGCTGGACGATACGGCCTCAGCGAGAGTTCTGGTTCCTGAAGTTCCTGAAGTTCGATCGATGGACCAGAAAGGACTGGGCCTGGATACTCTCAAGAAATCGTTGTCTACATTCTCTGCGCCTACTAGCATTCCAGATACCAAGGACTTAGATCTTCCTTCTGGGGAAACGGACAAGGCTGATGCCTACTCATTGCAGCAACGGCTAGAAGAGGGCGCTATAAGATCTGCTATGGAAAGGTGGCGGGATGAGAGTCAAAATCTAGCAAAGCTTGGGATCAGCTCCGTCTTGCAGACAATACCTATCAACGCTTTGCTGTGGGAATGGCATAGCGCACTCACACCAATCATCCGCGAAGAATTGCAGAAAGTGGATGAAGCGGAAGCGGACACGAAGTCGTTCAAAGGCGAAGCCGACCAAGAACGCTGCCTATACGGTCCTTTTCTTCGATTTCTTTCTCCGAAAAAATTAGCCGCAGTCACCATCCTCTCCGTGATGAATGAAACGTGTATGCTCGGGGCTGATAGAGGTGTTAAGCTCGGGCAACTTATCATGGAAGTTGGTGGCGTTGTACAAAATGAGAGCTTTGCGGAGTTGGTCATGAATCGCAGTACCGATGATATCTGGCGGGGTCTGTCTTCAGCTGATCGCCAATACAAGCTGGCGTATCTGATCAAGAGACATCAATATTCCGACTCGTTGTCGAAGACGGGGAGCAACAGCGCTGTCTCCACGCAAAACAGATATTGGACTGCCACTGTGAAAGCAAAGGTCGGAGCAGTCTTGGTGTCGAGTCTCATCCAAGCTGCCAAGATAGACATTCGTCGAAAACATCCAGAGACGCGCGAACAGATCACCCAAAGGCAGCCTGTCTTCTACCACTCATATCAGTACCAGCTGGGAAAGCGGGTAGGCATCATTCGCCTCAATTCCGAGATGGTTAAGAAATTAAGCAAAGAGCCGGTCTCGGGATTAGTAACAAAACATCTGCCGATGGTGGTGGAGCCTAGACCGTGGAAATCTATCGATGAAGGAGGGTTTTTGACGTCCTTTGTGCAGGCTGTGCGGATGAAACATGGCGACATTCAACAGCGGCAGTATGCGAGAGCTGCAACAGAGAAGGGTGATATGGAGCAGGTTTTCTCAGGACTTGACGTTCTTGCCAAAACCCCATGGCAGATCAATCGAGGAGTCTTTGACGTCATGCTAGAGGCATGGAACTCTGGAGAAGCAATCGCAAATCTTGCGCCGGAAAAGCCTAATATAGTCTATCCTACAGAACCCGAAGCTTCGGATGATCCAATGGCTCGCAAGCGGTGGATGAAGGAGATGAAAATGGCGGAGAACGCGAAGAGCGGTCTTCACTCCCAGCGGTGTTTTCAGAACTTCCAGTTGGAGATTGCCCGTTCTTTCCTCCATCAAACATTCTACTTCCCCCATAATGTCGATTTCCGAGGCAGAGCATACCCTATTCCACCTTACTTCAACCATATGGGAGCAGACAACAGTCGAGGTCTACTGATGTTCGCGACAGGAAAAGAACTGGGCGCTGTCGGTCTTACCTGGCTGAAGGTTCACGTATCCAATGTGTATGGGTTCGACAAAGCGAACTTTCAAGAACGGGAAGATTTTAGTATGGAGCATCTCACAGACATTTACGATTCAGCGACAAATCCGCTCAACGGCAGGCGATGGTGGCTCATGGCCGAGGATCCGTGGCAGTGTCTCGCAGCATGCATTGAGTTGAAGAACGCTCTCGATTCGCCTGACCCCACCCGTTTTGTTTCTCATCTCGCCATCCATCAGGACGGTACTTGTAACGGACTTCAACATTATGCGGCTTTAGGAGGTGACAGTTTGGGAGCACGACAGGTCAATTTGGAGCCTGGCGATCGTCCTTCGGACATCTATACGGCTGTGGCGGAGATGATCAAAGAAGAGATCTCAGCAGAGGCTGCTCAAGGCAACGAGGTTGCAAAGATCCTCGAAGGCAACATTAGTCGCAAAGTTGTGAAGGCCACAGTGATGACAAACGTGTATGGAGTCACCTACACTGGAGCAAGGAGACAAGTTCGAAAGCAGCTCGAGGACATCATGCCAGACCTTCCCTACACCGGTGGGATAAATCATGGCGTCACCTCTGCGTACGTTGCAGCGAAGATCTTCAAGTCACTTTCAACGATGTTCAATGGTGCCCATGACATCCAGTACTGGCTAGGCGAGTGCGCGAACCGGATATCACAAGCTCTCACCCCTGAACAGTTGGCGCAACTCGAACAGGAAGCTGACGGTAAAGCGGCACCAACTCCAAAATACTTGTTGGCTGGGAAAGCAAGCGATAAAGTGGATCATACGCAATTCAAGTCCAGCGTCATCTGGACAACGCCACTAAAGATGCCGGTTGTTCAGCCCTATCGAAAGTCGACCACCCGCAGTGTCGACACCAACTTGCAAAGAGTTAGTATAATTCAGCCAGCCGTCTCCGATCCGGTCAACAAACGGAAGCAGCTTCAGGGGTTTCCGCCCAATTTTATCCATTCTCTGGACGCCACTCACATGCTGCTATCAGCTCTGAAATGTGATGAAGTTGGTTTAACCTTCGCCGCCGTGCATGACTCTTTTTGGACGCATGCCTCAGACGTCGATACCATGAATCGAATCCTCCGCGACGCATTCATTCGCATGCACTCCGAAGACATCGTGGGGCGTCTTGCAGCCGAGTTCGCCGCGCGGTACAAAGGATGCATGTACCTTGCCTCAGTCAACACGAGCAGTGCAGTCGGTAAAAGAATCTGTAAGACTCGCGCAGCCCATCGACCCCGACGTAGCAGCAAGAATTCCAAGCGCCCCCGGAAGATCATCGAGCTCTTACAAGAATATAAGCGGGTCAGATTGCTTGCCTCCACGGATTCAGCGGAGCGGGAACAAGGCAGAAAGATGATTACACCGGGAAGTGTTTTCGATGAGAACATGGATGAGAAGGACCTCGCTGTGCCGGAAGAATTGAGTAGCGGTGGCATTGGAGATATGCCGACAAGGAAGAAAAAGCTAATGGCTAACGAGCAGTTGGAGGTCGGTGATATCAGTAACACTGATACGGTAGAAGCGGCTATTGGTTCCGAGATGGACATTGATGATGAGACAATTGCTGTCATGGACGATGAGCACGAGGATGACGGGAAGGCGAAGAAGGGGCAAAAGCCAAAAGCGCAGAGCAAAAATTCAGGCAAGACTTACGTTTGGTTGCCCTTGACGTTTCCGCCCGTCCCGAAGAAGGTCAGTCACAGCAGTCAACAAAGCCTCGCACCATACTAATAATGTATAGGGCGACTTCGACGTGTCGAGGCTTAAAGATAGTCAGTACTTTTTCTCCTGAAGACCTTGAAGTAATCGGTGCCGCGATCCTGCGTATGCATCTTGTACACTGTGTGTCTTTCTTGATATCTGCGTTTAGCGGCTTGCATACGGCGGCGTTCTTGGGGCTTCTCAGCATAGCGTTGGTCCACGGAACATTGACGGGTTACTGAGTTTGTACCATTATGTATCATACGTGTACATACGCGCAGTCTATCAACTGCATGGCCTCGTTACCCGCCGTAGCGCGCCTTTGGTAGTTCGTCGTGCGTCCACAAAGGGCTAATCAGTCCGGGCAGTGTACTACCTTAGGACACGAAGGCTAGCTCACGGAGAGTCAACAATTTGGCTGTGTCAGGGCTTGCTGTACTTCGTCTCTGGTAGCTAATTCGTCTTTCTAGAAACAGTCAATGTGACTCGTTACTGTTGGCCATTAGCAACATACTTTGGATCTAACCCTGTCCAGCACCGTCCTCGTCGATAAGGTAGTCCGAGGCCACAGGACAGAAATCACCTCAAGAATGGGACAAAATTTTACAGAAATCTATTCAGAATCACATTACTCAGATGTCAAAGTGCATCAATCAATGTACTAAGCGTGAAGGATTACAGACACAGTACTAATGTTCAATATATACACTGCTGTTCAATGCGTTAAAGACATGTTTTGGTGAGCGGCCTTGCTAGAGTGTGCCACGAAATCTGTCGCGTGGCCTTAGCTAGCTGTAGTGACGTGAACGGCGGTTGTGCTAACACCTCGCTAAGCCCTATCGACTGCATCACCAAGGGCGTAAACGCGTAAATTTCTTGATGTGCGGTCTCATCAATACTTGAAACTCACTACAATGTCTGTTGAAGTCCTCACCACTATCTCGCCAACGACCAACAAGCCCGTAGTGACTCGTAACGGCTTATCAGATGCCGACCTAGCGCTTCTACCTGAGGTAGCCACGAAAGCCTTTGATTCCTACCGGCGAACATCACTGTCTGAGCGGCAAGCCATAGTCAAGAAGGCGCTGAAGTTGATTGATGACAAGCAACATGAGTTGGCAAAGGAGCTTACGGAGCAAATGGGGCGGCCGATCGCATACACGCCCAAAGAAATTACCACAGCTGTCAGAAGGGCGGAGTATCTGTTGAAGATCAGCGGAGATGCGCTCAAAGATACCGACGGTGAACCGGAAAAGGGCTTCAAGCGGTACATTCGAAAAGTACCCGTTGGACCTGTGCTGATCATCTTTGCTTGGAATGTAAGGCTCCATGTAGCCCGCTGTCGTGTCTCACAACTCACCAAACGTTATAGTACCCATACCTTATCCTCGTGAACTCCCTAATACCTGCGCTTCTTGCCGGAAACTCCGTGATCCTGAAGCCTTCTCCGCAAACGCCCACAATCGTGGAGCAAATACACAATATCTTCCTCGAAGCTGGACTACCAGAGAAAGTCATTCAATACTTTCATTGCGGCTCGCAAATACAGCTTGAGAGCATCGTCCGGTCACCGCAAATACGACTGATATGCTTCACCGGCTCTGTTGCGGGCGGCTTATCGGTACAGCGTGCTGCAGCCGACCGGATCGTACATGTTGGTCTTGAGCTAGGTGGAAAGGATCCAGCATACATTCGAGCTGATGTGGATGTCGAATGGGCTGCCGAAGAGATTGTTGGTGGAGCTATCTTCAACTCTGGACAGAGCTGCTGCAGCATTGAGAGGGTATATGTGGATGAGAGTATACACGATGAGTTTGTGACTGCGGTGCAGAAGGTACTGAAGGGCTACAAGCTGGGTGATCCATTCGACAAGAGCACGAATATTGGGCCGGTGGTCTCAAAAAGGGCAGCAGAGACGATAAAAGCGCACATCAAGGATGCAGTCGATCATGGGCAAAAGACGACACACCGGACAATGAGAGCTTCAGGTCGCCGCCAAAGGATGGGAACTTTGTCGCGCCAACGCTGCTGACTCGCGCGAACCATGATATGGTGGTGATGACTGAGGAGACTTTTGGGCCGGTGATCCCAGTGATGAAGGTTAAGAATGATGCTGAGGCTGTACGATTGATGAACGATAGCGAGTTTGGTCTTACTGCTAGCATATGGACAAAGGATGCAGTCAAGGGCGAGCAGCTGGCGGAAGACGTCGAAGCCGGGACAGTCTTCGTCAATCGCTGTGACTACCCAAGCCCAGTAGGCCACACTTCCCTGGACCGTCCCATGCATTGCTGACTCCACCATAGGACCTTGCGTGGACAGGGTTGAAGAACTCGGGGAGGGGCGTCACATTGAGCAAATATGGCTTTGCGCAAATCGTCAAACTGAAAAGCTTTCATGTGAAGGACTACCCTAAATAATGGTAACGACTTGTGAATGGCGTTGCAGGGGGAGACGAGGGTTGCACCCTTCTGTATGTTAGCGAAGCTATGGCATCTGTCATCTGCGGTCCTGCATCAAGTTTCATGTTTGTGTTCTGATGCAGATAAGGCTTACGGGCGACAGCGACGTACCTTTATGACTTTCCAACCACGTCGACCGGTCCTCGTTTGCGAGCTTTTACCGATTACTTGTAACGAATCTACTTTTGGGGTGCTGCAAACCGCCGTACGGAGTTTATACACGGTGGCGTTCGTTACCGGCTAAAGCTAGGTGCTACAATAGCAAGGAGGTTGGAATGTTGATGGGAATGCAGGGGCGGCACGGCGCCCAACTTATTACCGAAGGAGTCAACGCGGTCGACCACCATCGTCGCGTTTGTGGATGCTTGCTGTTCAGGTTTGATTTGAAAGCATGTAATACTACGGTATATCATTGTCGCCAACAGCTTATGTCGAAGCTGCAAGGAGAGCATTGTCTCGTATCCGCTAATCCGCCAGCCTCGGACTACTCCGTATCCACCATTCTCTGAGAAACCTTGACAATATTAGCATTCCAGACATCTGACACAGGACTCTCCCTCGCGTGGCACATCAACTTGCAATCATTGGCAATTTGAAAATTGTGCAAACCTTACACAACACTCATTGACACGTTGCCCTCGCAATTTCAACTATTGTATATACTCGGGCGCTCCCAGTCTTTTCTCATCCGGAAAATCCATCGTTCATTGAGGATCTGACAGGACATTCTTGCTTTTTGTCATTGCTCCTGCATTGTGGCTTTAGCGTCAGCGTCTTGTTCTGTTTCCATTGATTCAGCATCAAAGCGATCGATCGAGCGTCTTCCTCAATTTTGAGTCTCGGATCTTCCCAAGCACTTGTCACCTTTACCACATCCCCTATCAGTATATGCCGTCGCTCCGCAAACGAACAATGGGCTGCTTCAACGGCCTTGTGTCCAAATTGCGTCGATCCTGGAGACATTCTCCTAAGATTGTGAGCTGTCTTTACCATTACACTTCACCCTGATGCAAGCTGCTAACTACTTGGGAGAGTCCACCTACAGACTTCCGCAAGGAGAGCTCCTTCTCAAACTTACTCTCCGGAGAAGAGTAAGTCTTTCACGTTCTCTCGCACATTCTTTCATCAAACATCTCTGAAGAATCCAATCCTCCCCATCTCTCATCCGAGTAGTCGAGCTTGCATAGCATTAGATGTGACACTGACCGTCCGATAGGATGTCTGTGATGCGAGAGAAGATGCGACATAAATCCATCGCCGACTTTGAAGCCGACATTGACGCCATGTTACAGCCTAGAGTGGGAAGACTTGAGAACCAACGTCAAGCAGCAGCAAACTAGAAGGGTCGAAGCAGAGTTGTAAGAACCACTGCTATTCGAAGCAGACCTGGACAATGGTCGAGCATGGAATCATGAATTATCTTGGATCTACAAAGATGGGAGAGGTAGCGAGCGGTTTCGAAGAACGGTTATTGTGGACCGGAGCGTGGCCGGTAGGAAGGAAGGGGAAGACTTTGGCAGAGCAAGACTTGAATTCTCGACGCAAAACCGGCAAGCGCTGTGATACTGTCATTACCAAAAGTTCTGCGTATTTGGACTGTACTTTATGATCTGTGCCGGTGATCGAAGTGAAGAAATTCTTTGTTGAATATGTGTTGCCCATCTCGACTGTGACACTAGATCTCATTCGGTCTTAGTTCAGCATTGTAGATACCTTAGTACTACCAGGTAATGGCGGCTCTGCGGACAAGGACAGACCAGATAATTATAAGAGCCTTTCCATCCCTGTCATGGCGCTGTAAATGTAAATATTGCGTGCTCGGCTAGTTGGTAGTTCAATAGCGATAGAGTGACATAGGGCAATCGCATTTGCCATCTTTACTTTTCAAACTTCAATACGTCTTGGCTGTCACGATCTCCTCCACAGCTGCTTGATTTATTTGTTATCAGCTGGCAAATTATTCGCCCAATATGGGGAGCATTGCGACAGCTGGAGAAGCTGGTATGCTTATGTTTTGCCCCGCCTCTTACCGAGGGCCATCCCGTGTTGATGCTGATTGTCTTTGCATCACAGTTGCCAGGATAGCATACATCTCCAGCGATGTGATACTATCTGTCCAGCCCGCCCTGGGTGTAGACTCCGAGTTCTCGCAACATTTACACTCCTATGCTAGCAACAAAGCGCAAGGCTTGGTTGCGAAGGATGTCCCGGAGGCACGCCATCCCTTCAATCTTTGTGACGAAATTGCAATCGCTGAGTTCTCGCACAGGTGCAAGCAATCCGGCACAATGCAGATCCGTTGGTATCAGTATTTCAACACATCCGCTCCGGGAAGCTAGTCTCGGTCACCACAAGCTCCTCGATCCTCCTACCGTCAATACCCCATTTATACAAACTCGCACAATACCCGATTGTCATACACGTCTCTCTTCAGCCGTCGAATTATCCCGACTTCTCAGAGATCACCTCAATTCGCCAATCTGGCTTCACGTTCCTGCAGTCAGAGACGTTGCAGGAAGCTCAAGATATTGCGCTCTCGGCGCATGGGCTGGCAATTAAATCCGGGAAGGGTGTTATCCACTTCTTCGATGCTAGCAACTCTGCAGAGGACGACGCTATTCCGTATGAAGATCGTGACCTTGTGAAGAGGACCCTCCATCTTGATGCGGCAAGGGCATTCCAGTCATCGGTTATTGGTGGTTCATCACTGCATGTCGATGATGGCAGGACAGCAACAATTACGGAGACCAATCTCCCTACCTTGAATGACCATGGGTCACCGTCAGACGTGGCGACACCCACGACTGATAAAGCGTTGTCAAAAGCCACAAGCGCAGAGAACTCCTCTGTGGGGTCGTCCCGGCGGGATAGCAGCGTGGACAGCAGACCTACGGTCTCTTCCGCGACCTCGATCGATTCTACAGTCACGCGACCTGTGACATCAGAGGATATCTACGATATGGTGACCGAAATATGGTCACATATCAGTTCAGCCACAGCCCGGAATTATCATGCATTCGAATACACCGGGCCGTCGGATGCCGAGTCCGTACTATTCATCTTCGGATCTACTGGCTTGTTTGTAGATGAAATACAGCAGGCACAGTCGTCCGATGATTTTTCAAAGTTTGGCATCATTACTGCCCGTCTCTACCGTCCATGGCTCGGTGCGAAATTGGTCGAGTCTGTACCGAGTTCTGTGAAGCGAATCGCTGTCTTAGAGCAGATACGAAGGAAGACCACAAAGTGGGGTCCTTTGCTGTTGGATATACTTACAAGTTTGAAGACTGGGCCTTCGAGCGGTGGCGCTCCACTAATAATTGGCCATCAACTTGGATATATTGAACCGTCTACAGTACGACAGGCACTGCGAGGAATCTATCAAAACCTCAATTCGCCATCGCCAATCCAGAATCTCGAGGTCGGCAACCCAGATGGCCCGAAGCAACCACTTCAGGAGTATGAACTGGAGCAACCCAAGGTTGAAAGCGCGTATATGAGAATCCTTGACCAAATATTCGGCGAGCGACTTCACGTGGCAAATCGACTAGGTTCCAGCAACGCTGGAATTTCGGCAACTATCTCCTCCTCTCCAGAGTTTGGCTTCGGTTCACTGATCGCGCGTATGGAACACCGAAAGCGTTTTATTGGAGAAGTGCAAGATGCCGCTAAAACTCGTGATTTCGTCACTGATGTGCCTCAGAGCTGGCTTTCGAGGTGGGCATTGAGTGCTGAAGAGCCACACAAGGCCAATGGCATGGCGCAGGAAGTCATTGCTCGTCTCAGTACGGATGGATCCAAGCTGGCGTCAACACTCATGGCCAACAAAAAGCTTTTCTTCAAGGAGTCACAGTGGTTAATAGGCTCTGATGCATGGGCCTACGATCTTGGCAATTCCGGTGTCCACCATGTGATTGCATCAGGCGCAAACATCAACATGCTTATCATTGACTCACAGCCATACTCCGAAAGAGCCGCGTCTGATGCTGCACGAAGGAAGAAAGATATTGGGCTGTATGCGATGAACTTTGGCAACGCCTATGTTGCTTCGGTAGCCGTGTATAGTTCCTACACGCAGGTGCTACAGGCTATGATTGAGGCAGATCAGTTTGATGGACCTTCGGTGATTGTGGCCTACCTACCTTACAACAAGGAGAACGACTCGCCTTTGACCGTCTTGCAAGAGACGAAGAAGGCGGTTGATCTTGGCTATTGGCCACTGTACCGGTGGAATCCGGAGAATGAAGAGAAGGGAGAGTCAAATTTCTCGCTGGACTCCGAACGTATAAAACAAGAGCTCGAGGAATTCTTACGGAGGGACAATCACCTGTCGCAGCTGATGAAGCGACATCCTGAATTCTCCGCTAACCTATCGGAATCGTATGGATCTGAAGTCCGGACGCTGCAGAAGCGTAAAGCCAAGGATGCCTACAACAAGTTACTCGAGGCCTTGTACGGAGCACCCATGACCATCCTCTTCGCCTCTGACAACGGTAATGCCGAGAGTCTAGCTAAGCGCTTAGGGAATAGAGGCAAGGCGCGAGGGTTGAAGACAATGGTTATGGCGATGGATGAATACCCCCTCGAAGATCTTCCGAACGAGGAGAACGTAGTGTTGATAAGCAGCACTGCTGGACAAGGAGAGTTCCCCCAGAACGGACGTGCCTTCTGGGAAGCCATCAGAGATTCTGGTGACCTTGACCTGTCGTCTGTACACTACTCCGTATTTGCACTTGGGGATAGCCACTACTGGCCGAGGAAAGAGGATAAGATCTATTACAACAAGCCAGGAAAGGATCTCGATTTAAGGGTAGCTTTCCTTGGGGCCAAGAAGCTCACGGACATGGGCCTTGGAGATGATCAAGACCCAGATAGCTACCAGACTGGGTATGCTGAGTGGGAGCCTAAACTCTGGCAGTCTCTGGGCGTCGACAACGTAGAAGGTTTACCTGAAGAAGCACCGCCAATCACTAATGAAGACATCAAGATTCAGTCGAATTACCTCCGAGGTACTATCGCGGAGGGTCTTGAGGATATCAGTACCGGGGCTATCGCAGCGAGTGATCAGCAGCTTACAAAATTCCACGGAACATACATGCAGGATGACCGAGATCTCCGGGACGAGCGGAAAGCTCAGGGCTTGGAGCCAGCGTACGCTTTCATGATTCGATGTCGGCTGAACGGTGGAGTCGCGACACCATCACAATGGCTACAGATGGATTCCGTCAGCAGCTCCTACGGTAATGAAACTATAAAGCTGACCACTCGTCAAACCTTTCAATTCCATGGCGTGGTCAAAGGCAAGCTCAAGTCTGCGATGCGCGGTATCAACAAGGCGTTGATGACCACCATCGCGGCTTGCGGTGATGTCAACCGTAATGTCATGTGCAGCGCATTGCCCGAGTTGTCAGCATACCATCGAGACGTGCACCAGGTCTCTGCCAAGATTAGCGACCACCTGCTCCCTTCAACAACCGCTTATCATGAGATCTGGCTCAAAGATGAAAATGACAAGAAGACCAAGGTCGCCGGTGACGCTGTTGTCGACCACGAACCTCTGTACGGCCCGACCTATCTCCCTCGAAAGTTCAAAATCACCATCGCCATCCCACCGCACAATGACACCGACGTTTACGCCCACGACATTGGTCTTATCGCAATCAAAAGCTCCGATGGCCGATTAGAAGGCTTCAATGTTCTTGCTGGCGGCGGCATGGGCGTCACACACAACAACAAGAAGACGTATCCGCGTACAGGCAGTATGCTGGGTTATGTCTCCGCAGATAAGACACACATCGTATGTGAGAAGATCATGCTTGTCCAACGCGATCACGGTGACCGCAAGAACAGAAAGCATGCCAGGCTCAAGTACACAATGGACGATATGGGTGTCGATGTCTTCAAGGGGAAGGTTGAAGATTTGCTCGGATATAAGTTCGAAGAACCCAGACCGTTTGCGTTCAAGAGCAACATCGACACCTTCGGCTGGCAAAAAGATGAGAATGGGATGAACCACTTCACTTTCTTCATCGAAAACGGCCGCGTAGAAGATACAGCCGAGTTCCCCATGAAAACCGGCTTGCGAGAAATCGCCAAAGTGCACAAAGGCGAATTCAGACTAACAGGAAACCAACACTTGGTCCTCTCAAGAGTCAGTGACGAAGACATGCCAACGATCAAAGACATGATGAAGCAATACAAGCTCGACAACATCCAATTCTCCGGTCTGCGCCTATCGAGCTCAGCCTGCGTGGCGTTCCCAACCTGCGGTCTCGCCATGGCTGAAAGCGAGCGCTACCTGCCCGAACTCATCACCAAACTCGAATCCTGCCTCGAAGAAAACGGCCTTCGCCAGGACAGCATCGTGATGCGCATGACCGGTTGTCCCAACGGCTGTGCGCGGCCATGGCTGGCTGAAGTGGCTTTCGTCGGGAAAGCGTATGGCGCGTATAATATGTACCT